>ERZ869929.409-NODE-409-length-27613-cov-27.400864_pt1 | contig 27613 bp, 46 predicted proteins | sample MGYA00579312_ERZ869929 | MGnify/ENA primary metagenome ERZ869929 (study PRJEB32216, sample SAMN09231818) | wastewater metagenome | place: USA: Maryland | collected 2016-08-09 | study: EMG produced TPA metagenomics assembly of the PRJNA472060 data set (Reclaimed... | reverse complement strand
GTCCTCCTAGCTTTTTTAGGGCATTTTTTACAGCCATTGACTCTGCCTTTGGGGTAGCTAGTTCTAATCCTTGTATGTTCGGGGAAGTCACGGTAGCCACTCCGGTCAAGTAAAAGATTCCGAAGTCTCCAGCAAGCCTATACGAGAGGCTCACAGTAGCCGCAAATTTACCGTTTCTATCTTGGGTGATGATTGGTGGGTCTACGCGATAGATACCCGATTCTTGGCCAAATATATACCTTGCAGCGGTCTCCATTAAGTCTAATGGTATAGTCTTGTAGGTTCCTTCTTTAATTTGCGAGGGAAGTTCTAGTATCCAAGAGGCCGGAGGCTCTAGGCCATCAATCATTGCCAATACATCTGGTAGAGATTTCGGATAAGCCTCAAATTCTAGGATTCTACTGAATAAAGGTTCTGCCTCCTTAAGGAGGTCTTTAGTTGCTTGTGTCATCTTTGTTTGTTTTGTAGTCAGGACAGGATTTGAACCTGTATGCCAACAATCACCGGCGATTCATGCACGTCTGCAATCCGTCGCTGTTGGTCTCACGAATTAAGCGTCTACCGAGGGTCGCTTGGCGAGCCCATTCCGCCACCTGACTATAAAGCCGCCCAGTATAGAAATACAGGCGGGGGTTATAACGATTGCTTAGAGATCAAAGGTAAGAAGAATTAATATCTGTTTCCAAATTTATTTTATAAAAAGTTTGGGGAAGTCTTGGTATAGCGAATAGTACCTTTGATATGCAGTGTTTTTCTTTGTTTGTTTCCCCGGCCCTATTCTTAGGGCTGGGTTTTTTGTTGCGGGCGCGCTCTTGTAGGACCCCCCCGCGGATTCCGCGGGGGTTGCCTTTGTGGGGTTGCGGTTTATTCTAACCCCGTACCCCTGTTTTTTTTGGTTTGCCTGAATGTTGCGGGAACTTCTACCGGTCGCGGGGTGGGGTGGGGTTGTCCTTATCCCTTGCGGTTGTATTGCCTTGTGATTGGTTTGAGTGTTGCGGGAAGTCCTGCCATTGATAGCAGAGGCGGGGGCTAGGGGTGGCGGTCTTGGTGTTGTGTCTTATGTGTTGTTTGTGTGTTTGAGGGGGGAAGTCCTCGCGGAGGGTTGTTTTATTCTCTCTCTATCTGTTTGGGTGTGGGGAGGGGGGGGAAGTTCTGGCACCCATAAGGGAAAATACTTAGGTTGTCAATTAACAACTTTTTAACCGATCATTAACACCGTTTTAACTTTTGGGGGTTTATGTTTGTGTAACAATTACGGGAGATGTTCCCGCAACATTTAAAAACCCCAAACAATGAACACGCAAACACAAGCACAAGCGCCCCGCGTTTTTTCCTTATTCAATGCCTCCGGAAATGTTGAAGAACTCAAACCCGTTCCCGTTCTCCCTTATGGTTGCAAAGTCTATATTTTTGGCGCGGGGATGTCCGACTATTACGGCGCAATTTGTAGCGGACCGAATGAATACGGAACGTACAAGGTTGTAAAAATTAGCGATTTTAAGGACCGCCAAGGGTTTACCACGCTTGACAAGTACGCGCGCCCAATTTCGCAAAAATTCGGCATCGGTGCATATTACGCGGACAATTTAGAAACGTACCCCGCCGAAGTAGTGCAAAAATATATCAATGCGGGGGAAGTCGCAGAACTCAACCGCAAGCAGGCAGAACAGGCACAAGCACAAGCAGACAAGGAAGAACGCGCAAACCTGCCAAAACTTTACCCGCATTTAACGCCAAACCCGCAAGACGATAGCAAGACCACAAAAGGCAATTTAATTGCAGAACTGAAAAAACATTTTCCCGCCGTTAAATTTTCAGTAAAAAAGCGCCATTATTCAAGCTATGACGTCGATTGGACCAACGGACCGACACGCGAAGAAGTCGCAAAAATTACGGGTAAATTTGAGGACCACGAAACGGACTTTAGCGGAGATTTTCGCGATCCAGCGCCCTCAAATTTTAACCGCGTTTTTGGCGGGTTTAAATACGTTTTTGAAACGCGCACACAAGGCGCGGAAATTAGCGCCCTTTTGCCTCAATTAGTGGACTTACTAGGCAACTATTCCGGCGCATATCCGGAACAAATTTTACACCGCATATTTTCCCGCACACCCATACCCGCAAACGCGTATAATTTTAGAATAGAACGCACCGAAATAAATTGCGGACAAATAGAGGAATTTTACCGCCTTGTTTTTGATGTGAGGGAAGAAGTCGCACCCGCACCAATTACCGGCGGAAACGGCGCGCAAATACGCGTAAACGAACAAAAAAACGGCATTGAGGTACTTTTTTCAAGCAAACCCGCCCCCGCTATTATTGAGGCGCTTAAATCTTACGGCTTCAGGTGGTCGCGTTTCGGTGGTTTATGGTATCACACATTCACCCCTGAAAGATTAGAAACAATAAAAACCGCCCTTGCTTAATTTATGGCGCGGGGGAAGTTATAACCCCCGCCCATTTTCACAAAGTTTTAACAGTTATTAGTTGTCAATTATCAACCAAAATAATATATTTACAAAATAATTAAAACGCCTACCAATGAAAACAAAAACAGAAATTCGCGCCAATTTTTGGCAAATGTTACAAGAAACAGCGCCCGAACTTGCAAAGATGAAACGCGCCAAAAAAACCCAAAACGATTACCCCGCAGACATTCGTTGCGCCTTTGTAGAATATACCGAAAAATTAGCAAGAGCCGGACAAATTACGCAAACAATGGCGGACAATGTAACCCTGTAAAATAATAACGCGGGGGGAAGTCCTAACACACCCCCGTATTTTCCCCAAACATTAAAAACAAAACAAAATGAGCTACTCTTTTTATTTATTCGGGAAACTATTTGACGCATTTTATGGCATTGATTGTGCCTATGACATTTTATTTGAGGAAGTATTGAGAATGTACGAGGATTATGTTAAATCGGAGTACAACGATGAATTTATTGGGGAGTATGAGTGTATGGTTAATTATTTAACCGCCCATAAACCAATGATATTGGCAGATTGATAATGTTGGGGGAAGTTCTAACACAGTTTTAACACCCCTAAGTTGTCAATTAACAACTAAATTCACTAACCTTGCTGAATGAAAAACACCGCCCCGCGTTTCGCCTTTTAGGTTTTATACGGGCAATTTTTAAACTATTAAAACAATATAAAAATGATTACAGAAACTGAACTGGTACACCTTGCTTTGCGATTAGACCTATTTATGTTAAAAAATAATTGCTATGCCGGGGAAGAAGTGATAAACGATTTAATTGCAGATTGGCTAATTAATAACCAAATACAAACCCTTTAAAATTTAAACTTATGAAATTCAGATTTAACCTTGAACGAAAAATTACAATGTGGGTAAGAGAACACCACGAAATAGAGGCAGAAACAAAAGAACAAGCAGAAGCAATAATGCTAAATAACATTGAAGAAGATGAAACTGATACGTCTTTTATTGTACAGGAAGAAATGTTTGAAACAATAACGGACACCGAAGATTTTGAAGTGTATGACGAAGAAGGAATAATGATATACGAAAACTTACCACAACCATAAATTCCCCCTACACTATGAAAACAACCTACCCACCAAACACCGCAACAAACCAACAAGATTGGGAACAACACGCAAGTAAAAGCCTAAACGATTGGTACGGACACGTTCACACCCTTCGGGATAACCCTTCGCAACTTGATTATGCGGGAATAGAGAGGCAGATATTCGCCCTTACCAAGCGATTAGAAACGGGATCGGTAAAGAACTACTTTGCGCTAAAGAACAAGATTGAAAGCCTTAAAAAGAAACTGAAACAAAGAAAGCAGGATAGTGCTTGGGATAATTTCCTTGCTCTTTAGCAATACTTTAACAATGTCTTTGATTGTTTCGGGAAGTCCTCACACTATATTTACAAAATACAAAACAAACACCATGAAAACCACAACAAACCTTTTCGCGGCAAACACCACTACAAAGACCGCGACACCGAAGAAAGCAGACAAGAAAGTATTAACCGCCCATGACTTAGGGGATAAGGTAAGCAGATATTCTGCCCTTAAAAATCAGATTGAGGCACTTACAGGGGAACTAAAAATGATTGAAGGGGATATTAAAACGCGGGGGAAGTCCTTGTTCTTGGAGGAATTTACCCGCCATAAGACCACTCCAGATAGTTTTAAGATACAGGACAATACTGGTGCAAGTTGCCTATTTATTGTAATGGATAAGTACACCTCTGTTGATGAAGATAAGGCGGACATATTGCGTAATTATGACGGACTGTTGGGGGAAAATGTAGTGTACAAATTCAACCCCGAATTAGTGGAGAAATACGGAGAAGTTTTGTCTAACCTTATCATTTCTTCCCCCGACATTGAAGAAACCGACAAAGCAAATCTAATTAGCGGAGAACGTACCTATTCAGTAGCAAAGGGGAGTATAGATCGCATTTTGCAATTTGCAAACCCCGAACAAGTAATGGAATTAATCAACCCTATTTGCGCACTAAAAAAATAAAATATGAAAAATAAAACTTTTGAAGATTTAGAATTTAATGATATTGGAATTTCAGGCAAGACAAGTAGAATTACATTTGACAATGGCTGGGGCGTTTCCGTAATCATTGGACCTTATTCCTATGGCGGAAAAGAAGGATTGTACGAATTAGCAGTTTTACATAATGACGAAATTCATTACGATAATCCTGTTGCTGACGGTGATGTAGTTGGCTACCTAACGCCCGAAGAAGTTACAAAGGCTATGTTATCTATACAAAAATTTGAAACTTTATGAGAAGCTGGACAGTAGTTGCCGACCTTGATTATCCTATCGTAGTAACGTACAAAAAGGTAAAGCATATACAAATTGAGGAATGCCACGGAAGGCACGATCTAAGTCATTGGGCAAGCGAAATTGAAAGCGTTAAGCTACACATTGGCGACAAGTCCATTGACATAACAAAAATGCTTACCGCAGACATGGAAAACAATATCCTTGATAGAATTGAAAAAGCCGAAGAAGATGGAATATAACGAATTTAAGTACCTATACCCACCCCGCCCACAATTTAAGATACCGCCCGAAGAACTGGAGAAATACGATAACGGGGAATATTTTGCCAACCCAAAACTTAACGGAACGGCTTGTGTAGTGTTTACTAATGGAGAACTTTTGGAAGTTTACAACCGCCATAAACAACCCTTATCAAAGTATTCACCCTTTATTAACTTCCGTTCCCTTAGTCCTGACGGGAAATGGTATGTGTATGCGGGGGAATATCTGAACAAAGGACAAAAAGGGGAAACGGGAGAAGTAGAACGCGACAAGTTCGTAATATGGGATATACTTGTTCACGCGGGGGAATATCTGGTAGGCAGTACCTATCTTGATAGGATAAAGCTAATTGACGCACAATACCCAGCGCAACAACTTGTTAGCGACAAGGGATTAGAATGGCGGGAGTACATAGCCGCGACTTCCCTCAACGGAATATACAAAGTACCCGTATATGCACAAGGTTTTAAGTATATGTACAAGGATCTAATCAAGACCGACCTATACGAAGGAGTAGTCCTAAAGAAAGCAAATGCCAAACTACAATACGGCTTTCAAGAAAAGAACAATTCGGAATGGCAAGTAAAATGCAGACGCGAAACAAAGAACTATAAATTTTAACCAATAAAAACAAACACCATGAATTTTGAAATCGAATTATCAAAGGAGAGAGCAGAGTATTTTCTTGCTCAATTAAAGACTTGGGCAGTAGAAGCTGAAATCACCCGAAGTTCGGAGAACTGGGCAACCATTGAGATTAAGGATGAAACAGACGCGGAAACGCTAATTGCCTATGCCTTTAACTTTGGAGTAGCTTATGGGAGGAACAACAATGAAGGATAATGCAGAACTTTATTGTAACGTGGTTGGCAATAGCTACCATATCTTCCCTCGCAAACTATTTATATCAAAAATACTTTAACCAATGACAGACAAAAAAGCACTTGAGCTAGCCTTAAAGCACCGCGAAAAGCTAATGCAGTTAGCGAAAATAATACCCTCGGAGTCGATACTCTTTGGAGTAGCTGCTATCGACAGTATCATAAACAATTATCAATCCACTAAACCTAAAAAAAATGCAAAACAAAGCACAACTACTACTAGACGAAGTAATGGCAGTTTACGTTCAAAATGAATTTGATAGAGCCGGAATAGAGTACACTACCGAAACAAGAGTACTGGATAACGGAGACCTTGTTACCTGCTTAACCTATAACGGTTGCGATCCATTCGCGGGGAACTATCTCTTTCACGCTGGGGCAACCTTCTTCAAGGAAACATTGTTAAACCTACAAAACATTAAATTATGAACAGAGCAATCGTAAAACAAGTAAGAAAACCCTTACAAATGGGAAATTTTGAAGTCTATGCTATCGTTGGAGGAGAGGAAAGGATAATTAATATCTTCTCTTACAAATCTGACGCAGAGCCTAGTGATAAGTATTGGGGGGAAGATACGGCAAGAGTAGCCGCCCTCGACTTTGCTAAAAGGTGGGAAGAAGCTGGCGGGGAAGCCCAAGAAGAAATCATCTACCAAACCCCCGAATAATGCCACTCTATATACGCAAGAAAAAAAATGACGTAAACCCTGTAAGCGACTGGCTAAAAGCTAGAGACTTCCGTAACAACCGCCTCTGGCAGTACTGCGAAGGGGTATTACGAACAAAGGTGGGTGGGAAATGGATGACCGCAAAGGACTTTGATAAACGCTTCCCTTCCAGACCGCCACTACATTTTTACGGCAACCCCGAAAACCCCGACAAAAGAAAATCTTTTATGTATTAATAATCACAATCAAAAACAAAACAAATGGAAAATTCACAAGCAATCAGAGAAATTAGAGAACCACAAGTAGCCGAAATGCCTAAAGAAGAGTACAAACCATCAAAGCAGGAAGCTCTGGGCCGCTACGAAATTAACATTCAATTTATGTCGAGAGGATGCGTTATCCGTGTAGGATGCAAGACGATACCTTTCTCAAGCACTGAAGAAGCAATCGCTGAATTGCAAAAGTATTTCGAGTATCCATACGATACCCAAGAAAGATGGAGTAAAGAACTTTCTTACTAACTTGGTTTCATAGGTGTTAAATACGGGGGTGGGTTTCTACTCGGCCCCCTTTTTACCAAAACTTCCCCTAACATGACACTATTAAAATTTATTATCATTTTGTTGGTTAATTGTACTGGGTTGTCAATTATCAACTATATTTGTAAAAAGATATTATGACAAAAGTTTGTAAACAATGCAAGAAGGAGAAGCCTTACAAGGACTTTGTTCATAAGCACTTCTCGCCTACTAAATGTATCCAATGCCATAAAGAGAATAGGGCAAATAGTTACAGAAAGAACCCTCGTAGGAACGAAACAGGATGGATGGATCTAATTATTGGTAGGTCATGAAGAAGCTATTATGGCTGGGGGAAGTCCTGATAGTCCTATTTATCCTTACCCCCTTTTCCCTATTCGTTTACGCCTCGCTAGAAATAGCGTGTGGGCTACATAACCTCATTAAAAAAATAAACCTATGGCACTAAAACTTTTATTGTACTCGCTCGTTTCAGTACTTTGTGTACTTTTTTACAAGGCATTTGTATATTGTTTTATTGACAAAGATTAAATATGAAGACTGTTGGATTAACTTCTACGGGTATTGTATTGGCTTTACTTTGGGCTGCAGCTATGGCTATGCAGGGTATGTTAGCTAATAGTGCCGAAGGTAACACAGAGTGGGACTATAACACCATAGCTAAACATTCTTGTATAGCAGCAGATGCTCTTGTGGAGCAAATGAACATTAAATAAACCATTAAAACCTTATGGTGTATAGGTTAACCAAATAATTAGAATGAAAACACAAACAAAAACAGTAGAAGAGATTACTAATGGGGCAGAATGCCCATTCCCAATTGGTGTAATTCCAAATAATATGGGAATCAATCTTGTCAGTGTAGATAGCATAACTTGGACTAGACAAGATGACGGTCAATTAGTAAATTTAACAATAAATTTTAAACCAGCAAATGAAATCAATAGAATGGCTGTATAACGAATTAATTAAAACTTGGTACGATAGGAATTCGTCATACGATATACTTAAACAAGCCAAAGAAAAAAATGAAGAAGAAATGATGAATTTTGCAAATTGGTGTAGAATCCATGATAATAAATATCCAAATCAGATATGGAGTATTCAACAACTATTTGATAAGTATAGGAAAACCTATGAAAGTCAGGGAAATCCTGACACATCTTCCCCTAACATTAAAAACAAATAATATGAAAATGGCAAAAGCTCCAAAGGAGCACATTGATAGACTTAGAAATTGGATGCAATTCAATGATGAATTGTGCACAATTAACCCATCAGAAAAAAGACAATGGGATAAGTTTAAAGAAGATTGGGAGGAGCACGAAGAATTTGCAAAAATTATTAAACACTGTGAAAATGCTGGTGGATATTTTGAGTGGGAGTTTTACATGGATTATTATCAAAATGAAATATCTCATATTCACATGAGAGTAATATTTGGTTATCAGGTACTTCTTGATAATGTTTGCGACCCTGAAGCTGATACTTTGGAATACAAAAAAGAAATAAAACAGTACTTGCCAACTGAAAATGAATTTGAAAAAAAGTTTGTGTTAATTAAGAATAGATTAGGGTCTATCTTTTGGACAACTGACGATGGAGCTAATTATGAAGCAGAAGGATTTATAGTCCTTCATCGTGGCAATACGGTCAATGAAATGATAAATAAATGGTCTGAATATTATTATCAATTAAAATGAAGTCAATATGAAACAACAAACAGCAGTAGAATGGTGATTGAAAATACAGCAATGTCTAATGATATATGGGCAGATGAAATTGAACAAGCCAAAGCAATGGAGTGGAAACAGCTAGTAGATGCTTGGGTTAATGGTAATGATTGTGAACCCAAAGAAGTTACACAAGATTATGCAGAAAAATATTACAAAGAGGTTTATGGTGTGGAGGGAACTCCTGACACATCTTCCCCTAACATTAAAAACAAATAATATGACAGCAGTAGAATGGTTCGCAAAGATGTTATACAGCCCTGTATGTAATGGTTTTATTAGTGGGAGAAGAGTAATCCCTCATGACATTATTGAACAAGCCAAAGAAATGGAGAAAAGGCAAATGGAAGAATTAGCATTATATATTTACGAATATTCTGTTACTTGTTTAGAGGAAAGAATTAATCCCGATGGGAAAAAAAAGTTTGAACAATACTGCAACGAGGTTTATGGTGTTCAGGGAAATCCTGACACATCTTCCCCTAACATTAAAAACAAATAATATGACAGCAGAAATAATAATCTATATATTTTGCTTTTGGGTTGGATATCTTCTTGGAATTAGTGTAAAAGAAACGCAATATTTAATAAAAAAAGCAAAAGCAATGGAAGAAAAAAATCACATGACAAGAGAGAAAGCATATTTTGTTGGGGTACATAGATATTCTAATAAAAGCGGGAAAATAGCTGAAATTATTGGTGTTGAAATAGTAACACCAAAAGGTTTAGAACCAAGATTATGTTACCACATTCAATGGTCGGATAAAACCGATGATTGGGTTCCTGTTCATGATAAATTAAATTATAAAATAATCAGCTTTACTGATATTTCGGAAGGTAAAATTTCACATTGATAGGCTATTGTTCTTCGACTTCCCCTAACATTAAAAACAAATAATATGACACATCATATTGATGACACCAACAAAATGATAAACTATGACACACAAACTAATCAAAACAGACAACTACCTACTGGTATTTGATGATTCAAAAGCTAGAGTAGAATACTATCTATACGGTATAGATGATATAATATCACACCTCCCACTCAACGGTTCACCCGTCCTTGAAGGTGTAGACTTACTACCACCTATTGAGGATGATGTTGAGCAGATGGCTGACCTTCATGTTTTAGAGCTGGATTGGGATACTGATGACTATGAAAAGAATTGTGGGAGAATGAGTTTCAAGGCAGGCTACAACAAAGCCAGCGAGAAGTATAAATACACAGAGGAGGATGTTAAAAAGGCTATAACAATGGCAAGAGAGTTAGAAGATTGGTGGAATTTTGTTTGGGAACACGATTATGATACTATTATTCAATGTCTCTCCCAATACCCAACAGAGTTTGTGTGTGAATCACAAGATAAGTATGTTCTAGTTAATGGAGGTGAAACAAGAATTTTTGAAAGAAAAACCACAACCAATGCTCAAGGTAAACGAATGTGGGTTGGTAAATACAGGTAATATGACACATCTTCCCCTAACATTAAAACAAATAATATGAAAAAAGAATTTATCCCCTACGAACAAAATTTAGAAATTAGAAATTTAGGTTTTGATGAACCATGTATTGGTTTTTACAACATTGACTTAGATGTAATTCCAATAGATTCAGAACCATACACAACTAAATCAAAAGATGGTGCTATTCTATACCAACAAGCATTTAGATGGTTTAGAGAGAAGCATCAATGTGAATCATCAATAATTGCAATGTTTCTACCTTATGAAAATTATAAAGAATATCAATTTATTATTACGTATACAGAAAGCGAAATCGTGGAAACTAATTTTAACTCCTACGAAGAAGCAGAACTTGCTTGTCTTAAGAAACTAATTGAAGTAGTTAAAAACAAATAATATGACACAACAAAAAAACACAGGAGACAATATCTTGAAAATAAAAGATGAATTCCTATCTGTCACACACAAGCTATCCTACATTCTAAATAATGCGGAGGTATTGGCTCAAGACCATAGCCCCCTTCACAATGTTATAGATAAAATAAATTACTTATACCGAGAGTATGTAAACGCAAAGATTGAATTTACGGAAACAAATGACAATTAAAACCTTATGGTGTATAGGGTAACCAAACAATCAATATGGAAAACAATAATTCAAAACCATTCAGTCGTGAAGAGCTTATAGATATAAGAACACGACTTACAAATCTATCAGAAATTGAAGGGATTTCACCCACTTGGGCAAGGGCGTATACGAATGCTTCTGATGCTATTGATAGATTAGATGCTATGATATCAAGGACTACTATTCCTGATTGTGATGTAAAGTTAAACTAATTGAAGTAGTTAAAACCAAATAATATGACAACAGTATTAATCATTTTAGCTATTATTAATCTAATAGCACTAACTATTGTATTGAAAAACCAAAAACACATTTTGGATAAAATTGAAAAATTGAAAAATAAATAATATGAAACAACAAACAGCAGTAGAATGGTTAAAAGAAAAAATAAAAGAAACTTATAATAAGGAAGGGAACTTACCGTTAGGTTATACACTAAATCTCGTATCACAAGCGGAAGTTATTGAGGCAAAACAGATAATAAAGGCTAATAGAGACGGAGTAGATATGATAGTAAATAAAGAGAACTTCATAACAGGAGAACAATATTACAATGATGTTTACGGTGTGGAGGGAACTCCTGACACATCTTCCCCTAACATTAAAAACAAATAATATGACAGCAGTAGACTTGGACAAGAAAGTATGTACTATTTGCAAAATAGAAAAACCTTTATCCGAGTACCATAATACAAAATATACAAAAAATGGGAAAACCAGTTCTTGCGGGAAATGTAATTGCGAAAGATCAAGAAAATATCATTTAGAAAACAAAGCTTCTATTTCCATAAAATCTAAAAAATATAGAAAAAAGAACAGGGATTACTTTAATAGAAAGTCCAATGAGTGGAACAAGAAAACTGGCTACATCTCTGCCTACCAAAAGGAAAGATTAAAAAAAGACCCATTTTTTAAGTTCAAGCATAGATTAAGAACTCTTATTAGAAACTCAATAACAAAAAAAGGCTACACAAAAAGATCAAAATCTTTTCAAATACTTGGATGTACACATGAAGAATTTATAAAATATATCGAAAGTAAATTTAAAGAGGGAATGAGTTGGAGTAATCACGGGAAATGGCATTTAGACCATATTGTCCCAATTTCATCCGCCAAAACGGAGCAAGATGTTATATCTTTAAACCATTACACAAACTTCCAACCTCTTTGGGCAAAAGATAATTTAAAAAAATACAACCATGCCGCAAGCAACTCTGACCTTTGATTTAGACGATGCAGACGATAGGATGGCACATTTAAGAGCCGTTCAAAGTGCCGATATGGCAATAGCTTTATTTCATATTTTGTACAATAGTAAAAAGGAAATGGAGAATAAAACAGGATTAGACCTTGATGAAGTCTGGGAACACTTGCACCAGATATGTGCCGATAATAATGTAAATATAGATAAGCTTATTGTGTAGGGGGAAGTGGTGGCTTCCACTCGTCTCCAAGACCTAATTGGTCAATTAAGGTATGGCAACCCTTTATGTTTATGGTATAGTATTCTTCGGGGTCGTGTCCGAAGTATTTACAGGAGTCCTCTATTCGGCATATTAGGGGTCTAGTTTCGTAGATAGTACACTTGTTATCTAGCCCTAATTTTTCACATACTCCGTCTTTATGGGTGTAGGGGAAGTAGTGAGGGTGCTGCGGATCGTCCCTAACAATAACATCATCAGCCCAAGATATAACTCTGCAACAAGCACCACAGCCAGTACAAGGAAAGCTCATAGTATTTCTTTTAAAGTATCAATAGGATTTAATTCTTTGTGAGGAACGAAGTAGCAAATAGGCGCTTTATTATACTTCCACTTTTCTTGTTTAGCGTCCTCTGCCTTTATCCATCCTTTTATTTCATAGACGGGGCATTTACCAGTAACGGAGACAATAATACCATTGTCATCAGGTCTAACCTTCACATCTTCCCGAGACGACCACCTCACCTCAATCTTCGTATTAACAATATCTTCTACGTGAAAGGTATTAACCCCAAACCCCCAATAAATACCTAGATATTTAGCTACCGCTAACTCTGCGTGGGCCGCCTCAATATGGAAACCCCACAATTCTCCTACTACTTTTTCAGGGAACCTTGCCTTTCTGCCTCTAAAGGAAGCTTCAGCATTTCTTCTTGATCCAATGTAGGTAGCAACAAGTACCTCATTAGCGTTCAGTTCTATTTTCATTCTGTTTGTTTCTTGGAAGTACCCTGCTATCTGTTAAGTGATAACCTATCTTCCAGAGTATTTCCGCAGTTTCTTTTGAGTATTCAAGTACAGCCTCCTCAGATAAGTCCGGTTGCTGTACGTGGGCTATTTCGTGGAGTATTGTTTCTAGTAACTCAACCCCCGAAAGCCTCATATCAATTACAATCTTTCTTTTTTCTACATACGCCAACCCATCGGCCTTGTGTTTGCCAAGCTTACCAAACTTAATTGTGATGGGCTTCTTTTTCATTAATGTAATTTACCGCTAATAATTGAATAATTCTTAACAGTAAAGTCCCCATTAGGGTCAACTGTAATATGGGCGAATCCGTGTTGTGAATTGGAAATCAAGGGACTATAATCCATTTTTAGTTGACACATACAACCTGTCGACCAAGCCGCATTTAAGTTTCCTTCCATATCGCTCTCGACATGATGCGAACTTCTATGGAGGTGGCCTACGATAACGCTTTGTTTTGCCTTCATGTACGCTCCTCTAGCAGGGGAAACTGGTGTAAAAATGCCCTTGAAAATATGATGGCCGTGAGTAATTGCCAGCTTCCCAGCTTTTACCAATATCTTGTCATCAATCAGTCGTATTCGTTCCTCGTTTAATCTTAGTCTTTCTTCTAGCTTAAAATAAGGATCGTCCCAAATTTCTTGAGCCTTTTGGAAAAGGTACTTCTCATATCTTTGATCGTGGTTCCCTTTTATCCAGTATATTTCTGCGTTGGGGAAGACCTGCCTCAAGACCTGTAAAAAACTTTTAGCGGAGTCAAATTCCTGTCTCACGCTTCTCTTAGAAAAGTCTGTCTCAAATCTGCTTATTCGGCAGAAATCTAGCATATCCCCATTAATTACTATCGTATTCACTTCTTCCCGCACACCATACTCCAAGGCTATCGTAATAGCATCAATATCGTGATAGGGTATGTGGAGGTCTGATATTAATAGGATGTTATTACATTGTTTGGGGAGAATGTAAGGCTCTCTTTTTTCCTGATAGCTCTCAGGCAGATTATAGGGGTTTTTAGGGCGGTCTTCTATCCGATGGGTAACTTTATACCCTCCGGTCTTTTTCTTGCCCTCTATAGCCCTTAGAGAGTCCCTACAGTCTTCTACGTTATTAAAGGATAGGTTTTCCTTTTTGTACATTATACGGGCTAATTTGAGAGTGGGCATCTCCATCCCGTATTCGTTGCGGTATTTTCTTGCAATGTCTGCTTTTGTCACAAGTTGACGTATTTTATTCCGTTATCAATAAACGTATCCCCGCTATTCCATTTCTCTAATAATTGTTTTGTTGTGTAACCAAATGTTTTTTGTACGTGGGGGAAGTCGCGAAGCTTACCCTTCCAGTCGGCCCCAGATTCCCAGCCGTTAGCCTTGAAAATATCTATTACCTCGAACCAATCTCTCTTTCCGTCTTTGTCAAGATCAACGGATACGTCCCAAATCGCTGTTCGAGAAGACATAATACAGAAGTCAACCGCGAGAGAGAAATTATGAAAACTCTGTCCTCCTTTTGCATTGGTTACAATACCTATTCGGTTATCATCCGCGTCAAAGAGCTTTGTTCTGCCAAGCTTATAAAGTTCATTCTGCTCCTCAAAGGTTCTTAAAGTATGCGTAATGCGGCAATAAACCCCTCCGGTTAGGGCTGGATATATTTGTTCCCTATACATCTTCAGCACCTCTTCTCTAATCTTGGGGTGCAATTTTAAAATTCTCGTTTCTGAAATCCTATCAATCATCCTATTGGTAATTTGCTTACAAGTTTCATTACGGGTTTACGTACAATATATCCTGCAAGGGCAGCGGCTACGATTAAGAGCCACCAGAACCTCTCTTTCCATTGCTTACGTTCCTCGTTAGTAGTCTCATATTTTTGAAGCAGAGTGCTATATCTTCCCTCGCATGCTAAATATAGACTACGTTGTTCTTCTATCTTTTCAGTAGGTTGCTTTATTACTTCTTTGTATTCTACTACTGTTTTTATGATTGCGGGGGAAGTCTTGGTAATCGTAACCACCACCGTATCTTCCCGCAACACAGTATCAATCTGCACCGGCGTCAAAGAAAAAATTGTGTCGTACCTTACTGAATCTCGGTATATCACCGTATCCTTCATAGGGAACTTATTCCCGCAATATCTAGCGGCTACTTCCGGATGCTCGTCAAGAGTCAAGATAGCCTTGGTTATCTTCCTACTCTCGCTACACCCTAAAAGAATGAAGACGCATACCCCTACGAGTATACGTCTTACTTTAATATATTTTAACATACAATTACTCGGTTTTACCGATTTGTCCTTGGGAATTAGTTACCAAGTTCTTTGTAAGGTAAGCCAGAGCCGCTACCAAGCCAGATAATCCGGCCGCTTTTAACTGGGCTAAATCAGGAAGTACCCCACTATCAAGGATAGTTACAATAGAAGTCAAACAAGCCGTTAAAAAGGCTACAATAACTCCATTTACAAGATCGCGTGCATTAAGCTGGCCAAATAATGAATTGTTCATAACATTTATTTTTTACTTAACTCAAGATAGAGTTCATGGATCTGGGTAGCAATCTCGTCTAACTTCTTAAAGATAACATCGTCTTTCTTTTCGTTCTGCTCGATACGGAGTTCAAGTTCCCTCATTTTTACGGTAACCTGAACATAAATTTTGAAAATCGCTACGATAAAGGCTACCGTTTGTGTAACAAGGAATAAAACGATTCCGTCTGTCATTTCTGTTATTTTTTGAATGTTTGGGAAGATGTGTCAAGGGTTGCTGATACCTGAACATCTTTCTGAAAACTATCAATGCTTTGCAGAATGTAGATTACTTGTCGATGCGGTAGGTCGCTTTGCGAAACTACTTGCTTGATTCCGTTCATGTTCTGCCAATGATAGTTCATCTTGTCTTCAGGCATACGAATTACAATAAATTTTTCCGCTACAAAGGATACTAGGATTAATGCTACTAAGGCTACCAGAATAAGTTTTGTCGGCTTCATAAATTACTTTTTTGCGTGTTTTTTGTTTGAATGTAGGGGGAAGAAGTGTCATATCTTCCCTCTACACAAATTTATTAAATCTACAATTTCCTACCAAATATTAGTTAGAGGAAGGAGTAGTCTGCCACGGTAAAGGGGGCTGGATTATGGGAGGCTGAATTTGATTCTGAATTTGAGTAGCGATATTAGCGTCAATAGACGGTACATCAAGGCCAGCGTTTAGCCAAGACTCTACTTGGGCTTGTGTCAAATCTGGGTACGCTGTGAAGTCTGTTGGGGAAGGACTAGGACAGTTATAGGTGCTATACACTTCTGCCGTATAAGTCTTGTCTCCGTCTACTTCAACGCCTCTGCGGCGCCAATGTACTACTGAGACCACGTTAACTAACGTTCCTTCTTTAGGAACCACATCTAAGGCTTCGATGATCCATGAGTAAGTAATTGCCATTTTGTTTTGATTTTTATTGTTAATAAATTGAAAGGATTTCTATCTTAGTAGGACAGTAGCTATTTGGATAGCCAAGATTGTCAATAGGAATATCGGTGTAGGTTTTTATGCTTCCTACGGACATTATCTTGGTAGATGGAGGTGTGGAAGACATTGTCCAAAGAGTTGTCGCAGTAGCTCCATCATTTAGAGCAGCTCCGGTTACTAATTGATTATCTGCTGTTCCAGCCCAAGTTGTGGATGCTGGGGAAGTCCCGGCACAGGATACTAAAAGGGCTAACCCAAGTACTATTTTTCTCATTTTAATAGTTTTTTAATCATTTCCTTAAGTTCGGCCACTTCTTGCTCCAAGGCAGCTATTTTAAAGCTTTGAACTTCATCGTAATTGATTGTTTTATAACCATTTGGGTTATTTTTTACAGCATCGGGAAGCACTTTTTCTACGTCTTGGGCAAGGTATCCTACGTGAGTGAGGCTATCTCTTTGATCCTTCCACTTAAAGGTTACGGTGTTAATGCCATAACTTCCCTCACGTACTGATAAAATATCCTTTAATCTACGGTCGGAACTTTCATAGTAACCGTTAGCATACACGTCTCCATTAACCTGAAGGTAGTAGGCTCCGGCATCGGTCGTTGTGTTCACCAATATTTCCCCAGAACTTGTTATTCTCATTCGCTCGGAGCTTCCAGCATACAAAGCCATAGCACCTGATAAATTATCAACTCCAATCATGTCAGTTCCGTTTATGTATGCCAAAAATGCTGAATAACTTGCAGTATGGTCCATTCTAACAGATATACCACTTGAAATGCCACTAACATTTAATTTACCGCTCGGGGAAGTTGTACCTATACCTACATTTCCGCCACTTGTTATTCTCATTCGCTCCACCGCTGAATTTCCAGCTTCATTAGTAGCAAATAATAATGCTTGACCATTACTACCGCTTGTATTTAATGCTGAAATATAAGAATATCTATTTGACGAAATATCAGTATTTGTGTTTGCAGCAAAAGCTAATCTTATCTCTGTACTCGTTGTGACACTATTATTATTTAAAAATAGCCCTACTGTTGCTGCACCCGCTGATGTACTTTCAATTTGTAATTTTGATGTAGGCAAAGTCGTACCTATGCCAACATTTCCCCCACTTGTTATTCTCATTCGCTCGGTAGAGTTGGTAGCTAATATCATTGCATTGTTACCAGTTTCTAAAAATACATTTCCACTACTTGAAGCAGTTAAATCTAAAGTTGTAGTATTATTATAATTTGCTCTTATTACAGATGAACCACTTGTTTTTAAAACTTCTAATGATGTGTTAGGGGAAGTCGTGCCTATGCCAAGTCTTCCCGAAGCATCCAAGGTCATAGCTTGTGTAAAGGATATGACATTACCTGCTGTGCCTGAGGGAGCGTTGTACCAAATATGATTACCAATATATTGTTCGTAATAACTTGCAGCAGCACTTGTTTTATATACTAACTGAGAAGATGTATTGTATAATGAATTACCCCATAAAATTATATCACTTCCACTTCCACTTGTTATTGCACCTTTAGTATTTATATCTATTGCCTTTGTACCACTATTCCACGCACTTGGTGTTACTCCTAAACCTAAATTACCTGCTAAATCAAGTTTTAATTTGGTTGTCGGGGAAGTATTAGCAGCACCAGTTTGAACATTAAACTCTCCACTTGATAATGTTATGACACTACTTGGTAATGTATTATTATCATAAGCATAAGCACTACCATTATAGTAAACATTATTCTGAATAAATGTAGCACCGAATCCGCTACCTATGTGTGTCTTTGTAGAATTTGCATCTAAAAGATTTATTCCATCAGTATTGTTTGAAGTATTTCCAAACCTACCAGTTCCAGAAACATCTAACTTATATGCTGGGGAAGAAGTACCAATGCCAACATTACCCGATGATGTAATACGCATACGCTCTGATGAGTTTGTAGTAAACACCATTGGAGCAGTATTATCTATTGCATCAATAGTCGCTGCATTCCCAGTAGCTGATAAATTAAGGCCAAATCCTGATGGGTTTCTAATAGCTAAAACACCACCATTAGTGCTGCCGGCTATTGTTAAAACATTATAACCAGAATATGAAACTGGAGATGTTGTACCAAGTCCGATATTCCCCGAACTTTCATATAAGTTACTATTCCCTAAACTATTAGCACCCGTAAACTTGGTGATATAGTTGGTAGTACCTGATATTGCTGCGGGAAGAAGTGCCGCAACGCTGTCAATTCCTTTTTGTCTCCACGCTCTGGTGCTAATTAACAGAGTATCAATAGCTAATGTCCCCGAAGTGGTGATTGTACCGCCTATGATACCTGTTCCTGTATTGGTCGCTACAGAGGTAACGGTTCCCCCAGCATCCACAAGTGTATCTGCAATAGATAATGTTCCATTAGCGTTGATTCTTAAAGCCTTCGTTCCGGGTGCAGAGGGAAGTCCTGACATACGGACACCACGTTGAAAGTAAGCTCCGTTTACTACTGTCAAAGCAGAGTCGGGGGCAGTTGTTCCCACGCCTACATTAGCTCTTAAAATAGTCTTTGTAATAGATCCGTTACCCAAGGTAACAGAATTTGATCCATTTCCATCGGCTTGTGCGCCTATTACTATTTCATTAGTATTATTACCATTTCCCGCAGCTCTTGTCAAGCTACCTAAATATAGGTTATAAGTTCCCGTTTGGTTAAATTGACCTGCATTTACGGGACTTTTACCAGCATCGTAACCTAAAGAAGTATTATAAGTACCTGATGTATTATAGGCTATTGCACCATTTCCCACACCCACATTAAAACCTCCAGTAGTATTAAATTTCATTGATTCAGAACCTATACCAATGTTATTACCACCGCTTGTATTTGAATTAAGTGCAGATTCCCCTATTGCCGTATTTAAAGAACCCGAAGTATTAGCGGTTAAGGCACTAATACCCATTGAAGTATTTTTACCTCCACTTGTTAAAGCAGCTAAAGCCCCAAATCCTACTGCGGTATTATCCGTACCCGAAGTGACATTAGTCATTGAATTATTTCCAACAACTGTATTTACAATAGAGTTACCTGCTCCCCTACCTACTCTAACTCCATTAAATGAAGCATCCCCGTTAACATCTAATTTTTGTGTCGGGGAAGTCGTGCCTACGCCTACATTTGTTCCGTTATCGAAAATCTGAGAGTTCCCAATAGTATTCGTACCCGTAAACTTGGATACATAGTTAGTTGTTCCCGAAACATTACTATTAATCAAAGCTGCAACAGAGTCTATCCCTTTCTGCCTCCAAGCTCGGGTTGATATTTCAAGAGTATCTACTGATACCACCTGTCCTGATTTATCTAAGCCATAGCCTACGTTATTAACATAATTTTGGAGCATAGCCGTTGTATCCACCTTTCTTAAGTAAGGGGAAAGCATGGCAGCGGTATCGCTGATATTAAGCTTTAGATTAATATTAGCTTGCAATGAATCCACACCTTTCTGTCTCCAAGCTCTTGTCGAGATACGCAAAGTATCTATTGCCAATGTACCCGACGTGGTAATTGTTCCTCCTGTAATACCCGTTCCTGCATTAGTAGCTACTGAAGTTACTGCTAATCCTGCTTGGGAAATCGTGGTATCCACCCAAACTTTTTTAGTAGAATCGTAAACTAAAATAGCATTGTTACGTACTGGTTTAGTTATTTTAACATTATGCAATTCTTCAAGTTCATAACCGTTTTGGGGGTTTACAAATAGTAAACCATTTCCAGAGTTAGCCCTTTCTACTACACCAATAAAAACCATATTGTATGGAGCCTGTGGCTTTACGTTAGTAAGTTGACCGGGAACCGAATCCAAGTAAACAATATCTCCGGGGTTAAAGGCAGACAAGTTTAGGTTAGTTATTGTACCAAAAGTTCCCACAAATCCCACATCTCCATTGGCAATGTTTTCTGCTGCTACTCCAAGTGTTTTACTTGAAGTTGAATCGTCCCTATTATCTGCTAATTTTACAGAGGCACGATCTCCCGAAGCACCAGAAATATACACTACTTGACCTTTTGTTATTTGACTACCTTGCAAGTTTCGTACTCTTGCAAATTGCTGAAGTCCTATATTTTGAGTGATAGTTCCCCCGTTAGTCATCCCAAACTGCAAGGTTCCATCGGCATTAGACCATTGAAGGGTTCTACTTGTTACTGCTCGTAAAGTAGTATCAAATTCAGCATATTCAGTCTTTAAACCAAACTGCCCTAAGTTAACATTTTGGGTAGCTCCTACATAAGGAACGAATCCAGATACAGAAGCTCCACGAATAGCGGCTGCGGTGTCGGCTAAAATTGTTTTTGTTACGTAGCCGAGGGAATTTGTGGCGGTCAACGAGTCTTTTCTACGCAAGTAGTAAGCAGATAGGGTTGCTGAATCCGCATAGACTGATTGCGAGGTCTTCCCCAGACCATATCCTACATTGTTCACATAATTCTGCAACATCGTAGCCGTATCGGAAATATTTAATTTCCCAGCCAATCCTCCAGATACATTTGCCTTTGTAGAGATAATAGTAGTATCAATGGCAAGAGTTCCCGTAGACGTAATAGTACCTCCAGTTATTCCCGTAGCATTATTAGTAGCTATAGAAGTTACTGTTCCTGCGGGGGAAGATGCGATAGCGCTATCTACGTAATTCTTATCTATTAAGCTGTACTTCGTAAATGTACTGCCAATATTTCCCGTATACGATAGTCTTCTTGAAAGAGAAGCTGTATCCCCCTGTAAAATAAAACTTTGATTTCCGGCAAAATATCTTTGCTTGGGAGAATTAAATACAATACTATCAGAACCTACGCCAAATTCTTTTAAGCTGTTAAAGCGGAGATCATACCCAGCTCCGTCAAGCTCCCTGTTGCCAAGAAGCGTTCCATCAATTGTATAGATGTTGTTCCCCGACCCAATAGCAACAGGAATCCAAGCAGTAGCGGTAGCATTTCTAATCCAGAGATTTAAACCTCCGTTTATAGTGGCTATCTGCGCACCGGGGTATGCTTTAATACGCTGGTTGTTAGCCTGCGCCGTATCGCTGTACGTCCAGTTGATTAATCTTCCTTGCAGACCCCCCTTAGAAGTAACAAGGGCGCTGTCGGCGCCCAAAAATTGCTGAATTGGGTATTGGGCATAGCCCCACATCTTCCCTAACACTAAAAACAAAACCAAAAGAAATATCTTCTTCATCATATTATTATTTTTTGTCATATCGGATAAATTTGCAGATTTTCTGAGAGGTAGGCTGCGGGGGAAATCGTGATAATACCCAAGGCCTTGTTCCAAGAGTAATAAGAACCTCCAAGATTCAAGGTAGACTGCGGAACTCCATTTCTTACAAAGAGTATATTAAAGCCTATAAAGGCTGGTATAGATGCTGAAGTAGCTCCTGCGGGAATGAGAGAAGTTGCCGTTACCTCAAAGTCGTAAGGGGCTGGTATCTCTGTAGGATTAACCGGACTAATTGTTCCTCCGGTTCCTGATATTTGCTGGGCCTCAAGATTGTATCCCCTACAAAGAGCGTATAAGTAATTTGATGTTTCTCTTAAGCTTGGATTAGCAGGGTCATGGTTGTACATCCATTCCACGGCCGAGCGTTCTAAGTATAGTATTTGAGGTGTTTCGGGAACAACTCGTTGTCCAAAGAGAGAACCTTTTTCTACATCAATCGTAGCAAGATATTGGCTAATCTTCGCTATATCTATTATTTGTGCAACTGTGAGTGGCATATTATACGTATCTAAAAGTTAAGTTTTTATGATGAGTTGCTTCTTTTCTACAAACTCTACTTATGCAAGCTTGATGAGTATTTAAAATCCTAGCTGCTTCTCCGGCAGAAGCATAAATTTCGCCAGTAGTTACACATAAAACCTTTTTTGACCTATTATTATCTTTACCTTTTATACCTAGCGATGGAGGGGGCTTATGAACTTTAGTTACATGAATTGCATGCAATAAATTTTCTGTATGAGTGCACCATTCTAAATTTTCTACCCTATTATCTTTCTTTTCTCCGTTTAAATGATTTACACACAATTTATTTTCTGGATTTTCTATAAATGCAAAAGCTACTAACCTGTGAATACTATATGGCTTAATAGTCCCATTTTTACAAAGATTAACAAACAAATGACCCCCTGTCATTTTTTGTTTTTTCATTTCTTGCCCTTTTTTAAAATAAAAAGAATTATTTAGCTTTATATTTCTATCAAGACTTCTTACATTACCAAATGTACTAATTTGGTAAATCCCCTCATAACCATCAATATCTTTCCATATTTCTATCTTATTCTCCATTAAAAAAATAAATTTTGTGAAGTAACCATTGCTGTTGCCAAGTCGTAACATAACTGAGCAGAGGTAATATCGTATCCAAGTGTCACCGCATTATTTCCTGAATCCAAGAGAACGCGCAATTTCATTTTGTTGCTAAAATAAGTGGTATCTTGTAGGATAAACGATGGCTGCGATATAGCTGCTTGCCCTTGTGTTAAAGAGTAATAAAAGGTCTCTGAAAAAGCGGTGAACCCACTTAAAACAGTCTTGGTATACAAGACTACTCCTCCTGCATTTAGCCACTCAACGACGATGTTTAGCGCAGAATCTTGCGTTAAGCAATCAATAGCTAAAGTATTCCCTACGGCTAAAGACCATACTACATAATTGGTAGTTGTACCTGCTGGAACAACGTAGTTACCTTCGTAGTCGGTAAGGTAAACTCTTCTGCTTGCTATGGCCGCATCTGAACCAGTAGAGGTGTCCTGAACATATATTGTGCTAGGACTTCCCCCAAGCTGATAAGTACTAAAATTAGGTACAAGAGGCATTTTTTTATTGTATTAAAAGGTTAATCAAAGTTACTAAATTTTACTTGAAGCCCAATTCTGCTTTTGCATCATTTAAGGCTCTTTTTTTAATCAAATCATCTAATTGATTCTGCTGTTCTTTTGTAAGCTGCTGATAGGTTTTTTCTTCCCAAAGGCCAATCTCTTTATTGCTATACCCTTCTTTTGATATTTTAACTGTTGATATAGGAGTAACCCATATATTCTCAGCGTTATTTTTATATTGTGGCAAATAATTTTTGTAATTTATATTAGATAAATTTTCAACCTGCTTAATTTCTTCATTTGTAGCATCTCTTTCTTCTTCAGTAGCTTCGTCAATTACCTTTAAAGGCCCTACTTGAACTTTACCGCTACCCATTGGCCTTAATCCAAGCCACTCAATAGCCCCACCTTGTAAGACGCCACTCCAGAATCCAAAAGAAGGTTTATAATTGCCGTGATAAGGGTCTTCACCACGAATACCGTCATACAATACCTCTCCATCTCTAACCAATCTCCAAGGAAGCGGAGTATTAATCTTTGCACCAGCCGCTTCCCCAATAGCGCCCCAAGCCCTCGGACTATCTCCTTTAGCTGCATAAGTAACCGCCCTAATAACTTTAGTATGCGAACTAAAGGCATCGTTTTTACCCAAGATTGAGCTTTCTACATATTGAGGAAGCCTTTTATCCTTTGAAGCCATTGCTGCCAAAAGATGCTCGGGAGTAAACATATCAAGATATTTGGCGGCCCATTTATTTTTCGCTCTCCATTTTCTATATTCTTCTTCATCAGCTACACCTAAAAAAGCGGCATACAAAAGAAGAGAAGATAAGCCACCAACGGCTCCTCTCATGTAACTATCTTTTGCCCTTGACTGAGCAAAAAGCCTTTTCTCAAGTTGAGCCATGCCAGTTTTTGTAGAAACATCTATTTCTTTTTTCCCGGAAGCTTCATAAATCAAACCTGTAAATAAACCTAATCCTGTCTTTTCAAGTTTTAAGACCAGCCAGTTTGTTCCACCCCCAACAAAAGGGTTAAGAATGTTGTTCCAAAGGACTGATTTATAAATAAGCCAAGACGCTTTACTCCAATCTTTTTCTCTTATTGCTTGATTGATTTGGCCTTCATATTTTGCGGAGGTAGCTCTAAGCCCTTCTGTAAGTGGATTATTTGCTTCATGTCCAATACTTAGCCCAGCACTTTTATAAGCTGCATCGTAAGCCGCGATTATTTGATCAGAAGTGATAGTGCCGTTCATTTCTAAAGCCGCTTTAACTATATCATTGGCAAGTCTATTAATCTGCTCTTTGTTAGGTTTTACTAATTCTTGACCAGCATCTTGATTAATTTTATCAATAACCTCTTTAGCTGTAATTCTAGCCTGTTCAAGAGTTTGTCCTGTTAGCTGTTCGGATACAAATTTTATTGCATCCTGCTTTGACATTTGATTTTTATTACTTGGACTCGTTAAAATTCTAATCAAGTTACTTGTAAATCTAGCTTCCGTAAGCCCAGCCTTAAACATAGCATCCATTGCATTTAAGGTAGCTTTTCCCGTTAACACAGATGCAATCCCTTGATATAGCTTTTTATCGGACAATTTGTTTACATAATCGTCAATGTGTCTTCTATTTACAAATTCATTTTCCACCTTACCATATCCTATGCCTCCGTTAACAATCATATCCTTGTAAATATCCTTCATCAACTGTCTTCTTTCCTTTACAAGTTCTGGAGTTTTTTCCTTGCCTATAGTCAAGAATAGCTTATCAATAAGTTTTTGCTGAAGTCCCGAAGAGAAGTTTTCTACGCTGTTCTTAATATTATTAAGAATCATAGTTTGGGAAAAATTCATAAACCCTCTTACAAGAGCAGCAACTCTATAGTTTATATTCCCCTGCTTCTTTGACTGCTCGTAAAGTAGAACTCGAAGCCTATCTTCTAATTTCTCAAGCGCAGACTTAGCTGTTAAATCATTTAGCCTAACCCCGTTAAAGGTTTGATTATAGATATTCTCCATTGCTTCGGCTATCTTATTAACCTCGTCAAAAGTTTTTTCATCTACCTCTGTTCCTAATGCCGAATTAACCAGATTTTCAAACTCGTTCTTTTTTTGTTCAAATAGTCCAAATGAATAAAGCTCTGCAAGTCTCTTGGCTGCACTCTTCTGCTTCGGACTTACGGTTGTTTTATTTCTTCTAGCTAATTCATTTTGAGCCTTTTCTATAATAGATTGACGAAGGTCTACGTACTCTTGCGTAAATTCATCCTTGGATGCGTCTATTTCTGCTTGAGAATACCCTTCTTCTTTTAATACCTTCTCTACGTTAGCTTGTATCTTTTCAACCGTTCCAGCTTTACCTGCTAACTTTTTCCAATCTAGCATCTCTCTTTCTTCTCCTTTTATAGTTACTGTTCTACCAAAACCGCTTTTTATAAGTGCATCTTTAACAGCTTGTTTTTTGGTTGTCGGGGAAGTTGTGGCTTTTGTGTCAACATTAGCATTTTTGTAGGCATCGAGCATATCATTCCTAAAGTCATTTTCCTTATCCCACGACTTCCCTTTTAATCTCTCTTTTATCTTTTTAATACCAAGATCGATAGCCTTTTCAACTGATATTCCAAGCTTAATCGCATTTTCTATAGTAGTAACACCCGCTTCAATAATTGCTACAGGTATTCCGATTGTCGCATCATAGGCTCTTCCTCTTAACTTTTTCTTAAAATCTGCCAATACATCAAGCGCTTTTTCAGCTCTTGTTTTATCTTTCTTTGGTAGTTGCTCAAATAATTTATCTATTTCAGCTTTTACTCCTTGTTCTACTTTCTGCTCTAATTCTGCTTCAGTATAAAGTTTCGCCTCTTCTTCTTTTACATTTTCTTCTTCTGCCTGATTAACTTGCTCTGGGGTAGCTTCTATTGCCTTGGATAAAGTTTGTTTATCTTCTAACTCTTGGCTTGAAAATAAATTATCTGTAATTCTTGAAGTATCATATCCTAGCAAAGCGACCTTTCTTAACTTTTGGTAATTCAAAGCCAATGCACTTTCTCTTGCAAAAGCCTGAGATTGAGCATATACAAGGGCTTGCTGTTTCGTGATTTCCCCCGCACGATCAGGATTTGCTAGTTTTTCTTTTCCTAATGCGTTTTCAAGACTTACATACATTAGGGCTTTATTAGATACGCCAGCGGTGCTATTTTCTATATAATCTAATGTCTTTTCTACGTAGTCTTCCCCGAATACTTCTTTAGCCTTCTCTATTATCTTTTCTCCATGCTCAAGAGCTATTCTTAATTCCTGCACTCCTCTTAACTGCTCGTTCATAGGAGTTTCGCCTGTGTACTTCTCGATAGTTCCCTTACTCAAGTATTCGGCTACCCGTCCGGTATCCGGTACGTTATTGGCTAAATAATCTAGCTCTTTTTCGCCCTCACCTTCAGTTTTACTTTCTTGGGGAGGCCTTGGAGGTTTTGTTGGGGGAACTCCTCCCGCCACTTCTTTGCTAACTCCGGTTTCTGGCTGAATAGGTACTTGACCTGCTGGAGTGATTGGAACGGCATATTCTTCTGGTTTTATTGGTTTTTCTGTTGCGGGAACTTCTGGCGATACCACTTCTTCCTCGACAACCTCTTTAGCTTCTGGAGCTTTTTCGGATTTGGACTCAACTTCGTTATTCCATTGTTCGGCATCAATAGTATATGTAGAAGTTTTTGAATTTTCTAATGCAGTTAATTCTTCTATCTCTTGTCTAACTTGTGAAGGATGGTTAGCCTCTATATCAGACCATGTTGGTCTAAGTCTAGTATATTGCGATTCGACTCTATTAAATACATTTTGTAAAGCTTGAGCTTTTATTTGCTCTTTTGTTTTAGGGCTTTTTACTACTTCAACTATATCCGCACCTCCTCTTGACTTCCCCTTAGATACAATAGTTACCTCTTCTCCATTATGTAAAACAACATCCCCTTCTTTAGAATTTTCAAATGTAATTTTAGGAGCTTCCGTCATTTTTGGTGCTGCGGGAACTTGTGGTGCTGCCACTTCTTCCCCGACCTTCAAAGAAGGCTCTGTAGTTTCTTGAAAATATGCT
>ERZ869929.408-NODE-408-length-27616-cov-7.952251_pt1 | contig 27616 bp, 29 predicted proteins | sample MGYA00579312_ERZ869929 | MGnify/ENA primary metagenome ERZ869929 (study PRJEB32216, sample SAMN09231818) | wastewater metagenome | place: USA: Maryland | collected 2016-08-09 | study: EMG produced TPA metagenomics assembly of the PRJNA472060 data set (Reclaimed... | reverse complement strand
AAATCAGATTGTGTTTTTCGTTTTGATAGTTGATCTCCACTTATGGGCTTTTGTAGATTAGCATTTGGAGTTAGAGCAGGAGGCGTTTTATCTCCTACCTTGTTTATTATAGTAGACAATGCCAATCTAGACAAAGAGTCATGTATTTTTTTCTGAATAGGTATTTTATCTCCAGAAGGGTGCCAGATTATTATCTTTTCTGGTGTTACATGATAGTCTTTATATCCTAGTTTAGGAAAAGAGTTGCCAACCACATGCACAGGAGGTAATTTACTACCTAAAGCAGTTATAGTAGGAGTGCCTTTAAGCTGATCTATACTTTTATGTAAATTAGCTATATCTTTGGCATCAACTCCATCATCTAATATCTTTACGTCTACTCCAAGTTTATTTTCTAGCTTTGCCATTGTATTCCTTTTTAAGGGTCTAGTGTTATACTGCCCGGCTACGGCTGATCATAGGCTTTGAATCTAGCATTCTCTATGTAGCTTATTATTTCTTCTTTGTTACCATCTGCATCTAGAGCATAATATCCCAAATAACTGTAAGGTTCGGTAGCATATTTTAACTTATTTAGTTTTAAATAATCTACAACCTGATTAAAAGTTTCTAAGCATTCGTAAGGTAATCTATAAGCAACTCTTCTATTTCTATACAGATATCTTCTTGAAATTCCTTCAGGAAGTCTAATATGTCTTGGTAGTTCGTCCGGACCATAAATTAACCATAGAGACACAAAGACATACATTGATTTTTTCATAACATATGAGTTGTTATGTATAATATCCTTTGTTCTTCTTTCTTGTTCCTTATCAGAGGAAGTACCGCTTAAATAAAGGAAAGGAAGACAAACTACCCCAGATGATTTTAACTGCCGGGTCGCCTGCTCTCTAACCTCATAATTATGGGCTTTAAGGTTTTGGTGTTCTCCCGTAGGAGATAAAAGAACAGTTAATAATAAAGCTAACATATGTCTTTAAGTATCCTGTTTTCTAGGAGGTTTTCTTAGTATTTCTGCTAATACTTCTTTAAGAGGAGTATAAGAATCTCTTGTTTTATTTATAAATTGACTAAAAGAAAGTTTATTTCTTGTACCTGGAGATTCATCTAATAGATGATCTATATAACTTCTTAGTAAAGGAATAGCAAAAGCTACTAAAGCATGTTGTTTTTCATGTTTTCCAGTAGAATCTTTTATTAATTTGAACTGAGAATGAGGATTGTTAGGTAAATCATAATTTTCAGAATCTATATATTTATGTTTAGGTTCTATTAATCCTTTATCTTCCAATAAATCTAGTCTAGGATCTGGGGGTAAATCCGTTTTAGATAAGTGAGAAAGTAATATACTACCGAAAATCCTAGATAGGAGTTGACTTATTTCTGGTTTTGTCTGTGCAGGATGTTGTATTTTGTGTACTGTTACACTTTTATCTCCGTTTGAATCTTCTAAACTGTCTGAATGTTCTTTCATAACTTCTTCTAATTCTTCTGGAGAATATAGGTCTTCTCCTCTTTCTTCTCTATATTCGAGATTATCCAAATCTGGCGGAGAAATGTTTCCATGACTTTCTATTGTATGTACTCTACCTTGTTTAATAGAGGGAGAATGTATTATGCTGTGTCCGGAAACTTTAGTTATATTTGGAACATTAAAAGGATCATTAGTGTCATGAGGTTCTTGATATAGTTCTGAATGCAATACTCTATCAAAGTTTTTTAATAAATGATGTACTGCTCTAGCCACAGGAACATCTAAAGAAGAAGGCACTTTTAAGGTTATATCAGGATTATTAGCTGTTACAGAAGATGTTGTTGGGTATCCTACATGAATTCCGTGTATAGCAGACGATCCTTTTCCATCTCTGTATATAGAACTTCTGTAATTATCTAAATTAAGAGGAATATCCTCATGGTGACCATTTAATGGAGGAGGAATACTTTGTAAGTATTGTTCATTAGTAAAGTGAGCTAGACGATATCTAGCTTTATGGAACATATTTTGTTGAGAATTATTCATTTTTATTTCTATTCCTATATCTATGTCTATATCTATATGTGCGACCGCACAAAAGTATGTATTACCCTCAGCAATTCCTACTTCCAGAAATAAATCTCTGAGGAGATACACTTTGTGGAACAAAGCTCTGAGGACTAAATCTTTCAAAGTTTTCAAAACTTTGAGCAAATACACTTTGTGGAACAAAGTTCTGAGGGACAGCTTTAGAAACAGGAGGAGTTAAAATTGCTTGTATACTATTTTCGTCAATGTAAAACAAGTCAAATCTCTGGAATTTGCCGTCTCTTCTTATTCCTATAACTAATCCTGAATTTTCAATGTCTTTATACTCAGATAAATGAACATGTACTCCGTTTGGAAAAGCTTTTTCTAGTTTTTCGTTTTCTGTGTTAACCCATATAAATAAGGGTCTATTATTTTCCCAAGCAAGGTCATATGCATCATTATAGCTAAGTTTTTTATTTTGTTGTTGGGCTAACCATTTTTGTTTGTTCAACTGCATTTGTATTCTTACTTGTTCTTCAGATACTACTCTTTGTTGAGCAGTACCTAAAGAAGTTAAAAAACAAACGCAAAGCAAAGTTACTAGATATTTCATTTTTACCTTCTTTTTTCTTTGTTTTGTCTTTTTGCTATATTTTCCTCTGCATTACCTGTCCCTACTTGAAGTTCTGGGTTACCTGCAAATAGTTCAGATAACATAGCTCTAAGATCTGGGTTTACACTAGAATAATTTTCTATGAAATTAGCTAAAGGTAATATTTCTTTACTATCTTTTGTAGAGAAAATATGCGAAATATAGTCTCTTAATATAGGAGAATATTGTCGTAATATACTTTCAGAATAAGTGTGGTTTGCTCTGGCTTCTTCTTTTGCCCCTGGATTATTTTTAAAGTCACTTATCATCCTACCGTGTCCTCTAAAGAAAGGAATATGTTCCTCAGAATCATCTCTTTCTTTTAACATATCTTCATCTTGTAAATAATATCTTATTACTGAATCTTTCGGCAAATCTCTTAGTTTGTGTAGAATAAGTCCAGAGAATATCTGATGTAATCCTTTTTCCAATTCTTGTTGATTATCATAATGATTTCCTGCTTTAATAGAAGTCATTGGTTCATTAATAGTAGAAGAGAAATATCTCTCTACGAAAGGAACTAATTTATTCTTTTCTTTAACGTGGCCGTGAGAAAAACTGTCTCCTAATAGGTGAGGAGTATCTTCATAAGTTAAAGTAGGGTGATTTTTGTATAAATGATGTAAACCTTTAAATAAGTTAGGTAATAATTCTTGAGTAACATCAAATTGTCCTTTGAATGTATTTTTCTTTTCTATGCCATTTCTAGTTATGGGGAGTATTTGAACCGTTCTGCGTGCTTGTCCGGATGGTTGTCTAGATGTTTGTCCATCACCACCTGCTACAATATGTATTTGATGTCCTAAAGGAACATCAGGAGAGAATTCATATTCTTGTCTATTGCCGGAATGTATATTGACATGAGGTTCATCATCTGGATGTACATATGTTTTTCGTCCGGGTACAGTATTTTCAGGGAAACTAGATAATCTTTTTATATAGTTTCTGTGTTTATGTAGCATATTTTGTATAGACATTTATTTATCCTTTAATAAGTTCATCCTAGAAAAAGCACGGACCCTAAGATCCGTGCTTTATTTGTTATAGATACCAACTTATATCTCGTAGCATCCAAGCGTCCATGTCGCAAGCTAAGAAGCTATCTTCTTGTCTTAACATACCATCGACTACATCCCAATCTGCCCAGAAACTGTTATCTGGTTGATCTTTGTATAGAGGGCCGGAGGGATTGTTTTGTCCCCAAGACTGCTCTATTAGGAATCTTCTTAGTTCATCGTCATAGCCTGATATAAGCATGCAGTTATGTGTAGCCAAACCTTCTGCAATATAAGTATGTTCTTCATTTACTTCAAGATTGTACACTTTCATGTCTTCCACATGCTTAACAATAATTTCGTCTATAGGATAGCAGACGTTACCGTCTATTTTTTCTACAAACTTGTTATTGTTTCCGAAAGTAATGTAATAACCTTGTTTAGCATTAGGGTAACAACCATTATAAGATTTACGAGGTGCTATTTTAGGAGTATATCCTAGTTCTATAGCCATCTGTTGAATACCTAGTAATAGATCTTTACTGGTGTTATAGATTTCTACAAAATCCCTACATTGTGTACCATCTGCGTCTTTTAGTCCCTCTATAAAAGATGTATTATCCATCTGGAAGGTAGGTACTATTTTTTCTTTTTTGGAGTTATAGAAAGCTTCTCTAAAATATTCTGCTAAAATACTAGAGTATACAGTTATTCTACTATAGGTTTGTTTTTCTTGTATAGAAGGAGTTAAACCTATTTTGTTACGAATAATATTAGCTAGTTTTGTTATTTGTTTTTTATTCGATAGAGTAAAAGTAACTTTGTGATTTTTTACAACGTTACCATCTCCCGCAAACAATCCAAATAACCAAGATGTATCTTTATCTTTTGTATCTAAAATATAAGGAATATTCTTATGGTTTTTAGTTGTTTTATATATTGGTTGTTCAGTAAACTTATGTTGTTTTACTGTAGGACTTATTACCAAGTCGCCTAAAACTATATCTTTTGCTTTTTTCCATACAAGCTTTTTCTTAGTCCATGTTATAGTTTGTACACCATAGGTTTCAGAATTTAAGTTTAAACCTTCTGTTTGAGAGGTATATACTAATATAGGATGTTCTTCGGTACATGTAAATTCAAAAGCATGTTTTGGTTTAATGGTGTATATTTTTCCTGTATAATTTCTTTCAAAATTATGTGTAACATGTTGGATATTACCTTCAGAAGTATATACATTATCTCCTTTATGCAAATCTTCTATATTTACTATACCATTTGGTGTTGAAATTTTTGTTCCTGCACCGTAACAGTGATTCCAAGTTCCACTAGGAGTGCAACGACCTTTAGAGTCTCTTGTTGTAGTAAATCCTCTGTTAGAACATACCGCAATGCCGAATAGATTTATAAGAGCTGCCTTGGCTTCTTCTGCTGTTCGGACCATAGTAACTTTTTTAACTAAGTTATCTTTTGCTAGGTCCTTATACTTCTGAGGTACGCCTTTAGCTGCCCATTCTACAGCTAAGCTATCGTTTCCGGCAGGAACATCTCCTACTTCTTCTCTTGTACATACTCCCCAGGATTGCACTGCTTTAGCTGCCCATGCTCCAACAGAACCATCTTCATAGGACATCCAATTTCCTATTACTCGGGAAGCCCCATAGATGAAAGAGTGGCTAGCCATTTTAAATTCTAGTGGCTGACCAGATACTATCTGGGCTAATTGAGTATAATCACATAGTCTAGACCAACCTCTAGATACACAATTGTGTACTGCGTAACCTTCGGCTATGAAAGAATGATCTTCTTCTACTCCTATATCGTATACAGTTTCAGATTCTACCTGCTGTATTACGATGTTTTTAACTTTTAGACAAATACCTATATCTGTGTCTAGATGAGTTTCACTTCTTGTTTTTAACTGTAGAGAAGTATGGTCTTGTGTATAATAAAGTCTGTTAGCTGGAGCATTTTGATGAGATTCTTGTTTAGATTGGTAATACTTAGGTACTATACCACAAGAAATAGATAATTGATAAAAATCTTTATACATTTCAAAAGATGATGTAGTGGCAGTATTAGAATCTTTACCTTGTTTACTACCATCTCCAACTATCCAATTATTTATTAGTTTTAGTTTAACGGAAGGTTTAGAGTTAAAGAATATTCCTGGAACTCTTTTGGTTAAACTTCCTTTTCCACAAAAACTAATTAGAAACTGACCTAGAGTACAGTAATTACAACGAACTCTAATTGTACTATGTTTGGGTTCTTTTATTATATAACTATCTACATTGAATACCTTCTTGAGTAGTTCTACAGTTCTATCTGCTAGATATTCTTCGTCAGCTAGGTTATAGGTAAATACTACTCTATCAGGATAATTTCTATCTGAAGGAACGGTAGAAGATCCTTCTGCTAGATAAAGTCCTATTAACTCTGCAAAATCTTCATCTACTTTTATATATCTTTTAACTCTTTTATTTTGTTTGGCATAGTGTAACAGAATTTCATCGCCTTCATCTTCCTGAAATATCTTATATCTTACGTCTCTTAGATAATCTGTCACGTCTAGAGTTTCGTAATCGTTATCTGATGTGTCATGAAGCTTGGGAATAACTAAGTAATCTTCTTTAGTTATTTCATGCATTTCTTTCCATACAAAATCTTCTGAGTCTTCTGTTCTGGTCAATACTAGATGTTTGTCTGTTGCGGTAAGTGGTTGATTGTACCCATCAACGTGTATAGAATACATATCTCCTGTGAAAGATATAGATTTAGTTTCTATTACTTTTCTTGAGATGTTTCTGTGAGATAATACTTTATCTCCTACTTTTACATTTTCTATTGCTTTTAGTTTGCCATTAGCCAGCCTTATTTGAGTGCCTGCTTTAAAACAGGTCCCGCGAGGTTGAGACTGTGCAGTTAAATGCTTACCAAATATTCGTTTGTGCAACGTATAGAGTATACCGTCTTTTTTCTCATCCGCTAAATTCATTAGATTAGGAGCAGCTTGAGCGAAAAAAGGTTCCGGTAGAGTAGCTAAGACTTCTCTTACAGCTTGTTTATTTTCTTTCCAACCGAAATCGTATTTGTTTGCTTCCGTAGAAGAAGCGAAAAATTGAAAATCCATATATTATTTCCTTCTATTTGTGAGGTGTCTTTGTATAGCAGCAGATAGTAGTTGGTTAATATGTGTATGATATGGATTCCTATGGCTCTGTCTACTAGCAGAAGATAAGAATTCATGTAAACCTTCTATATGTCTATCTTTAGGAATATATTTTAATCTATTAAATATATGATAAGATAATAAATCTCCTATTCCTATAGTGGGAGATAATCTGTTTTGTTGTGCAAATTCTGTAAACTTTTTAGCTATTTCTGGATTAGAAGATAAAAGTCTAGGTAATTGTGACTTTAAGGCTTGAAATTCTCTTCTATTTGGTCTAGAATCTGTTAATTTTTTAAGAATATCTGTTGCCCCTATAGCTCTGGAAACATAATCTGCTGGAAATTCCATTAGTTTATTTTTTGAGACGTATAAAGGAATTAAAGGTCCTCCATATCTCCTATTTCTAGAATATAAAGCTTTAGATAACTTATCGTGTTCTGCATCTTCGATATTCTTGAATGTAGGACGAGTATCCAATACCAATGTTGCTCTAGCAGGACTTCCTTTACCAAGAGTTTTAGTTAATTCCTCTTCAAGATTTCTTAGTTTTGTTTCAGAATCTCTAGGTAACTCAATATCATAACTATCCTCTATTTGTTTTTGAAAACTATCTAAGGGATCTGTTAAATCATAATCCTTTTCTTCTTCTGGATTATGAGGATGAGGAAGTATTCTAATATTGGGTAGATTAGTCATTTGCCAGGCTTTATTGTCTGGCCTAATTTTAATCGCCATGTTTATATCCTCTCTAGGCCAGCAACTATCTTTTTAAATTCTTCTTCAAATAAAGTTCTTAAAGCATCATCTAGTTTAGTATCTGTCTTTTTAGGAACTTTAGTATCCAAATATTTCTGTATTTCTTTTCGGGTACTATCTAAGTTGTCTCCCATAACTTCTCTCGCTGTCATAGATAAAACTCCGAATAGTTTACCTACAGTGTCGAGATCTTTGTCTTTTATAGTACTAGAGATAGCTGCCTTATAATAGTTTATTAGAGTATTCTTTGCAGTTAGTTTGTCTTTTGTTACTGAATCTGCTTTGTATGCAGCAGATAAAGCTTTTTCTAGATCAGATAAAGGACCAGGAACTGGATCGGGACCAGGACCAGGCTCTGGCTTATCTGGATCTCCTGTTCCAACAATTACTTTAATAACCACAGGCCCTTTTACCATATCTCCTTCTGCATAGAAAAGATTTATAGATATAGTAGCATCTTTTACACCCTGTATTACGGCTCTTTTTTCATTTATTTGAATTATACTTAATCTATCATCTGTAACAAACCATAGTACATTTTTAATGTTGGTTTCTATCTGTAGATCTTTAATTCGTGTTTTTTCTATCTTTACTTCGCTAGGAGCTTTGATATATAAAACATCAGCAGAAAAAACAGGTAAACTAAAGCAGATAAGTGCCAAAAAACTATATAAATATTTCATTATGTCTTTCTCCAATCAGGAAAATGGTGTTCGAGTATATCTTTTGCAAATTGAGCAGTTCTAATTAAATGCGCTTTTCGAGGTTCTGGAAAGTTTTCTGCTTTAACCTTTTCTACCCAAGAATCTAATCTACGCATAGCATTAGGTATATCATTGAACTTAAATTCCGCAGAGTAATCTTCAACTCCAGCATCTAAGGCACTAGACAATATATTTTTAAGAAAATCTGGGCCAGATGTAATTTTAAATCTTGATCCTGTATTTTTTGTAGTTATATCAGGAGAATTTAATTGCCTGTGAGCTTCAAAAAACCTATGTACTCTAGACAATCCTTCAGGATGTTCTTTCATATAATCTCTAATCATATTGCTAGAAACTATAGGTAAAATAGAGATAGGGTTTTCAAAATGATTCTTGGCTAAATTAGAGGTTATAGAAGGTACTTGCTTAGGAGTAAAACTTTTACCTGATTTACTGTAAGGAAATTCAAATCTATCCCAATGACCATATGTAGGGTCTGGTACATTATCATCGTGCAGATAAATTCTTCCTTTAGCAAATCTTTTATACTGTTCTGGAACATCTTTTAGATGTTGAAACATTATTTCTAATTGAGTGTTTTCTCCCTCAACAGGATCATTACTCGATGCTCTTATGTGATGTAAAGGTTTATCTGCCACTTGGCTATATGGATGATGAGTGATTGTTATATCAGGCACGTTTTCGTGCCTGACTTCTGTTTTATCATCATTATATGTAAATGGATTCATAGTTTATTCTCTACGAATTCTGGTTTAGTTATAACATACCACTGAGGTTTTAACTTGTCTTTACCTGAATAATCTTCTTCTTTTAATCCAAACAGAGCTAAAGCTGCAAATAATTTAGTATTCCAAGTCTTATCTACTTTTAAATAATTTGGATCTAAAATGTCTGCTAACCCACTACAGGTAATAAACATGGAGTCTTTTATTGCTATTCCTATGTTTATGTCTTCTTCTCCATCATAGAAGATTACTTCAATACCTATTTTTTTCTTTAGGTTGTCTTTTTCTTTCCAAAATTCTTTTTCAGTTAGAGGTTTGTTACACAAGCTTTCTAGATGTTCTTCTAACCATAGATCATAAGAATAACCTAGAGTTTTATTCAATTCCTTGTTTTCAAAGACTAATCCGTAAAATATGTTTGATACGCTCTTTATAGCTGTCATTTTAGTACCTCTTTTATGTATGTTAGTAAATCTTTTTGCTGTTCAGAGTCCCCAGCAGTTAAAGATTTCACATTATATGCTTTTTTCATATAAGTGGAATAGAAAGTACTTACTTCAGCGAATATTTTATATTGTAAATCACTGCTTTCTTGTTTAGTTTGATATCTGCCTTTTGTATCATATGGAAAAGTTGTATTTTGTCTTAACATAATATTTATACTTGGAAATAACTTTTCATGTTCTACAATTATGGCTTCTAATCCCCTGTAACCTAAAGCTTTAAAGTGTTTGGCGTAAAATAATCCCAAAACAACCGGACTATCAGTTATTACTGCTTTTACTTTAGCTTTAGTTAGAAGCATATGTTCTTTTTTCAGATGCTGTACTACAGCATCTAAATTGATATATCCTTCTATTGGGATTTCTTGATATGCATAATCTTTTATAACTTCTAAAGATAATTCACAAGGTATGTGATTTTCCTTTAGATAAGAGAATACGTCGGCTGCTAATTTTGATTTGCCTGATCCTGGGCAGCCGAAAATATTGATTCTCATTGTAAAGCTCTCCTGTCACTTAAAATGATATTGTCTACAAAACTATTTGGAGTATAATTAAGATTATTGGTATCGTAAGTTACTTTGAAATCTTTAGGTAAAAGGCCAGAAAGCATTCTTAAATATATACTATCCTCTATTGTTCCTCTGGTACGCTCTACTATTTTCTTTAGTATAGCATAATTACCTTTTCCTGTCAATTGTAAAATACCGGAATTATTCTTTGAGGGTTTTGAGAAACTAAGAGAACCTATATATTTATCTTTGTATCTTATGTGAGCAGTTAAAGGAGGTTTCTTTATAGATAATCTTAGTTTCTTAGTTCCTCCTGCTGCGGCATCTCTTCTATTCCTGTATTCTTCAGGAAAGAATTCAGATACAGTTACAGGTTTATTTTTAGCTAACATTTGTTTTACATGGTTTAGTTTTGCTTTAAAACTATCTATAAGTAATTGTCTTTTTCCTTCTCCATAGTGAGGAGCAACCTTCTGGCTTATTACTCTATGTATTTTTCCTCTTTCTTTTACTATTTTCTCTAGTAAATCACGAGGAATAACAGTATCTGGATGTTTTCTCCAGTATTCTGTAACTATAGGACAAGGCCTTGGTTCATTTAAAGCCGGTATTCTATCCTCATGTTCATTATGTAACATAGAAATGCCGTAGTCTATAGGTATTACTCTTTTATCTGGAGTAACCATCATATTACCTAAATGACTATCTCTATGTTCTATTAACCAGTTGAATAAGGCGGCTTCATGTAAGGATCTTTGATCTGCATTTTTAAACACTTCATTTACAGATTGTCCTACATCCTGAGTTTGTTTATATTTTGCTATTACTTCTGGCATATCTACTATTGGTTTTCCCTCAATAAAGGTAGATTCCATAAAAGTTTGATTTTTTAAAGGATTAGGATGAGAAACTTCCTTTTTTATTTTTATAGAAGGATATCCCTGTAATCCTAATATTCTGGCAATATCAGATGCTGCTGCTTCTCTTCTTCCGAATAACTTTATAGATTTCCCATACTCTGGAACTGAGGGCACATCTGTTCCAGACATAAGTTTTCTAAGCATCTTTATTTTCTGGCCAGCTTTTGCTTTATATCCAGCAGATACTTTAGATTTACCGGGCTCTGGTTGATTAGGTAAGGCGTGTTCTCCGAAATCTAATTCATAAGGTGAAATTTCTAATTCTATATTATGTGCATGAGAAGGAGTAGACTCCGAAGTAGGAGGAGCTATATTAGTTAATCCTTGATCTACTATTGAAGATCTAACAGGAGACACATAACTGGCTATATTTGTTTTGTCTAGGTCCATAATGTTCCGTACTTTTCTACAAAGTCTCTTAGTGGTGTTGTTTTTATTAGCTCTATTATGTCTTTAACAATAATAGGTTTTTTGTTCTTTCTTCTTAGGCTTATAGCTAAAGCTATTATTCCTGCTACGAAAGGCGTAGCAAAAGATGTTCCGCTCATGCAAGCATAAGAGTGGTTTAAATAAGTTGAAGTTATATAAACTCCCGGAGCATAAACATCTACTTTATATCCTTTAGAACAGAAATCAGCAATAGTATCACTTTCGTTTACTGCTCCTACAGATATTACTTCCTCATATCTGGCAGGATAGTTAACAGAGTTTTCAACTTTGTCATTGCCTGCGGCTGCAACTAATACAATTCCTCTGTCGTAAGCCTTTTTTATAACTTCTTTTATCTCAGGAACGTCTTGTCTTGCTCCAAAACTAATAGATATAATATCTACGTTGTTTTCTATCGCGTATTCTATACCTTTTATAATATGAGAAGGGTTACCTGCTCCACTCGACTTTAAAACTCTACAAAATACTACAGAAGATTTAGGGGCTACACCAACTACTCCAAATTCATTATTATTTGCTGCTACAATGCCTGTGCAAAATATTCCGTGTCCCACCATATCTTCGTCTATAGAATCTTTTCCAATAAAAGTTTTATTGTCAAGTATACTATGGCAAGTATCTATGTGAACAGGAGAGCCAGAATCCAGTATGGCAACACGAACACCTTCTCCCTGAGTTTTATCCCAAAGAGAAGGTATTTTGTGCTTTAGAAGTCCCCAATCCACTACTTGAGAGGCAGATAGGAATACCGCTTCCAGCTCTGGTTTAGGTATTCTAAATTCCATTACTTAGTTCACTTTCTAAGTAATAGAGAAGCTAGATCTAGTAATTTGAGTAGTACTGGAATAAGCCAAACAGGTAGGCTAGCATCTGCACTAGCTTTGAAACCTTTTAGATCTTCTAGTTTTTCTACTAGTTCCTCATTTGTCAATGCACTCTGAGCTACGAAAGCGTCTAAGCTTGCGGCGTCAGGAAGTAGATCAAGTACGAAATTATATACTCCACCTATAGCCTTCAATAGACCTTTTACGCTACCTTCGCCCTTAGTCAAATATGTGACAATGTAATTAATGTCACTTACGGGAAGCAATCCTGTTGATACCATCATTTTCTCCTTATGTTAAATAACGGCTTATCGATTACCATTATTTGTTCGGGTAACTCGTTCTTATTAATTATACCACTTATGTAAACTTTTTCAACTGTTTTTTTATCGAAACTTTTTACATCACAATGTATTTCTATATTTATATAGTTCTTTTTGTCTACTATTTCTGAATAATACTTTTTTACTTTGAAAGTACATATTTCGGTTACTTTCTCTTGTATTTTTTTGTATATGACTATATGTTCGTCTTCTTTGTTATACATTAAGTTATTTGCAGTATGTTCCCACGCAGGTAATACTAAATCTTCAAAATCTTCTTCTTGTTCTAAAATGTGTTTTAAAACTAAGCAGGGTATTTTTTCAAATCCTACTTCAAGAAGAAAGGCATATGGAAATACTTTCATATGATTCTAATAACTCCTGCGGAATACTTATTTTTATTTTAGGATCTAGTCTTTTATCAAGTTTATGTACATGATATATTCTAAATACCTCTGCAAAGCTTTCATGATACTTTATATCTACACCTCTTATAAGATGTAAATTATTTTGTCGTACTTTAACTCCATATATTTCTTTTATATACTTTTCTGCTAAATCACTGAAAGACTTATATTTATTACATAATTCTATAAATTTCAATATATTTTGTTTAAGAGAAGAATCAAATTTACACGTTTCTAAAGCTGAAAAGAAGATTAAATGTCCAATTTCGTGTAATATAGAATGTACAATTTGACACAAGTATTCGTTTTTATCTAGTTTTTGTAGGTCCAAATGTAAATCTATTGTATTATCTTTTAAATTGGCAGAAGCTAGTAACTTATCATGATCTTCAAATTTTATTATTTCAGTTTTGAATAGTATCTTAAATTTACTATCATTTAATCTTTTAAATGTCTTTTCATCTATTATATCTAATGTTACTTGTATTATATTATATACTAAATCTGGTATAAGTAGGGCTTCTGATACTTGTATATTGTGCTTTGTTTTTACTTTCTGCAAAGCTTTTTTTAATACGTCGAAATATTTCATTGTTCTTCACTTTGTTGAGCTGCTTCTTGATTAGCTATTTCAGTTAGTATATCAAATATTTTCTTAATACAAGATAGAGTATCTGGATACTTAGAAGATAAATTTTCCATTGCAGAGGTAAAAGTATTATTTCCAGATAAAGACTTAGAGTTGGCAGAAGATATTATATTACAAAATTGTAATATTACACCTTCTTTTACATCCTTGTCCAATATGTTCTGAATGTATTTATTTATTCCACCTTCTCTTTTAACACACACTTCCAATTTATCTAAGCAAGGAACTAAAACAGACATTAGTTGTTGTTCAGTAGTCATCTGCTGCATTTCTTGCATCATCTGATCTAATTCTTCGTCTGTTCCTTGCTCTGGAGGTTTACCTTTATGTTGAGAAGAGTAATCATTTATTTTTCTTTTTATGACTACTTGCATCTGCTCTAGCTTTTGCTTAGTATCTTTTTCGTTTGCTTGATACTGTTCTTTTTTAGTGTATAAATTCCGTATAGCAAATATTGCTAGTTTAGCAGCTAGAAATTTACATACATTCTGTACAAGATCTTCTGGTTTTTCTTCGTGTTGCCAATATTGAATACTATTTTTTGAAAAATCTATTTGACCTATTTTAGTAAAGTTTTTACCTACAACTTTATCTACTATTGGAACTCCATCTGAAGGATGAAGTAATTCTATTGTTATAGGACCTAGTAACTGCTGTAAAGGAGGTACAGAATTTAATATATTAGCTACAGTTAATTCTGCTCCAAATCTACATGAAGGATGTATCTTGTTACTACTAACGTTTATATCTATAGGTAGAAATTGTCTTATTTTGTAACTAGATACGTTTACAGAATCTTTATTTCCTATATCTGTATTTTTAAATTCTTGTACTATTTCTTCCCAACCTGGACCTTGTTGCTGAGGTGCAGATCCTTTTTTAGATCCTCCAGAAGCTTGAGATTTTCTAGCATTCGCTAATTGCTCAGGAGGAACATATTGTCCTCCTGAGTATTCTCTTGTTCCTTGAGGAGTATCTACAGTTACTTTTTGTCCCGCAGGAACTTGGTATGTGTTTCTAAATCTCATTATTTTCCTTTATACACTTAAAAGTTTGTTCTTACTCTTAGGTGTAGTAGAGTAATACTGTATCTGGATTGGTATTCCATTAGAGTCCAGTACATGAACTTCTATTTTGTCTGCTTTGTCCGGTGAATCAACAGTATCTCCACTGTTGTTATAGTAATATACTTTTATTTTATTCATTCGAGCTTACTTTTGGTTTTAAGTCATCTAGTTTTGCCTGAATAAGATCTTTTAGATAATCATTATCCTTCACTTTTCTTTTAATGTAATCAATAGCGTCAGGATAGGTTGCCCCCAATGCTAAAAGCTTAAAGTCATCAAAATGTTTTTTTCTAAAGGTTTCTATTAATTCATCTGTTATGGTGTAGTCACCTAACTTGTCTTTATTATCCTTTAAAAAGTTGGTCACTAAAGGACTTATGTATCTCTCTAATTGAGTATGACGATCCACGTCAGTTAATGGTCTTTGTACGTTACCTTTAGTATCTTTTTCTAAATCTAAATCTTCTCCATTGTCCATTAAAGGCGAGTTAGAGGTGTTAGTCGCTGAAGCGTTGGCCACTGGAGTTTTAGAAGGAGTTGAGTTAAACCCTTGAAATTTGAATTTGTTGCCTTCACCTTTTTGCAGTATATTCCCATATTTACCAGACTCATGTAATTTATTGAATAAACTTATCATAGTCTTTTTATGTTCAGTATCTTTGGGTCCTGCAAATACCTTTCCGAATCTTGCTAAAGAGTGTAAAGCTAACTCAGGAATATCCGCATGTTTGCCTCTAAACTGTTCATAGTGTTCTGTAAAATGTTGAGCTAACCTTTTTTCATTCGCATCTAAAGGTATCTCTTCAAATATTTTATTTAGAGGACCAGTATGTTCATTTTCATGAAATCTACTTTTGTCAGCCTTTTTCTTTAGTTCGACATGAAATCTCTCTAAATGATCATCTATGTTTTTTGCCATTAGTAAGCTCGCAAGTAATCTTTATGTACAACGTTCTCTTTAGCTAAGTTTTCTTTATCTTCAAACCAATACAGCACTTTTTTATTGTCATCTGTGACGGCTGTAACTAGGTAGCAATCCTTTGGGTTTTTATTTGTAAGTTTACAGAAGGCTGCTGCCATAGAGTCAATGTAATTTACAAAACTAACATTTGCTGCCTGTGACCAAGTTTCAAAGTCCGGGAGGTTATCCCCGGACCCTAAAACGTCTCTTAGTCTTTGTACTTCTTCTTGTAATCTATTATTTTCATTGATTAGATCTAAGATATTAACGTTCAAGACTTTTTCTCCTTTTTAATGACTATTTCGTTATCTTCTGATATGTCATAGAATTTATTAATTGGATCTCCCTGAGATATCCAATATGCTAATCTTTCTATTACGCCTGTTATATTATTCTTTATTTTTCCATGCTCTTGAATATCATCTTTTAGTCTATACCAGTGTAAGACGTAAGACATCTCGTCTTCTGCTATATAGACTATTAAACTTCGACTACCTTTCCTACAGGATATAGATAAGCAGGAATTATTTTTACTTAGACATATCGATACAGGTTGAGTTACATTATTTCCATAAAACTCTCTTAAAAAGTCTAATGTTCTTTTAGACTGTACTTGAGTTTTATTTACTCTATATAAATCAATTAAAGTATCAACTGCTTCGTTATATAATTCTTTGCTTTTAATGTGCATGGTATCCTCTATTCCTACGAAAAAAGGGGCCTTTAAGCCCCTTTATTGGTTTATGTTAGTTATTCAACAACGGGCTCAGCAACAGATTCTACCTCAACTGGTAGATCAACCTGTACTTCTGTTTCAGGAACAGCTACTTCTGTTTCTGCGACAGTTTCCTCTGTCTTGGTCTTCTTTGCCTTCTTGGGCTTTTCTTCTGCCTCTACAGCGTCTGCGTTTTCATATCCGGGAAGAACATAATCTTCGGGTAGATCAACTACAGATACTAGAGTCCACTTTCTTGAGTTAAGAGACTTGCCAGCTAAGCTTAGAATCTTTTCAAATTCCTTAGCTACAACGTCTTCTCTTCGTAGTCTCTTACTCTTTTGCTGAATATGTAGCTCAAAAGTGTATCTGCTATTCTTAGCCTTAACTACTGGAGTACCGTCTTCTGCTACTTCTCCAGTTTCTACCTTTAGATCAACTTCTTCTTCCTTTACAGGAGTGATTACTGCTCGCCAACCGCTTGCTACTCGACCTTCTGTCAAAACTCTGCTTAGTGCGTATTCAGCATCTGCAACAGTGTTCTGTAGGACAAGTTTACGACCAGCTAGCTTCTCGAATGTTAGTGCCTTCGTCATTTGATATCTCCTTTGAAGATAAATAATTTAATTGTTTTAGAAATGCTTTCTTTTAAATCAAAACCATGATGCCTATAGGATTTGAAGGCTGATTTAGCAAAATCTGTATCAGGTATGTACAAAATAGCTTGCTCATCACTCTCAATCTCTAAATTATCGAATTCCTCTGTTTTGTAGTTCCAGAATAAATTATTCATATTCTGAACTCCAGTATATAGTGTCACATCTCGGACACTGCCCTATAAAATAGGACATTGGTTGTTTAAATGCAAATGAAAAGTTTTTAAGAATTACTTCTCGTTTCAGATTACCACATGTGCAGCAATATTTCAAGAACTTTTTTCCTTCTGATTCCAAATTTATTTGCTGCCATCGAACATCTTCGGGTTTTATGAAACCAAATTTCTTCAAACTTTGTATTAGTTCGTAGCATGGTTGGTACATGTTTATTATAGCTTCTTTTCTGAGTGTGTCAAATTATTTTTGCCAAAAAAAGCTAGGAGTATACTGTTCAAGAAGTTATATATAGTACAGGAGGCGAGAATAAGTAACGAGGATAATAATATAGTTCCAAACCAATTAACTAGTGAGGGATTCTCGACTAGTTTACTTGTAGTAAATATCCAAAGGTATTTACAAGATACAATACAGGATAATATAACTATAAGTTCTGTTAGAAATTGTCTTAGCATTGGGTTATCCTTGATTTAGGTATATAATTTTCATCGAACCACGTTAGATTATTTAGTATTAGACTTATATTTTGTTTTGAAGTGTTATACTTCTCAGCTAACTTAGCAAGTGAAAGATTCTTTTCTTTCCGTATCCGCGAGGCTATCTCAAAGTTTAATTTAGATTTCTTTGTTTTTATATTATCTAATTTATTACATAAATACATATGGTCTATATTCAAACACTTGAAATTTTCGCAACATAGTCCTATGTAATAACCTTTTAAAATTTTACCATGTTTTTCATAAACTAAATTTCTTAGGTCTTTTTGAGCGTAAAAAGGGCGTTTACCTACAAACTTCCCTAACCATATTTTACAATTATTCTCTGAACAATGCAAGTAATTTTCTAAAAAATTCGGATCAACCTTAGAAATATATAAATGCTCGATATTAATACATAAACTATTTTTACAGGTACTTTTTACTTTACAATTTTGACTTATATTCCAATGTTTGAAGAAATAATCACTTTGAGATATATCTTCATTTATAATACACTCCATTTATTTGCTCTTTGCTAACTCTATTAATTTGTTTGTTACCTTATCTAAGCTAAGCTTATGCATGAAGGCCAAACACATTAGCTGCCAATAAACTTCTTTTGGATGAAAAGTGGAGTTTTTACCTGGACGCAAGACTTTGGATAGAGGCGTGTTAACAGACTGACAGGCCCATATTAAAAAATTCTCTCTTCCTCTGTCGTCCAGGTAGTTAGCTAGAAGATTGTATATTTCTTTTCTATCATCTACGTTGTCATAAGATACGTTACTGCTCATGTGGTCTTACCCTTGTTAAAATAAAATCTACGAAGTTTACACTTCCTATAAGATTAAAAGTCATTTCTGCGAAATCTAAATCATGTCCATATCTTGCTGTCCATACTCCTACTTTAGATAGATTATTAGGAACTACCATACCTACAGTACAAACATTACCATACTGTATCTCTGTAGAATCCCATATTACAAAATTTCTGAATTTAACCTTAAATAGATTTAAAGAATTTAACTTAGAGTAAGATATTATTTTTTCTACACCACCTTCTACATATACATCGTCATCATCTAGAAAGCTTATTAGAGGCTGAGTAGCGACTCTCATGCCGAAATTCCTTTGACTGGCACCATAGTCTCCAGTTTCCATAAGTTCATAGTATTTTACGTTATTAAAGTTTTTACATATTTCTTCAGATATTGGACATTTACCGTCCGCTACCACAATTACTTCTTTCGCTTCTTTAGTAGATTCTAAAGTAGCATATAATGTTTGTCTATTTGAAACAGGAATGATTACTGATAACATGTTATTTATCCTATATAAAAGTCTGTTAGTAGTCCGGAAGCTTCAGTTGAAAAATTAGAATCCATAGGAATACCATACTTTAGAAACAAATGTTTGTAGTCTTCTATGTTATGAGTCGAATGCCATATAACACCCGGCGACTTTTTCAAAGGGGATGCACTTAACAAAGATAGCGGAGAACATTTGCCCCCAAAGTACTTTTCCACCATGTTATATATGTATAATTCTACACAACTTCCTGTATTTCTGGTGTCAAACTCAAAAGGTAATACACAATCTATATGTTTAAACCAATCTTCTACTTTAAGTATCATACCATGAGTTTGTATTTCCCACGGATAATGTTTTTCTCTTTGTAAAGCTACAGAACATTTATCTTTTATAAGTCTTTTAGTCCAATATTGTATCCAGAAGGGAACTTCTATTATTAGTCTTCTAGATATTTTAACTAGATATTCTATGTTATTCTGTTTTGCCCATACTAAACCTTTGAAAAATACAGATAAATCTCCTGCACCATGTCCTAATTTTCTAGAGTTGTGCCAAACTTCTACATCTTTATATTTTTTCTTTAGATTGAATAATTCTGGAGTTACCTGTTTTCCTATGTCTTCACTTATTAATATAGGGATGTGTCCGCACATTTTCCTTATTATTCTTATCTGTAGCTCTGTTAGATTATACCATCCTTGAGTACCTAACACAACTCCTATTTTAGGAAGATTTGTCAACCCTCTTGGTAAATCAAAAGGACTTTCTTTATGTGTTACTATGAGTTTATCTTTATCTAAACATTTAGATTGACAAGATCTGCATTTAGATAAAGTAGTTTCTCCATATACTTTACACTCGAATACATCTAATTTAGTACCTTTAGCACATCCTGTTGTACATAATTCTGTTTTTACACTTCCATCTATATTCCTGGCTCTTTTACCAAGATATATACACTTTTCTACTTTTATAGGAGTTTTATTTTTCTTAATTTTTTCTAGGTAGCACAGGCGACATGTAGTCGCCTGTGCATCATGTTTACAACGTTCCATTTTTAATCCTATTCTGTGATTATAACACTAAATGTTCCAGCACAGGCCCCAGAGGTTGAAGTAGAATCAAATTTTATTTGAGGTACTGTACAGTCTTCAAAAGTACTTCCTAAAGCCCCACTTATAGGAGTAACAGTATCTATATCAGTTCCTGTAATAGCTAATAACCATTCAGGAGGACCGGGACTGTTACAAGTTAGTATAAGTTTAGTAATAGTACCACATGTTCCAGAAGATAAAGTACCATTGAATTCCCACCTTAAACCATTCCACGTTAATGTAGCTGTTCCGAAAGAAGCATATGTTCCGGTAAAAGTTGCTACTAAATCTGTAGGTAAATTATCTGAAGGACAGCAAGGGACTGAAACACTACCACCACCTCCACCACCTCCGCCACCTTCATCACAATCAGAGGTTGCTGTCGCTGTTCCTGCCGTATCTGTAGCACATGTTCCACCACCTCCTGTAAAGGCTAAAGATAATCCTGTACAAGAAGTATAGCTTCCGGAGAATATAACGTAATTACTTACTCCGTTAGATATTGTAAGAGTTGCTGTTGCTCCACTAAGGGTTATTTCATCATAAGCAGAACCTACAGTTGCACCAGTTCTTACAAACTTACAAGGATTAAGAGCGGACTGATCATAGTTATAAGTTCCATTTAAAGAAGAACAAGAAGAAAGTCCAGCAATTGTAACTACGAATCTCTTAGGTGTCCTACCTGAGCAATTACTACAATCTATATTTGAACATCCGCCGTTGTTTCCTCCTCCACCGCAAGGTTTAGCAAATATAGTTACCGTTGCAGGAAGAGAACCTCTATTTAGATAAGAATTTAATTTTGGGTTTGCAGGATCTGAGTAATCAAACTCTACTATTCGTAGAAAAGTAAGTGTGTAATTTTTACAGCAGGTTTCTCCTGGGTTTCTATATGCTATATACTCCGCAGACCTATATTTCATTTCTTCATTATAAGAGCTTGGGGCTATTATGTTTAAAGATACTAAATATGTCCCAAGAGGTACATAGCCAGAGTAATAATCATTTTCTACAACAACGAAAGATATTTGATTAGGAAAATAATATTGAGGCTGTTCTTCTAAGTATAAACAAGGTTGAGTAGCTTTAAGTGTAAAAGTACCATTTCCTTTTTCTGCAAATTCTCCTGTTATTCCAGACATTGAATATGTATAGTGTTCAGTTAATTGTGTACATCCGTGACATATAGTAACAAGAGGAGGATCAATGTCATCTGGAGGTAAATCTGGACAATCTAAACTTATATCTTGACATTCTGTTATTGATAAAGAGGTTATCGAAGCATTAGAGTTTCTAGATTGAAACTTTAAGAATAAAGGAGAACAACCTACTCTTTCATCCTCTGCCGGGTTTACTAATCTAAACTCTTCTGTATCTATATAACATAAAATACTTAAAGGGGTTGTATTAGAAGTATCTTGTATGTGTTGGCCACCCATAGCCAAATATATAGTTTTACCTTGTCCTGTAGTTCCTCTATAATCACATATAACAGTAGAGGTGCCTGGAATAGCTATAGGATCATATTCTATTTCTACTTGTTCATTACCCGCTTGAGTTACTATATTAGCACATAGTACATTAGGATAAGACTTATGAGAACAAGAACTAAAGCTAATACAGTCATATATAGGATCTTCTGTATTACAGCAATTTTCCATAGAAGGATTTGTAATGCAGGTTGCGGGACCTATTTCTCCACAAACTAGAATTTTTACTTTTCTTCTTTCTACAGTTATATCAGAAACACCATATGAACTCTTAGTTACACATGTGTTAGTTTGAATCTCTGTTTCTATCCAGTTGGGAATACAATTATCTGACGGATTAGGATCTATAGGAATAACAGCTTGGTTTACCCATTTTAAGTATGCTTCATTTCCTTCTACTCTATCTAAACCGAGTACTTGATTACTGTTAGTCGGACCCTTAGCAGGCATATACCATTTTACTTTTTCTTCTATGGTTTCGCCTTTTACAGTCAATACTACCTCATCATCTTCTCCCGGTTGGCCACTTTTATAGAATTTTATAAAGCCTTGTCCGTCTTCTAAATCCACTTGGCCTGGATCGTATCCTCCAACTTGTATTCCTATGGTAATAGGTACTGTTTCAAAATCTATTACTGTATCTCTTAGATCAGTATCTACAGGAGGAAATTGATTGTTTAATACAGAGTATTTATTATTTTTCTTAGTCCATGTAGTTATAAGTTCTCTATGAGGATTATTACCAACTATTCTTCCTCTAATGTTGGTTATGTACAGAACACTTCCTTTAACTCCAGACAAATCTTCAAATTCTTCTGTTCTAAGACTGTCTGGATCGTCATTTCTAGGAAGTCTTATTAACTGACCATCGAAATATTTCTCGTTTATTCCACTTGTTATACCATTTGGAGAAGTACTTGCTTGATCACAAATTAGAACAGTACCGACTTTTTCAAAGCCGGTATGTTCCTGATCTGAAGTCACCAAATCATTTCTAGGTATAGATATCTTATGTTCTAATTCGGTATTAATATCTGTCATAGTATTTTCCAAAGTATTGTAATATTTGCCTGAGTGAGGTTTCGTCTATTCCTGCTAGGTATCCTAATCGTCCTTTATAGGTATACCCTAGGATTATATCATCTGTTTGAAAAGGCTTTTGATTTATATATAACCCATTTGTTCTTCCTTCTAACTCTTCGTTTCCTAGCAAATGAGGTATTAAAGAACCAGGAACAACAGTAGAGCCTCCTCTTCCTAGACCTACTATATTTTCTAAATATATCTTATCTTTATTGCTAGATATGTAACCAGGAAATTCTCTTGTAGTTATATAGTCTATATCTTCTTGGAACATTACAGGAAGAAGTATTCCGTAATCGTCCGGATCTTCACTTACCTTCTTTATACCTATTATTCCATCTTTTAGAAATAAATCATAGACATAAGGATATATGCCTCTTTGAGAATTATCTTCTGGGAGTATAATCTCATATTCACTTAAAGTGTTAGAATGCATATTTACTCTCTTTACACCAATAGTGCCTAAAGTTCCTCCGTAATCTATTACGTTAGCCAAGGGTATTGTATTTTCTTGTAAAGGAGAGTAATCTCCCGCTACATACTGAGGATATTCATCAGTTATTATAATAATTCTATTATCATACTTATCGAAGTATAAAGATAAACACCTTCCTGTGTCTGATCCCGTTTGTAATACTTCTAAAGGTCTTGTCTGCCCTCCTCCTGCTTGAATGCCTGTTTGAGTTACTCCTTGAATTTTACTCCAAATAGTCCATTCTGGAAAAGGATAGTTATAATTATATTTATGATTGAATATTGTATATGGATTGCCAGGTATAAGAGCTACTGGATCTATGTTGTTTCCAACTATAGTTGCTCCCTTAGTTAGAATATATCTTTGTGTCCCTCCGTATATTACTTTTAGAGGTACTTCTAAAGATACTCTTGATACTCCTAATACAGAATTATCTACGAGTATGGGAGCGGTTCCTAGAACATAAGATATGAAAACTAATCCGCCACCTCCTCCACCTCCGCCACCACCACCTCCTCCATAAGGAGGAACAGGAGGTTTATAGAATATAACATCTGTAGCTTTAGTGGTAGGATTATCTTTTGCCAAGAAAGGAGACTGAGGAAGATTATTTGGATCATAAACTTCTGTCTTAAAGTTTATTTTCTTTCTTCTGTATAGAGAAATTCCGTGATTCTGTAATAATACTCCTTTAACGTAAGCATTACCTGATCCACTGTCTATAACATCGAAGTTATTATCTTCAAATACTATTTTCTTTACAGGAGTAACTGTGTCTTGTGTTCTTGTTCCTACACATAAATAATCCGGATCTATAGCATAAGAAGGTTTTTTTGTGCCCTCTATGTCTAGTATTCCTTGATATCTTCCTATGTAGTATAAATCTTTATTAAGATTTATTAAAGCTCCTTTATATGTAAAACCTTCTCCCTCGACTACAGAGTAATTTAAATAATCTATTGTAGCTAATGGAGCAGGAGTATTAGATCTTATCTCATGTTGTAGGAATATAAACTTTAGATTCTTATCTTGTCCTGCAACGTCTCCTGTCCCTATTACTCTTGTAAGTACTTTATCAGAGTCTAAAACTATAGCATTATATACAGGTTTTCCTTCTGTTTCTGCTACATTTTCTAGAGATATATCCATATCAAAATATTGTTTTTCGACATGGAACTGTGATCCTAGCACTATTCTCCAATTACCTTCTTGTTTGTTTATAGGAGGATTGAAATAAGACTGTATGACTCTTTTCTGAGCAGTTGAGAATATATTAGTCGGAATATAAGATGAAGGATATCTTGTTCCAACTATAGGTAATCCTAACCAAGATAAAACGTCTACCGTGTTACCTACTTCTACTATATTTAGATCTTGTCCGTCTCCCAAAGAGAAGTGTAAGTGAGGCTCCCCATTCTCATAAGAGCCTATAGTACCAATTAGTTGCCCGCCGGATATTTCCTGTCCTTTTTCGACATAGATATCTCCTAGGTGAAAATAACTTGTAAACCATATTGGATTAGGGTTAGCTACAGAGTTACTTTCTAGATCTTCTAGCGTAGGGTTAACCAAAAGAATATTTTCTGCTGGCTTATCTTTAAATGCTGGAGTCCCGGGCTGAGGAATAGCAGACAAACATCTTAAATCATTTATATAACAATTTTCAAAATTGTTATTGTTTATGGATACCGGACCTTCGTTATTATAATCTAAACCATACGCAACGCCTTCATAAACACTACCTTTTAAAGGTACGTTATTTAAAGGTTTAACGAATCTTACATGCTCAAGAACTATTTTGTATAGCCCTTTGTTATTTATTATAGCTACCTGTACGCCAGGATGTAAGAAATTTAATTCAGGTTTTCTTAGATGTGTAACTGCTGCATAACAATCTGTTGTTTCCTTAGATGTTATTTTGTTTGTAGCAGAATCTTTATCAAAAGCTATGATTTTTGCTTCATAATAATCATAGTTTTCAAACTCTAATATTGGTACATAATTAGTTATATTAAGTAATATATTAGAAGCAGACGACGTAGAAGAGTTTATTGATTGTACACCTAGTACATAATATACTTGCTTTAACTCTGAATTTAACTGCTTCTTACCGAATATTTTACCAAATGCCTTGTCTCCAGATTGTAGAGACATAGTCTCAGGGCAGGTAACCCAACACTCTTCTATAATTTTTAAAGTATCTTCTAGTACATTAAAAGAAGTTATTTGTCCTCTGTAGTAGTTACCCTCTATTGGTCCTTCGAGTATTTCTATGAGCTGTAACTGAGGAAAATAATTAGGATATGTTGATCTTGAGAAATCAGGAGGCATTAGATTTTCTGTATCTTCTAAGTACATGTACTGAGATACTACATCCATACCATCGATAAATCCTATTGTTCTCGCTATTTCTGTGGTAGCACCATTAAAGGTTAATTTCCAAATTACATATTTAAGCTCTCCAGATACATTAAAAGATGAATGTATTCCAGAGTATTTCTTTAGTAATCTGTTTCCACCTTCAAAGACAGACTTATAGTATTTAGAGGCTATTTCTCTTGCTTTTGTTTCAAGTTCTGTATCATTCTCTATTGCTTTATAGTAGTTAACTACAGCTTTTAAATCATCCCAGAATACTTGAGTATTTGAATAGTCTAATTTAGAGGGATCTATATCAAATTCAGAAGCAGAGAATTCTTTGTAATATATAGAATCTGTTATCCATTGCTTATCTGTTTCACTAGTGGTTATTTCTTGACCATAGTGCATATGTGACTTATTGAAATAAACTCTTACTTTGTTTGCTACTCTAGCCTTATCACTTTCGAGTACTTCTGCGTCATACATTAGATAATAAGCTTTATCTTGTATAACAGTATCTAAGTTGTCTTTTACGCCTATTTCAACTATATCAAAAATATCTGTCTGAGGATTCCATCTCAAACTGCAATGTATTTTAGCAAGCAGGACATTTAAAGCATCATAAGAATCTACACCTAGAAATTGATACCCTTGTGGAGTACCTGTTGGAGTATAGGGTAATCCTGGGAAGCTGCCTAATGTATCATTAGTTTCCCATATATGTTTTATAGCTTCTTCCCATGTCCAAGGAAGATTAGTTACTTTGTTTATACTTGATTTATAATAATCTTCTTTGGAGTTAGGTGCTAAGATATTTATTTGAATTTCTATTGGCTTATTTTTTGCTGACCACCTTTTATCTATTACTTCTACCAAGTAACAGGAGTTTACATCTTCTGCTTTGCCGGGAGTTAAACACACAGCCTTTACTATTAACAGATTTTTGATGGTTATACTACCTGCTTCGGAAGATATCAATAAATCATGTCTTTCATTTATATCTAATTGATTTAAATCTCTTCGTAGTAATAGTAGATATCCTTTACCTGGCATAGGACCAACAGGGCAAGCAAAGCTTATAGCCTTACTTGCCCATGAAGTATCATATCCGCATCTGTTTTGTTCCTCGTATTCATTTACAGGATCTACACAAGGAAATCCTCCGAAAGTAGCGTAGCAAGTCATTTTTTATTCCTTGTAACTTTCTTTTTAATTTGGTCTTTTGTTTCTGAGTCTAAGCGACTTAATAATTTGTTTTTTATTATTATAGAGTCTTCTTTTTTAAATTTTAGCTCAGACATAATTTTATCTATCAGTTCCGGGGTGATTTTGTCTTTAACTTCCTGTCCTACACTTACAACTTCATTTGTACTCAAGTTTTCTATATCAGGACATAAATCTTTTCTTACTATTCTATCTTTCTCTAGACTCTTTAGCGGATTTAATCCAAATAAAGTGTCAACATCTTTTGCTACACAATTAGGGTCTTCTTTATCGCATGTTTCATCTGGAGGATCACATACAAACCCTTCTTCTACTTCCTCTAGCATTTCTACAGGTATTTCAAATTCTTTATATATTCTGTATACAAATTTAATTATTTTCTTTTTATTTTCACAAGCTAATCTAAGTATTTTAGGTTGTCCTTTATCTGTCTGTACTTTCCAGGTATTAGATTTTATTTTACTTAATCTAAATAATGACATTTTTGTTACTTCTCTTGGTTCCTCTGCTCTTACAGGAGTTATTAATAGATCTCGTGTTTTAGGACTGAGATTATTCAATAAGGTGTATTCAGCTAGGGATGTTTTTTGTATATTATCTTGTAGTTGTCCAAGAGTATCTTTAGAAGGCCAAAGTCCTGTACAAAATACAGATAGAACTTCATTTTTATCAGCAGACACAATATCTAATCTTGTTGTCTTCATAGTATTTAGAAGTACAACTTCTTTATCATCTAAGAATACATCATCAGAAGTATTTCTCTTTATTATAAAAGAACCAAATTTTCCTCCGAGTATTTTACCATCATCTATTATATATAACATTTCTTGTGCAACATTATCTGTATTTGCAAGATTTGTAATTTTGGTGCTATCAATAGATGCATCTTGTACTCCTTCTGG
>ERZ869929.404-NODE-404-length-27720-cov-16.870052_pt1 | contig 27720 bp, 48 predicted proteins | sample MGYA00579312_ERZ869929 | MGnify/ENA primary metagenome ERZ869929 (study PRJEB32216, sample SAMN09231818) | wastewater metagenome | place: USA: Maryland | collected 2016-08-09 | study: EMG produced TPA metagenomics assembly of the PRJNA472060 data set (Reclaimed... | reverse complement strand
GAATCAATGGGGCAATCGCACTAGCTTCAAATAGCCCAGGAATGCCCACTGGGTACGGCAATCAATCTAAGCTTCTGGCCGAGCGTGCAATTCAGTCTGGCATGAAGTTTGCAGCGTTTTCTAATTATGGGCTAGAAGGCGCTCACTCCACTCTTGAAATCGCTGGGGAAACAGTGCCTCACTACCCTAGAGGCTTTACAAACTACTCAATAGATGTACTAGAGCCTTGGTACAACGACTTCGCAGGTAAGCACCCAGACCGCAAGACGGTCCTGATGACTCTTTACGATGTATGGGTTTACAACGACCTCAAGTTTGATAATGAGATAGTCAGTTGGGTACCGCTGGACCACATTACTCCGCCGCCAAAGGTTATCGAGTTTCTACAGCGCGAGAATGTCACCCCAATTGCAATGTCGCAATTCGGTCAAGAGCAATTAGATTCAGTTAGCGTGGAATCTATCTACATACCTCATGGAATTGATACAAAAATTTTTAAGCCGACCCCGTTGATTGATGGTGTACCGGCTAGGCAGTTTATGGGAGTACCAGAAGACACATTCTTGGTTGGCATGGTGGCTGCTAACAAAGCCAATGGACAAATTCACCGCAAGGCTTATGCAGAGAACTTGCTGGCATTCGCAATCTTCCACAAGAAGTATCCGAACTCGCAGATTTACATTCACTCAGAGCCATCGCGTGTTTATGGTGGCTTTGATCTGGCAATCTTACTGAAATCAGTTGGATTAGATAAGTCTGCTGTTCTGCTGCCAGACCGCGATATGCTCCGCACTGGCTATCCAGAACCAGTGCTTGCTGGCTTCTATTCTGCAATGGATGTTTTGCTTAGCACTTCATACGGAGAAGGCTTTGGTATTCCAACCGTGGAAGCTCAGGCCTGTGGCACGCGAGTTATCACAAGCAACTTTGCAGCATCTAAGGACCTGGCTTCAGAAGATAGCTGGAAAGTTGAAGGCCAGCCATTCTGGGACGAAGCTCAGTCATCATTCTTCTCTATTCCGTCAGTCAACAAGATTGTGAATGCACTGGAGGAGGCTTATCACGCAGAACGCGGGGCAAGCCAGAAGGCTATTGACTTCGCTAGTCAGTTTGATGTGGACCTAATCTGGCAAGAGAAGTGGGTTCCATTCTTCACAAAGCTATTCGCATGAGAATCGCAGCTCTAGCTCCTTTCCCGTTTCACGATGCTGAATTCGGTGGTGGAGAGCGAATAGACAATCTGCTGACTCGCGTAGATGGTCAGGTCAGAGTCTTCGTACCGAACTATGGGGGCGAAGGCAGAATTCAGTTCAAGAATCTTGACATGAGCTTTCATAAGATTCCAGAAGAGCTACGCAAAGCGGACTACGACCTGTCGGTGATTGCTTCAGCAAAGCAGATGTTCGGTCAGCTGCTGAAAGACTATGAGCCTGACCTAGTAATACTGGAACACCCTTGGCAGGTCGAAGCGCTAGATGGCCAGAAGTTTATTTATGATGCGCATAACAACGAAACTCAGATGAAGAAGCTGATTGCCGGCGAGGATGTTGTCAAAGAAGCAGCGCGGGTAGAGGCAATGGCTTTACAGGCTAATCATGTGACTTACTGCTCGGAAGATGATGGACTTGCAGTTCCAAACAAAACCTGGATACCAAATGGCACAAACATTCCAGCTACCCCAAACAAGGCTGGTAAAGATAGCAAGACGCTGCTATTCACGGGCAGCGCTCATCCGCCAAACATCGGTGCAGCCATCACCCTAGCAAGCCTAGCTTCGGGACTACCTGATTATCAGATCGTAATAGCTGGCGAGTGCAGCCGTTATGTAGATACAGACCTATCAAATGTCAGCCTTCTTAGTCATGTCAATAAACCGACCTTGGACTATCTATTCAGGTCTGCCCATGCTTTTGTCAACCCGATGGCCGCTGGTTCGGGAACAAGCCTAAAAGTAATCAAGGCTTTGAGCTATGGACTACCAGTAGTCAGCAGCCCTATCGGGGCTAGGGGCTTTACAGAGGCCTGTATCATTGCTAAAACGGGCCAGGAGGTCCTAGAAAAGCTCGACCTACTCCGTAGTCCTTACTACTGGGAAAATGTCTCTAAAGCCAGCCTAGAGCTTGCCAAGGGCTATTCCTGGGATGTTCTGGGAGCCAGATTCAATCAGGTAATTCAGTCAGCATGATTCCGGTCATCGGTTTTGCCACAATTACGAAGTTTGACATGGCCGACAGGCTCCTGAAAAGCATAAATTACCCCGTAGAGCATCTGGTGATTGTAAATAACTCAGGTAAGCAAACTTGGCAGCCAATGAAGCCAGATTCAGTTGAAAAGATGTGGCACATCGAAGTTCCGTACGGTCTAGGACTGGTCGGAGCTTGGAATTTGATTATCAAAGCAACTCCGTACGCGCCTTACTGGGTTATGGTGAATGATGACGCTTGGTTTGCTCCAGATGCTCTAGAAATCATCGAAAGAGAAGTAGATACAGAGGCTTTGAACTTTGCTCATGTAGATCAGACGCCTTGGGCGGCTCCAATTTTCGGTGAAGGCTGCGTCAGGCGAGCTGGGCTGTATGACGAGGCCTTTTATCCGGTTTATTTTGACGACAATGACTATGAACGCCGCATTCGCAATGCTGGAGTCGAGGTCAAGCAGCTATCAGCCCGCATTCATCATCAGCCAATGTCCACCAGGCAAGACTTCCATCATTACAACAACATAACTTGGGCAGCAAACGAGAAAAGATACAATGAGAAGGTAGCCAATGGCGATTTCAGCGTTCACGGCTGGAGCTTAGATGTCAGAAGGGCAAACCGATGGGACTAAAGGTCTATACAGGCGGCACTTTTGACCTGCTGCACGCTGGCCATGTCAATTTTCTCAAACGCTGCTCAGAAATAGGCGATGTGACCGTAGCCCTGAATACGGATGACTTTATAGCTGCCTACAAGGGCAAACCGCCCGTGATGTCGTTTGACGAAAGAGCTTCGGTCCTACTAGGGTTGAAATATGTCAAAGATGTTATACCTAATGTTGGTGGCGCTGACTCTCGCATTTCTATTGACCTTGTGGCCCCCGATTACATTTTGATTGGCTCAGACTGGGCGCGTAAGGACTACTACGCTCAGATGGGCTTTGATCAAGACTGGCTAGACGAGCGCGGCATCATTCTTGGCTATGTACCTTACACACCTGGCATAAGCACTACCAATATAAAAGGGCGCTTGAAAGTAGAATAGAGCTATGGCGATTAACGATGGTTATACCACACTCCAAGAAGTCAAAGACATACTTCGTATTACCGATGCTGTCGAAGACACGCTGATTGAGCGCTGTATTGAGTCTGCCTCCAGACACATTGAGCGCTACTGCGAGAGAACTTTCACTTCTGGCTCGGCAACAAGAATTTACACACCTAACGACTCCTACATCTGCGAGATTGACGATCTAATCACCCTAACTTCAATCAAGACCTCCACAGATGCCGACGGAAGCTTCGACACCACCTGGACTACTACTGACTATCAGCTAGAACCGCTAAACGGCATTGCCGGTGGCGTTTACTCTCCATACACACGCATTCGTGCTGTCGGTGACTATTTGTTCCCGACTGTCAACTTCCCAGACTCTCAGGGCGAGGCAACTGTTCAGGTGGTCGGATTATTCGGTTGGGGAACTGCTATACCTACCGATGTCCGTCAGGCTTGCAATCTTTTGGCAATTCGCGAATTCAAGCGCTATGACTCACCTCTGGGCGTTGCTGGATTCGGTGAAATCGGAGTAGTCCGAGTCAGCCGTACAGATCCAGACATTGAATCTTTGCTTGCTCCATTCCGCAAGATTAGGATGGCCTAGTGGCATCAATTACCGCAATTCGGGAGGGCATCGCCACGAATTTAGCGGGCGTGCCTGGCCTCAGAACATCTGCTGAAATACCAGACAATCCAACTCCGCCAATCGGCGTGGTAAACCTGGAGAGCGTGGAGTTTGACGGCGCTTTCAACAGGGGCTTGACTACTTACAACTTTGTCGTTACCGTGATTGTTGGCCGTGCGGCTGAGCGACAGATGCAAAGAAAACTGGATGGCTACCTAGATGTAGCAGGGGAAAATTCAGTGAAACTTGCGATAGAATCAGATAAGACCCTTTCGGGTGAAGTGTTTGACCTGCGCGTTGAACGCGGAACTTCGATTGGTTCGATAATAATAAATGATCAAACCTATCTGGCGGCTGAATTCACAGTCACCGTCTTTGCATAAGGAGAATAACACATGGCTAAATTCGTTGTGACTGCTAATGCCGTCACTCTAAACGGCAGCGACATCTCCAGCAACTGCGCACGCGCTGAGCTGGTAATCAATGCCGCCGAGGTTGATGTAACCGACTTCGGCTCAGCTGGCTGGACAGAGGTAATCGGTGGACTAAAGTCCGGTACCGTTTCTCTAGACTTCCACTCTGACTTCGGCTCAGGTGCAGTGTCCTCACTGTTCCAGAACCTAGTTGGAACTATTGGTACAGTAACTCTTATTGCTGGCAATGGAACTGCTCCATCTGCAAGCACCCCACGCTACACTGCAACTGTGATGGTAAACAGCTTCACCCCAATCGCAGGCGCAGTAGGCGACCTCAGCACCTTCTCGGTATCATTCCCGACTACCGGTGCTGTAACATTCGCAACAGCATAGTAAAGGAAAGATAATGCGACTCAACCTAGGTATCAACTTCGCAGACGGATCTAAAAAGGAAATCACTGCCAGCGCAGCTGACTTGGTTGCCTTTGAGGATAAGTTCAATCTATCAATCGGTTCGCTCGCTACTAGCCAGCGTCTAGGACACTTGTTGTTTCTAGCCTGGCATAGCGAGTTCCGACGCAAAGCTACAACTCTGGACTACGACAAGTGGCTAGAGACAGTAGAAAGCGTTGGTGAATCGGAGACAGACCCAAAATAAAGGGCCTGGGCGATGACTCAGCACACTGGTTCATCGCTGCTCTTGCAGTAGAAACACACATCTCTCCACGCGAGTTATTACTTCTCGATGACAGGATGCTGTGGACAATGTATCGCTGGATAGTGGCTAAGAACATTACTAAATGAGAGCCGCCCCTTCGGGGGCGGTTTTTCTCATTGCGGTAGAATTGTTTGAAAGTAAGGCGGTCATTCTTGTTACTTGCATCAATCTTTGGCTCTGTTCAGCGCTCCTATCTTTCAGGTGCTGCTAGAGGCTGGGCAAGTACGAGCGCTAGAACCGGCATTGCAATCGGTAACTTCAATGCCCTAACAGAACTAAACGCGGCTGATAGCAAAGCAACTGTAAGCCTGGCTGATCTCAAAGCCCTAGAAGCCCAGCTAAAAGAATTCGGTCCTGACGCCCTAAAGAGATTCAAAAGAGACGCTAGACGCGTTGGTACGCCCGCTAGAGACGCCCTGAGAAGCGTCTATCGCAGCGTTGGTATCGCAGGTCCGCTGGGAAGGCCAAATCGTAAAGGCCGTAGATACGACAAGATGGCGACAAACTACAATCACGCCAGACTGAGCTACGAGCGTGGATTTGTTGTGGCTAACAGTAGCCGTGGTATTGATGTCAACTACAAGAACCGCAACGAGGGCAAGGCCCTTCAGCAGCTAAAAACAGCTCAGGATGGAACAATCTCAATTGTTCGCCTACTTGTCAAGGCTCCGGCATTCATTGTTGCTGACATGGCAGGTAAGAGCAACCGCAAGAGAATTACATCAGGTGAAATTCGGGACTACAAGACCAACCTATTCGGTCGCGGTGTAGTCCAGGCTACGCCAGCTATGAAGCAAGTCACTCCAAGGCGCGTAGAGGCTAGAACCAAATGGCTACAGGAGCTGGATCGTCGCGCCCACAACCGTCGTCAGAACAAGGCCTCAAGGTACGCATGGCCTACTATGGAAAAGTACATGGCAAAGCACAAGATAAATGCGGCTGCGCTAATCAACCAAGTAATTGCTGAAACAAATAAGAAGTTGGCTGACTAATGGCACTACAGAGTCTTATACTCCCAATTCTGTCTGTATTCCGTTCTGCGGGATTACAGCAAGCATCTGGCGCACTTAGACAGCTAACCGGAAACTTCAATAGCCTTGCTGGACAAATCGGTCTTGCAGCAGGTTCGTTTAGCGCTTTTTCAGCCCTAACAACAGCTAGAGAATTTACAACTCAAGCAGTACAGTCAACAAATCTTTTTGAGCGAAATCTTTTAGCTCTAAACCAAGTATTTGAAGAACTAAAGCCACAACTTGTCTCTTTTACAAAAGAAGTTCAAGATTACGGTTTATCTCAATCTCAGGCCGCGCAAGCGTCAGTCTTTTTAGGTTCAGTTCTAAAGCAATATGGCTTTAGTGTTAGTGAATCGGCAGGCCAAACCGAAAGACTTGTAACTCTTGCTCAAGACCTTGCAACTACTTATGGTTACGATGTCCAAGAGGCCCTCCTAGCTATCACCGCTCTGTTCCGTGGTGAGTACGACCCGATTGAAAAGTTCGGTGTCGCCATGAAGCAGAATGAGGTAAATGCCCGTCTTGCCGCCCAGGGGCTAAACGATCTAGAAGGTGCTGAACTCGCCAACGCCCAAGCCACGGCTCGCCTTGAAATGCTCTTTGAACGCGCTGGAGATTCAGTTGGTGCATTTACAAGAGCGACGGATACTCTTTACGGTTCTCAGCAAAAGCTAAACGCTGTTCTTGGAAATCTTCAGATTGCTGCTGGTGCGCCATTACAAAAACCATTAGCCGAAATCAACAACATCTTCTCTGCGATTTTTGAGGAAACCGGCCCTGGTATTACTCAAATTTTTGAGTCTTTAGGTCAGTTTATTAGCATGATTGGCCCTACATTGGGTCAATTGACAACAATGCTGTTCAACATTATTCAGCCACTTCAGCAAGTTATCAATTTGTTTACCGGTCTTTTAGGGCCGGCTCTGACTGTTTTACAACCAGTTCTAGCAACAATAAATACACTGCTTGCTTCTATGAACGCAATGTTCGATGCCGGAAGTGCGATATTAGCAACCTTTGAGCTGAATTTCAAGCTAATGGTTCAGAGAATGAAAGACAATGAAGTCTTTGGTTTCTACATTGGTTTTTTTGAATGGCTACTTGGCAACAGCAATCCAATCGTTCAAGCACTTGAAGCCGTTACTGACGCATTCATTCAATTAGGGGATGCTGCTCGCGCCGCAGTTGGAGATTTCGATGCTTACAACGGAGGTGCAAAAGCCGCTTCTGCTGGCGCTCGTAGAGCCGGTTATGATGCGCGAGATGCTAAAGATGATTTCAAAGAGCTTGATTTAGCATTACGAAGCACAGCCACTGGTGCTGTTGATGCAGAAGGCAAGCTACAAGGCTTGGCTGGAGTGTTTCAGCGAATTGATGAGGCAATTGCTCAAAGTCAGGCAAAACAGGCCCTAGAAGATCTTGGATTCAGTGCTGGTTTTATTGAGGAAGTTCTAACAAGGCCAAACTGGAAAGAGATTTTCGGTGCAATCACAGAATACGCTCGTTTAGCCGCAATTGAAATTGGCGGTCTATTTGATCGCTTTGATTTCTTGATTTATGCAAACATTGAAAAAGACAAAGCAGCGCTTCTCAAAAAGATAAATGAGCTTTTCAGTGTAACTCGCGGTGCTTCTACGGGTGGCAAAAAGGCGGCAAAGGATGTAGTCAAGGACTTCTTTGACAATATGGGTCAAGAAATCCAAAAACAAACTATCCGAGAGCAGTTGAAGCTAAAAGGCGCTTCAGACGGCCTTGTAGATGCAATTTTAGGCTCTGGCGCATGGATGAAGCTGTGGCAGCAGATCAAGCGCGGCACACTGTCTCTAGAAGAATTACAAAAACAGTTCAATAAGACTGCCGCTGGCATTGAAGAACAAAATGCTGCTTATGAAGAAGCTAAGCGTAAGCAAGAAGAATATGACGAGGCCGTTAGGCGAATCAACGAGCGTTTAGAAGCTGAGCTTGAAAGAATTAGGGAAAAGGCCGAAGCAGCTCGTCTAGCCGTAAGCGATATGCTCGAAGGCTTTGTAATATTGCCTACTCTTGAGCGCGAAATTGGTCGCTTTGAGAGCCAGATTACGCAGATGCTGGCTTCTGTTGAATCCGCACTAAGAAGTGCCTTTAGGAACAAGGACATCCTTGAAGATGGCTACAAAGCACTTCAGGACTTTGCTCGTAAAGAACTATCAACGCTGCAAGACCTTGGTCGTCAGCGTGACGAGTTTGCTAAGCGCTATGATTTGGCTGCAGGTCTGATTGATAACTATAGAAAAGCCTTCACTGCCGCTGCAAACCTTACTTCGCTGTTCGGCAGCCTAAAAGACGAAACAGAAAAGCGTACGGTCACAGTCGTAAGTTCAGGCATTATTCGCCTGGGCGCAACTCTGCGCGAATTCGGTGTAACAGTCACTAAATCCTATGAAGAACCAATTGCGGCAATTCAGAGTAAGACCGAGCAACTTGTAGGTGGCTTCCGTGACATCGCTGCTCGCGCTCGTAATTTTGCAGAAAACCTACAAAAACTCAGAGCCATGGGTCTTGACCCAATGCTATTTGACCAGCTGGTCCAGGCAGGCGTTGTAGCTGGAGGAGAGACTGCCCAAGCCCTAGTTGATGGTGGCTCAACAACAATTAGTGAAATCAATGGTCTATTCCAAGAAATTGACAAACTTGGTGCTGATTTAGGCGAAGAAGTTGCTACATCGCTCTATGGCAGTGGTATCAACATGATGGACGGCTTGCTTGCCGGAATTCGGTCAAAGCAAGAGGAGCTGGAAAACACCGCCAGAACGCTCGCAGAAGCTTTCAACAAGGAATTTCAGTCTAAGTTCAACATTCAGGTCGGAGTTGCTCAAAGCGCTGCCGAACAAGCCGCTAGAGACAAGGCAGCAGCTGACATTGCCGCCCTAGGACCTGAGCCAACTGCCCCAATAGTGCCAAATGCCGCACTGAGCGCCCTGGACGCGATGATTGCCAATGCCAACAAGTTTATTGGCACGGCAAAGCAGGCCACAAACGCCATGGGAGCCATTGCCAAGCGCGAAATCTTTGAAGACCTCAGAGCTGCTATTGCTGGCGGGGCGAACATTGACATTTCAGGTATCCGCCCTGGCATGACCTCGGCAGACATAGTAAAGGCCGTACAGCCACAGGCCCCGAACATTGTAAATAACGCTTTTTACATCCAGCCTGGCAATAGAGCCAACCAGAATGCTACAGTGGAAAGCTTGAAGCAGTTTATCAACCAGAACGGTAACTTGGTCGGATACGGAATCCAGTAATGACAGCTATAGCCCCGAAGGTAGAACTCGGTTTTGACCTAGCTGCTGGTGTAGGTCCATTCTTAGTTCTGGACGATCCAGTTGCTGGTCAGCTGGACAACCCTGAGTGGGGTCTTGGTGGAACGATTTTCTACGATGTCACCGAGTATGTAAAGTCCGTAGTTATCAACCGTGGTCGTAGCAGCCTATTCAGCAACTTCCCAGCCGGTAACGCCACTATTTCATTCAACAACCACAATCGCTATTTTGACCCGCTTTACACTGCCAGCCCGTTTGTTGGCAACATTATTCCAAGGCGTGAGATTCGCATTTCGGCTGGAACAGAAATTCAGTTCAGCGGTTGGGTGGATGACTGGAACCTGACTTATGCACCTAGCGGTGATTCGATTGCTGATGCGCTGGCCTATGACGCGACAGGTCTGTTGGCAAGCCGTACGCTGGCCTCTGCGACGCCAACTGTTCAAACAACAGGCGCAAGAATAAACGCAATTCTTGATGACCCTAGCGTCAACTGGTCGCCAACCCTTAGAACCATTGACACTGGTGCTGCAACTCTAAGCAACTTCCCAATCGAGGCAAACCAGAACGCCCTTGCTTATTTACAGACTGTTGCTCAGTCAGAGCCAGGCAACCTGTTTATCGGCAAGACAGGTGATGTCGTATTCCAGGACCGTACAAAGTCACCTACCAGCGCTAACCTAATTCAGTTTGGTGGCACAGGTATTCCGTTCCAGAACCTAGAGGTTGTTTACGGATCTGAGAACCTTTACAACGAAATCGTTATCTCTCGTCAGGGTGGCGGCACGGCCATTGCGCAGGACTTTGACTCTATCTCTGAGTACGGTATTGCCAACCTGACTATCAATAATCTTCTGCTTAGCACGGATGAGCAGAGTGTGGACCTGGCCCTTATCTACGCGCAGCAGTACTCACAGCCCGAATACCGCTTCAACGCTCTTGAGGTGGCTATGCACAAGCTGGACATCGCCGAGCAGGAGGAAATAAGTCAACTAGAAATCGGTTCTATCTGTAAAGTCGTCTTTACCCCTAATAACATAGGCGACCCGATAGAGCGCTTTGTGGAGGTCATCCGCCTAGAGCAGACCATCACCCCAGAAACCTATTTTGTCAACCTGGGCTTCCAGGCAATTGACTACGCGTCGCTCGTTTTGGACGATGCCGAATTCGGTAAACTAGACACATACAGTTTGAGCTGGTAAGGAAATCATGGCAGGTTTAGGCTACAAAGTATTCACGGCTGGCGAGGTACTAACCGCAGCCAATGTAAATGGCTATCTAATGGAACAGTCGGTAATGGTTTTTGCCGGAACTGCTGCTCGATCTTCAGCCATTGGCACTCCATCAGCGGGTATGGTTTCCTACCTTAGCGATCAGGCAAAGCTTCAGGTTTATGGCACTGCTTGGGCAGATGTCTCAAGCCCTGGTGACATCACCGAAGTAACCGCTGGAACTGGTCTTACCGGCGGAGGCTCATCTGGAGCTGTCACTCTAAATGTGAACTACGCTGGCCTAAACTCTCCAGTTGGAACTGTTACTGCTGCCTACACTGCCGTAGCAGCTGATAACAATGAACTTCTAGTAGCTGGCGGAACAACCGCCTACACAATTACTGTTCCTGATGTACTTTCAATCGGTGGGCGTCTTGACATTGTTCGTGATTCATCTGGAACTGTGACTATTGCTGCTGGTACTGGTATTACGGATTGGGCTGGTGCTGGAACTGCTGGTACCGCCGTGACTTTCAAAATGGATCAAAGATACAACGCTGCAACAGTTTTTAAAACTGGTGCTGGTGCTTACCGAATAGTTGGAAAGATAGTCGTCTAATGCCCATTCCATTAGGAATTCTTGCTTCTTCTGTTTCACTCCCGCCTGTTACTGGTGGAGTGGTTACTTCTAGCGGTGGGTTTACTTATCACACATTTACCGCAACTGATTCCTTAATAGTAAATGCCCCTACAACAATCGAATACATAATTATCGCTGGCGGCGGCGGTGGTGGTGCTAATCCTGGAACAAGCCATCGAGCTGGTGGTGGTGGGGCTGGGGGCTTGTTAAATGGAACAGCAACAGCCAGCGTAGGAACCTATACAGTCACCATTGGTGGCGGTGGGGGTCCGAATACATTGGGAAGCAATAGTTTGATTGCAACCATCGGAACGGCAACTGGGGGCGGATTTGGTGGATCAGGAAACAATACCGTTGGAATAGCTGCTGGAAATGGTGGTTCAGGTGGAGGTGCGGGATTTGGAGGTAATTTTGCTAACACTATTGGAGCTAGAGGCAACGGAACTTCTGGGCAAGGATTTGCGGGCGGCAATAACGCAGCGGCAGTTACGGGGGGCGGCGGTGGAGCTGGAGAAGCTGGAAGTACGGATGCAAACGGTGAAGGTGGCGATGGCAGGCAATTTAGTGCGTGGGCTTCTGCAACAACCACAGGTGTTTCAAATTTCTATGCAGGCGGTGGAGGTGGAGGACAAGGAGATGTAACCTCAAGATCTCCTGCAGGTGATGGTGGAGGTGGAGCAGGGGGCTGGGTTTCATCCCCAGATTCTGCTGATGCCTTGTCAGGAACTGTTAATACTGGAGGCGGAGGTGGAGGTGGGGCTAGATCCGGAACTATTCCATCTTCGTCTGGCAGCGGTGGATCAGGTCTTGTAATTGTGAGGTATGCAAGCTAATGGCACATTGGGCAAACCTAGACGAAAATAACATTGTTACACAGGTAATTGTCGTTGCAGATGATAAAGATGAAGCATGGGTGTCAAACCTACTTGGCGGTATTTGGAAAAAAACCAGTTACAACACAAAACATAATAAACACGCTTTAGGCGGAGAGCCTTATCGTAAAAATTACGCCAGTATTGGTTATACCTATAATCTAGAACTAGATGCATTTATACCGCCCAAGCCTTATTTATCTTGGATTCTTAATACCGAAATTGGCGATTGGGTTGCCCCAATTCCTTATCCAACAGATGAATACGAGTATTTTTGGAATGAAGAACAAATTACTTGGCAAAAACTAGAGGACTAATGTAGTCTGGCTAGATGAACATAACATTTAGGCCATTTACAGAGCAAAAAATAGCACAGCTAAAACCAGTTCCAGCAATTAGTATGTTGCCCGACTGGTATAAAGAAATGTCACCTTATACAGAAGGTAAAGCAGCAAAGTATTTTGCTAATGGAGCTAAAAACCTCACAGTAAAAAGATGCAATCCATTCGGAGATGCTTTGGGATTCGGTTATTTTATTTTGTTAGAAAATAGCATTTCAGTAGAGGCTGGCAACCCGCCAAAAATTGTTTGGCATAGGGGCGGTAAAGAATACATCGGAGAACATGGGTCCAACCAAGTTTCGCCAAAAATAATTCCAAATGGCTATAGTTCTCAACTATTCAAGTTTAGAAATGATTGGTCAATAGAAACTCCAAAGGGCTATAGTGTTTTATTTACACATCCCCTAAATGCCTATACAACCCCTTTTCTAACACTTTCGGGAGTCGTTGATACTGATTCTTATACTCAGGCAGTCAATTTCCCGTTTCTTATTAAAAGTGATTTCACCGGAATTATTGAGTCTGGCACTCCAATAGCTCAAATTGTGCCATTCAAAAGAGAACCTTGGCTTTCTAAATTCTTGGATTTTGATCCCGACTTTTTTGAGACAAAACAAGCTCAATTCAACAGACATCTTGAGAGGTATTACAAGCGGTTTGCTTGGCATCGCAAGGAATACAAGTGACTAAACTGCTAAAATAAACACATGGCAGACGAAACAACAGGCGTAAGAATTACTCAAAGAGACATTTACGAAAAGCTGATTGAACTACAGGCAGTTCAAATCGAGTTAGTCTCTGACATCAAAAACCTCAAAGATTTACCTGCTCGTATGAACAAAGTAGAACAGAATTTAGCTCGCTTAGAGTGGATTGAGAAACTGGCGTTCGTTGCTATCGGTGCAGGTTTGTCTGGTTTCGTTGCTGCTCTTTGGGCTTTGCTGAAATGATTATCGCCCCCGTAAACGGTAGATACCGAATCAGCTCACCATTCGGTTGGCGAACTCACCCAATCTCAGGGCGTAAGTCTTTGCACGCTGGCGTGGACATCGTTACAGGTCGCAAGAACACCGCCATCGTTGCACCTGAAGCTGGGCTAATTCTGGAGGCTCGCAAGTCCACCGCACCAGGTGGCGGTTACGGTTACTTCGTCAAATACCGTGGCATCTCTGGAGCCACACACATTCTTGCTCACATGGTCGAAGGCTCACTAACAGTCAAAAAAGGCGACAGAATAAAGCAAGGACAAAAGCTTGGCGTGATGGGAACAAGCGGAGCATCCACCGGAATCCATCTGCACTGGGAGGTTCGAGGCAAAGTGCCAGTAGATCCGATCAAGTGGATGGAAAAGCGAAATGCCTAGCTGGAAGCACCGTAGAAGGCTTATTTATTTATCCTTCTGTTTATCAGCCTTCATGATTATCTTTGGTGCCGCCACATTCGCTTCAGATAGCTCAATCAGCAGGGAATTAGTAATTGGCGGTGTCGCCCTCATCTCAATCATTCTGACGGCTTATACTGCTTTTGCAACATACGAAGATGTCAAAACCCGAAAGGATGACAATGAAATTCTTTAGCCTTGATTTTTGGTCTTATGCAGGAGAGCGCGCTATCAAGACAGTCGCTCAGTCAGCCCTAGCCGTACTCGGCTCTGGTTCAATCGGACTATTCGCAGTTGACTGGGTAAACCTAGCTTCTGTATCGCTTGGTGCTGGACTATTCAGCATCCTGACTTCCGTCGCTTTCAAGAAGGACTAACCCTCTTTCGCGTCTCATCTTGAGGCGATCATTGCGGCTAGTTCCACCCCAAATGCCATAAAGCTCATTGCTAAGCATTGCGTATTCTGCGCACTCTTTTTTAGCGGGGCATAACTTACAGTACTTCTTTGCGATGCCTGCTCGGTATTCGTGACCGACTTCAGGGAACCACAAGTCAGGGTCAGTGTTGGTACACGGTGGGACAATTGGCGACTCTGCCATTGCCTTTGCTAAGGCTAAATATGCTCTTTCAACTTCCATGGGCTAATCATCAGACAAGAAAAGATTTTTGTCAAATCAGCGTTCTTCAGGAGAGGTTCCACCCCAAATGCCGTAGCGCTGATTAGTTCTAAGCGCATACTCAAAGCATTGTTTTTTGATTGGGCATTCGTGACATAAACCCTTAGCCACTGCTGATGCCTGATGCCGCAGCATTGGGTCGGCTATGTCTTCTGGATACCAGAGATCAGGGTTCTGCTCGCAGGCAACTCCGCCCACCGCGTGTATCGCAGATAACAATTTGGTATATGAGCTTGATAAATGTCCCATGCTTCGCATAGAGTAAGGCTACTCAACAAAGGGAGAAAATGTGGAGATTTATGCACCAGATTTCATAAATGGGGCAAAGCTTCTAGGCAACTTCGAGCCAGGCAGTCCAGAGTGGCACGCCGAGCGCTCTAACGGTGTCGGAGGCAGTGAGGTCGGAACAATACTCGGCCTGAACCCCTATGAAAGCGCCTATGCTCTATGGGCAAAGAAAACAGGAAAAATTCAGTCAGAAGTAAAAGAAAACTGGGCAATTCGGTTCGGTAAAGCTTTTGAAGAACCCATCCTGAAACTCTGGATGGAAGAACACCCTGAGTGGGATGTCTTTACTACCGGCACATACGCCGATGGTGACTGCTCCTACAGACACGCCAACCCAGATGCCATTGCAATCCATAAGGAAACCAAAGAGCTGATGGTGATAGAGGTCAAGACCGCCCGCAGCACCTGGGAGTCAGTCCCACAGGCTTACCTGGCTCAGGTCTTGCACTACATGGGCGTACTCAAGGTTGAGAAGGGTTGTATTGTGGCTGTTGCCGGAATGACCTGGAATGAATACGAGGTCAGCTGGAACCAAGAGGCGATTGATCTACAGAACGAAATGATTGACGCATTCTGGCATTCGATTCAGGAAGACATAAAGCCTGCCTGGGACGGGTCAGAAGCAACCTACAACGCAGTTAGGGCCGAGAACCCTCTAATTGACCCTGTAGAGGTTGATTTAGGCACACTAGGGGTGCGACTACTCAAAGCTCAGGAAAAGGCTGACAGGGCCTATTCAGAGCTTCTCAAGGCTAAGTCTGAGGTCATGGACACAATGGGAACTGCCAAGTATGGCGTCATCGAAACTTTGAACGGACCTGAGCGCGTCGTTACCAGACAAATGCGAGCTGGCACACCATCATTAGTAATAAACAAAAAAGGTACGAGCTGGGTCTAAGGAGGACAAATGCAAAAGCCAACATTGAGCGAACTTCTATCTCGCCTATTCAGGTCGCAAGGAAGAATGACTGAAGCAATGATTAGTGACTTAAAGATGCTGGACAAAAGAATCAGGCGGCTTGAGGGTTACATAGAAGTTATCGAAGAACGAAGAACAAAAGAACTAAAGAGAAAGCAAGAAGAAAATGCCACGCTTTGATTTATCACAATACGAAACAGTTGAATCACGAATTAGGAAGTTCTATGCAGACTACCCCGACGGAAGAATCATCACGCAGAATCTCACTACCCCTGCTGACCGTGCTGTGGGGACTTGGGTTGTTCGTACAGAGATTTACCTTACTGCTGGCGACCAAGCAAACAATCTCCCGAAGGCCTCTGGTTTGGCATTCGAGATTGATGGTGGTGTTGGTGCGAATCAGACTAGCGCTCTTGAAAACGCAGAGACCAGTAGCACGGGACGCGCACTGGCCAATGCGGGATACTCAGGATCTAAGCGCAGCAGCAGAGAAGAAATGGAAAAGGTAGAACGCATCTCAGCGAAGCGCGACAACTGGCTAGTAGAAGCAGACAAGATTTCTGACATTGCTGGGCTACGCTGGTTATACGCAAAGGCAAAGAGTGAAGGCGCATCGCCAGACATTCTGGAAAGGATTGAAACCCGTGCCAAACTCCTCAGTCCTGATGTCGAAAGTCCTGGAGCTTACGGAGGCCTATCAGATGGCCCTGCGGACGGGGCAGACAAATGAAGCTGCCTTCTGGAAAAAAGAACTTACCTACGAACTGTGGAGGCTAAGTGATTCCTTCTCAGATACAGCAGGAGATAGCACGCCTGACTCAGGAGAACAGCCGAGGAGCTGAAGCTTTATTTGAAGCTGAAGTCAAACTGGCCGAAGCCGAACACGCGCTAGACCTGATTGAACAAAAAGCATTTATCAAGACACAAGGCACTGTCGCTGACAGAACAGCTTTGGCAAAACTAGAATCTGCTGATGCAAGACTGCAACGCGATCTACGCCGAGCAGAGTTCAACAGAATCAAAGTCAAAATCAAAATGATTGAAACGGCATTGATGGCTATTGGAACTCAGGTCAAGCTAATTCAGTCGGAGATGAGATGACCCTTAGCCCCTACATGAGGAAGAAACTTGAAGAACGCGACCCGTACTGCTGGCACTGTGGCGACACTAATGATTTGGTCATTCATCATCGGAAAAATCGCGGGATGGGCGGCTCCAAGATTATTGATGTCTATGAAAACCTCATGCGAGTCTGCAGCTTCTACAACACCCTTATCGAGTCCGACTCGCAGGCGGCGGAACAGGCAAGAGAATACGGACACAAACTAGCTTCTTGGCAATGGTTCAACGAGGGCGTCTATGACCGCTGTGATGGGGAATGGTACGAGCTAAAGCCGGACGGGACGAAAGAAACAATTTGGAAACCAGTATCACTTTTCTAGGAGGGAAAAATGAGCATCGAAATAATGAACGCCGTGTGGCGGGAGTCACAGGCGGACGGACGAGCAAGGTTAGTGCTACTAGCCATAGCCGATCATCAGGGCGAGATAGGGGCGTGGCCGTCCATCGCCACACTCGCTCGCATGGTCAACTCAAGTGAAAGAAGCGTCCAGCGGGACATTCAGTACCTACAGAAAATAGGCGAGCTACAGGTCGAAGTTCAGTCCGCTCCGAGCGGCGGTCAGTACAAATCCAACCTGTATTGGGTGACGCTGCCAGGGGTGACAAATAGAGCTTCAGGGGTGACAAAAAACGCGTCAGGGGTGACAGATTCGGCTTCAGGGGTGACAGCAGGTGGCGTACTAACCCTTAATAGAAACCTTAAAAGAAACATTAATGCGCAAGAGCAAGATTTGTTCAACGAGTTCTGGAACGCCTACCCACGCAAAGTTGACAAAGCCAAAGCCTTCAAAGCATTTCGGTCAGCTCTGCACCGAGCATCGTTTGAGGACATCCTGGCTGGGGTCATTGCCTACCGCAACGATCCGAAGCGGAATCCGGACTTCACGAAGTACCCCGCAAGCTGGCTAAATGCAGATGCCTGGGAAAACGCCTCAAATGCCCCTGAGAAGCCCGTTTGGAGAGAAAAGGCCCTGGAACACACAAAAGAGTTTTTAGCCGCTCAGGAGGCAATCTCGGCCCAATCAGTGCCACCTCCGCGGTGCATCCATGACCTAACAATCGCTCGTTGCAAAATCTGTCTAAAAGGATAGGCTGATTATGTGGATGAGTTTGTTGATTGCTATAGGTGCGGCCATACCTTTTTGGTTAGCCGTAAACGCCGCAAGTTGCGGATGCTTTGTGAAAGCTGTAGATTCACCAAATCAAACACCGTCCAAAACGGAGAACACAAGTGCCTCCCCTGGCACGGACACTTCGCAGACGACATGACAACACCAATAGACGAAAAAGGCAACTCAGTCTTGCCAGGCACAAGAATTTGTGGCAAGCTAGATTGTGTGGCTCCAGGCCATGTGAAAGGATAAGAAAATGGCTCAAGTAAAAATTAGTAACGCAACAGTGGCATACATCAACTCCAAAGGCTTTACAGCTAAAGCTCAGGTAAAGGTTCTAGGGGAACTCAGGGATGAGTACTACAAGGTTTGGACCGAGGAGAAGTTCAAAGAAGGCGATGTCGTAGAAATCGTCGGTGATCTTTCGGTCAGACTAGAAAACTACAAGGACAAAAGAACCGGTCAGGATAAGCAGGGCGTTGGCATCCATGTCAACAACCCAATTATCAAGAGCGACTCCCCGTTCTAAACTGGAGTGGTGATTGAACTCAATGTCATCGGCAGACCAACCCCGCAAGGGTCTAAGAAGATAATTCATGGTCGCCTTATTGAAGCGCAATCAGCAAACCTAAAGAAGTGGCGCGGCGCAATCGAAGACGCTTGCCAGCCGTATGCCAATGACAACATTTATCTCGGTCCGATTCGGGTAGAAGTAGATTTCTACCTAGAGCGACCAAGGACAGTAAAGGTAAAAGATCGGGCGTGGCCAACAGTCCCGCCCGATCTCTAACTAGACAAGTTGCTTAGGGGTTGTCTCGATGGAGTGGGACAATCAGGTTTTATTTGGGGTGATGACAGTCAGGTAGTTGAAATCCTGGCGCGCAAACACTATGCCGATGACCGACCAACAGGCGCAGTAATAAAAATCTCAGCTGTATAACAAATTCATAACGACACGCTAAATGTCCTTGACCCCGCCCTAGTGGTGGGGTTTACTTGTATCAACAGAGGAAAGGACTGTTATGAGAGTAAATGAAATCAAGAGTCAAATTGACTTTTACACCGATGCGCTGTTCCAGAACGGTTACGACATGGGCTGGAATTCCGTTCTAGAAGAACTAGACCAGCTGTCAGATCGTGCATGGAACAAAGAAAACCCTGCACTTGCAGAAGCAATCCGCTGGGCTGTAAACCAGGTCAGGGGTGAGTTTAGTGAGGAGATACAAACACTAATTCACAAAAGCTCTGTTATCGCCTACAACCAGGGCGCTAAAGATGAGCGTGAGCGAATTATGAAAGCACTGCAAAATAAAGAAACCGCAGAGGCTTTGACGGTTGTAGCTCGCAATACAGCAGAAGAAAACCCAAGAATAATTCAAGATCAAGCGTGGCTCAGAATTGAGCAACTAATCAAAGGAGAGCAGAAGTGAATTTTACGAATTGGGTTTACGACAGACTAGATAGCATCTTCCCAAGAGTCTTAGACAAAGCATTTGACCAGGGCTTGAGAATCGGCGCTGAGTTCGCTGCGCGAAAGATGTCAATGACAATCACGGAAGCGGGCGATAAGGCTAAGCTCACGAAAGCTCAAGCTGTAGGCTATGAGGTAGCTTTGCAGGCTGTTCAAGAAGCAAAGCAGGTCATAACTAATAAGACAGGAGCCATGCTTTGATTGGGTTAGAATTGAAAAGACCCCAGCAATGGCTGGAACCATCCTGGGGCATGAGCCAAGATTGGACCTTGACTATGGATAATTCTAAGACCTGTACTAAGTGCGGTCAAACCCTGCCGCTAGACGCATTTAGCCCAAAGCCAAATGGTCGTCCTGGTTTGCGATCTGAATGTAAACCCTGTCGCGCTGCTTACACGAGACAATGGACTAAAAATAATCCAGAAAAAAAGCAAGCATGGCAAAAAAACAGATCAGCAGAATCAATTGAACGAAAAAAAGCTAGCGATAAGAAATGGCGAATTGCTAATAAACAACGCGTAAGAAAAAATCAAATCTTATGGGAAAAGAAAAATCCAAATAAAACCCGTGCTATAAAACAAAGATGGGCTATAAAAAATTATGCAGCTCGCAGAGCAATTCTTCTTAGGTATAGGGCAAGAAAAGCTGAAACACAGATTTTTGTTATAAAAAAAGCCGAAATGGAAAAAATTTATAATAGTTCCTGCTTTTTTTGCTCAAGCACTAACCAAATTGAAGCAGACCACATAATTCCATTAGCTCGAAATGGCAATCATTCCGTAGGAAATTTGATGGCTGTTTGTAGATCGTGCAATGCGTCTAAATCTTCAAAAACTATTATGGAATTTCGCATTTGGAAACAAAGGAATGGACTCTAAAAATGATGACTATAACTGTTTGGGAAAAACCTTCGTGCGTTCAATGCATGCAGACTAAACGCGAATTTGATAAAAGAGGCATTATTTACAAAACCAGACGACTTGACAAGTCTCCTAAAGCCATTGAGCGATTCAAAGAGATGGGATTTTTAGCGGCTCCCATTATTGAAACTGACCTGAAACGCTGGTCTGGCTTCAGATTAGACAAAATCAAGAGTCTTGAGTATCACCTAAAGTCAGAACGCGCTCACGGCATCAATGTTCCACTGGAACCACTAAAGCAGGTAGCAGAGGAAATAAGCGAAGATGCTTGAGTATGTATTGATTTTGTCGGTGATAAATGTTTTACTTAGTTCCATAATTTTGCTGAAGGCTAAAGACGACAAATGATTCCAAAGTCCGTCAAGATAGGGGCGCAGGTGTTTGACATCCTGGAGCGCACTAAGAAACAAGACTCCCTTTTGGCGGAGGGCAACTATGGCTACACCCGCGATGAAGTCAACCTAATTGTGGTTGATTCAGAACTACCGCTAAGCAAGAAGAAGGTTACGCTGCTGCACGAAATACTGCACGCGGCACGGATGGTCTTTGAGCTTTCGGTCAAACCCGCTGACAAGTCAAGCTTCGATGATTGGGAGCATTACTTCATCAGCATCTACGAACAATCTTTACTAATGGTTTTACAAGAGAATCCAGAGATAGTGAAATGGCTAATAAAAAACTAAAAGACGAGAGAGACGCGGACCTAAACGCGCGCATCTACGCTGACTTTCGGCAGGCCGCAGCCCTACTAAGGGATAAGAACCTAGTGTGGTCTGCCGATCTAGATTGCATCAGAGAAGACCTAGCTAACTACATAGAGTCACGCGCTCTATTCGGTCAGAGCAACGGTCAACACCTAATCAATGTTGTTCAACGCCTGTTGGACGACGAGAACGATTTGAGCATCTGATGCAAGATTTCAACTACGAAGACCTAATCAAGCAGTGGGCGTACCAAGACGAGTTCGAGGGAATCGCAACCAGCTTGCTTGAGGCCGGAATTCAGTTGGGGGTCCAATCGCTAGGACTGATGATTGCGCAATACATCATCGAGACTAACGACTTCCCACGCACACCAGAAGAACTTACAGAGCTAATGAATAAAGGCAACGACCACGCAATCAATGAGCTAACAAGGAGGCTAAAGAATGCTAGAGGGGCTTGAGCCAAAAAAGAACAAGGGTATCTATTGCAAGATAGAGCAGCTCTTAGCGACGCTTGACGAGGCAGATCAAAAGATTCTGACCAAGGCGCTCGCAGACAAAGACAAGTGGAGCGACAAAGGCTTGTCAACAGCACTGAGGGAAAGAAAACTCAGTGTTGCCGATACAACCATTGCCAAACACCGCAGGAAAATCTGCGCGTGCTTTAGGAAGTAGGACACATTGCTAGAGAATCTGGAGCCAGCTGGCAAAGTCACAGCACCTATGAATTTCAGACCAGGCATCGAGTTCGATGGTCAAGAGGGCATCGCAACTACACCTGGCTACACCGACCAACCAAACTTTGAACAGTTCTTACTTGAGGCAGGATTCGACCCAAACGAGATTGAGATTGTCGGTACACCACGCACCTCACGCTGGCAAAAGTATGACGGCGAGTGGCTGACTGCTTACCGGTTCAACTTCCGCAAGAAGCTAAATTCGGTTGACTTGCCTTTATTGCTACAAGAGGCGAAGAAGAAGGCCAAGCCAGCCAAGCCTGCACCTGCCGAGCCACGCTGCCTAGTTATTATGTGGTCTGACTTACAGGTGGGCAAGGTGGACTACCGCGGCAACTCTCAGTCACTGATTGAGCGCGTACAACTTATGCAAACTCGGTTGATGGATTTGGTCAAGCGCGAGAAGCCAGAAAAGATTATCTTTGCCGACCTAGGCGACACCGTAGAAAACTTCCAGAACGCTGCGGCTATGCAACAGCTACAAAGTAACGACCTGAGCATTATGGAACAGGTGGATCTAGCAACCACATTCGCCTGGCAAACCCTGAAGATGCTTTACGAGCGTGTACCAAACATTACCTATGCATCAGTCGGTTCTAATCACTGCCAGTGGCGTATAGGTCGCGATGCTGTAGGAAAATCCTCAGACGATTGGGGCCTGTTTATCGGACGACAATTAGCTCGTCTAAGTCAAGAAGCTGGACTGAAAATCCGGTTTACTGAACCTCAGCCGCACGACGAGTCGCTGGCGATAGATGTATTCGGTGACGGCTTCCACATTCTCGGAGTTGTTCATGGGCATCAGGCTAAGCGTCCGGACATGATGGCAACCTGGTGGCGCGGACAAGCATTCGGACGACAGCCAGTCGCAGATGCCTCAGTACTAATCCACGGTCACTGGCATCACCTCAGAGTGACAGAACTCGGATCAACACCACGCGGCACTTCACGCTTTCTCATCATGGCCCCGACTATGGACAATGGTTCGGGCTGGTGGAGAAAGGTGACGGGGGAGGACTCAGTACCTGGACTCGGTGCGTTCTTTTTAGAGAAGGGCGTGGACTTTACGGGGACGGTTTACAAGCTATGACCCGCAGCAACTGGGAAGAACTGGCAAAGCAGATGCGAGAGCGCGCTCTTTCATCCACTGAGCCGTTTGTTATCAGAGAAACTATCTACGAACCATCAGAAGAACAGAAGAAGCTTTACTACCACGCCGGTAGATGGGCTGGCGGCGCACGGGATTACACCGCACGCAAGGCCTATGAGCAGCTACATAGAGAAGGCGAAATCTAATGCCTACCTATGACTTCAAATGCTTAGAGTGCCATGGCGTAATTAGCATTCAGGCAAAGGTTACAGAAGACCCAAAGCCTCTATGTTCAAATTGCGGGGGGCCTATGCGAAGGCTATTCACCGCACCAGCCGTGACTTTCAACGGCTCAGGCTTCTATACAACCGACAAAAAGAAATAAACCAATGGACTTGACAATTCGGTCAAACAGGGTCATAATGTCTTTGGAGCTGCAGCGATCCCTCTCTCTCGCTTCTTCTCCTTTCTCTCTCTTGGTGGGAGGGGATCTGGTAAATGCCTCCATTCATTGCTCCGCCAGGTTCCCTCTCGCCAATCTCTCCAGAAAAAAATTCAGTCAAAATGGCCTTTAAGAAGCCCTGCCTAGATTGCGGCAAGCTCAGTTATGAAAGCCGCTGCGAGAAGCACCGCCGCCGTGTAGAACAGCTACGGGACATCAAGCGCGCAGAACGCAAAAAGCACTACTACAACACCGACTATCGCAAGCGCGCCAAGATAGTCCGAGAGACTGCGATTCTCTGCCACATCTGCGGAGACGGCGCTCGCCTAAACGACCCTTGGCAGGCAGACCATCTGGAGCCAGGCAACCCGCTCTCACCGCTGGCCGCCGCACACCGATCTTGTAACGCCGCGCGAGGAAATCGCCCACTCAACTCCTGATTTTAGAATTCGGTTCGACTGGCCTTTAGGCAAAAATTCGGTCAGGCAAAAATTCAGTCAGAAATGCCTTTAACGCGCGCGCCCGCGCGAGACACACAGTCGAACATTTGTTCTAATACTGGACTTAGTACTGCAATGCACTGGCAGATTTAGCTGCAGATAACAAAAATAACGGTTTGATAACAACACGGAAAAAACAATTGACACGCTTTTGACACGCTGCAGAATTGTCTCAACTGCAGATAGCAGCTAAACGAAAAGAGAGAGAGTAACAAATGTTTGGACTAGAAGGCCTGAAGGTTGTCACCGTTAGACAAGACGGCGAGACTCACGAATTCACAGTGGGTAACGACCCTGAGCAGATCAAGGAAGATGTGAAAGAGGCGCTTGATTTTCTCAATGACAAGATAAAAATTATCAGCGTAGGAGGTAACAACTAATGGGAGCAGCGACCGCTAGGGACATAGCTGAGAGCAGTGTTTCTATTGAGGAGCAATTGCTTTATCACTTACGCGTTAATCACTTCCCGCCAGTGCCATCTTCTATGGTGCAACCCTGCTTAGACGCGATTATCGCCGTGAATGATTGGGACCCGTATCAAGAGATTGAGCTGCCTGAAGGCGTCGGCTATAAAGGCGGCAATACGGCACCTGCAATAGCAATAGTGCAAGCGCATCACCTAGACGCATGGATTGAAAATGAAGAATAAAGATCTAGCGCGAGAGGTTGCTCAGCTATTGGCAACTCAGCCAGGCTTTACGATCACTGCCGCGGGAGAGCCAGTGCCTTCTGGCTTTACCGTCGGTGGTCTAAGACGGGAGACGGGAGACGCCTTAGCGCGTTTCCCGCAACCGACTAACCGCGCGCAACTAGACGCGCTAACTCACGCAATTGAGGCAACACTAAATAACGTAACGGACCTATTGAGGGAAGGCGCGTACCTAGGTGGATGGCGGGAGAACAATGAGCTAGTGCTTGATCTTGTCACGGTTACACGTGGCCAGAAACGCGCTGCCAAATTAGCAATGGAGAGAGAGCAATTGGCCTATGGCCAGATTGAGAATTATCAATACGTTAGGGAATGGAGAGTAAACAATGGAAACTAAAACTGAGCTAACCGCGTGGGATGGAAAAGTCTATAGCGGCTTGAAAGAACAATTAGACGAACTGCAGCAAGGCGAGTTTCTGGAATACACGTCGGAATTAGACGCGGATGAATTATTGAGACTAGCTATGTTTGCCTGGAATGGCGGCTGGAGCCTAGTCCCTGAAGATCTGCCGCTGCTAATCGGGCAGGAGCAAGAGGCCTATTGGGGAGAGTACTCAAGCGAGGCTGAGTTTGCAGAAGAAAAGTCAATAGAACTAGACATGATTGATCAAGAGGCAACAAAAAATCTAGTTATTGATTGGCAAGCAACTTATAACTACACGTGGCAATATGACTTTTTCAATTATGAGGTAATTGATCTAGACGGAAACTATCGCCGTTTTTTCTGGAATAACAATGTCTAAGGAGAGAGAAAAACAAATGGATCAAGAGATGACTTACACGGTAACAACGCCAGATGGAATAACTGATTACTTCTATGCAGACACTATGTGGGACGCCTTTCAAGAGGCACTAGAAAAGTACGGGCAAGGAATAACAATTAGGCCATCATGGTATGGAGAAACCGATTGTGGCACTAAGGAGCTAGTGGAGAAACGCGGCTATGGCTGTTATCACGACGCCTATGGAGTCCATCACCGTATTGAGAAGGTGGACGCCTAATGGAAAAACTTACCTATGCTGCTTACGCTGCTATGCAATTACGCGATGCTGGATTAGAGAATGATCAAGCAGCGCGCGAAAGTTATTGGAGCAGGTCGGGAAAGATAGCAAAATACGATGAGTATCGCGCGTATTGCAAACAAGAAAAGAGACAACCCGACAACCCGCCAGAAGGTTATTGGGAATCAAAAGAGGAGCCATGGCATAGGCCAGTTGGAATTGGCATAGGCCTTATGGGAGTTCTCGGATGGTTTCTAATCGGAATTATAGGGGGGGCCACGGGCCGCTCACGCTAATGGAAAAAACAAAAATGATCAAACAACAAAAACAACAAATAACTAAGAGAGAGAAAAACAAAATGAATCTATTAGAGAAACTACTTGATCTAACAAATTATGACTGGAGACTAAACTCACGCGATGGCAGTTATGTCTGGATGGAGGATGAACACTCACTAGACGTAATTGTCGCGCCAGATAAGGCAAGCAAAGGTAAGGCCGTAATTGTCAAGAATGGCAATGGCGGCCCTGAGATAAGGCTTGAGGAGAATCAACTTGAGGCTTACTTACTAATTGCCGTTAGCTATGCGCAACTAGCAGACTCAGAACATGGAATGCCTGAAGGTAGCGTGGATGACTTTTGGAAACTAGCAGAGGCTTATCGCGTATTAGGTGGGCAGCCTGCTTTTGGCAAAAGTGAAGATGGAATCCACTGTCACGTCGGGGAAAGAATGCCCTTTCTATGTTATGAGAATGGCCGCTATGTTCTTTTCGATGAGGGGATCCGTTATTACGCCGCGACGCCTGCAGGATTGTTACGCGCCTATCGGAAACTAATTGCAGAGATTGATCTATGGTCCGCGATAAAAGATGAGCAAACTGTACAAAAAACCCAGCAATAAAAAAATTCAGTTAAAAAGTCTTTAACACGCGCGCGCCCGCGCGAGACGCGACGGCCCTAGTCCGATTGAGACACTTAGTCTCACAATCTGGCTAGGGCTTGCGCCATTAACCGCGCGGCCCACTGGCCAAATCTGGCTTTATAACGGTTTGATAACGACGCGCGGCAATTGCTTGCTTAAGGACGCGGCGGGGCCTAGTGTCTCCTTAACCGCGCAAGACGCGGGGAGAGAAACGGGCAACAATGCAGCAATTCACAACCGACGCGGCTATCTTCTTAGCCGTTTGGATAATCGGGACCTGGCTTGTCACTAGGCCCGCGAACAACAAGAGAGAAGGCAGAAAATGCAAAAACTAATCAAAGCGCTAGAAACGGAAGAAAGAAACGCGGAGGCCTATGCAGAGGAGGCCAGAAAGTGGGGCCTAGAAAAAGAGGCCGCCTATTGGGAAGGCTACCAAGACGCCATAACTAACGCGTCTGCCCTTATCTATGGGCCGACGCCACTAGACGGGGAGGCAAACTAATGCCGCGGATAGCTCAGAGAGACGCGAGCCAATACCTGGCCCGCCTGGCAGACTTTCAAGGTAACGGCTCACTACGCGGCCAGATGGATGCCTGGCGGCCCGCGTACGTCGTTTGGTCCTATGCCACGCCTATCCTGGCCATAGATACCGACGCGCGGCGAATAATCCATAACACGCGCCGCTACAGCGTGACAACAAGCAAACAACAAAGTTACCTAACAAATGGGACCGCGGCCCTGCTTGCCGACGGTTACACGCTGCAGCAGGTACACGGTGAAGGGGAGCTATGGGATACCCTCAACAACCGCGAAAAATCAAGCAATTTAGATCACCCGACAACAGAGAAAGAGAGATAGAACAATGGCAAAATACGCGGCAAACGTAAACGGCGATTGGTGGGAAATGAATACAAGCACAAGCGCCACGGTTTGGATAATTGACTCCGACAACCTAGACGCGGCCCAATTGGAGGAAATGGAGCAAGAATTAGAGGCCGACAAATTCCACCGTTTTATCTGGCAACACGGGCAAGAAGTGAGACTAGACAACTAAACAACCGCGACACACTGAGACGCGCTAGGCCTAATCGCCTGGCGCGTTTCTCTTTACCCTGGCAACCGCGCGCCGCTTATCTGAAGGCCGCGCTAGTAGTGGCCTATTCTGGCCCTATGCCGTAAACGGCCCTAGAAGGCCCTTAGAAGGCTTGAAATACTGCCTAGCATCTAATCACCTTAGCCAATACCCTAAACCCGTCAGAAGGCCGCACAAGGCCAGAGGGGACTATCCCCCAGGGTGGGGACAAACTTAGCCGCGGTAAGGCTACGGCACAGATCG
>ERZ869929.401-NODE-401-length-27906-cov-17.424545_pt1 | contig 27906 bp, 39 predicted proteins | sample MGYA00579312_ERZ869929 | MGnify/ENA primary metagenome ERZ869929 (study PRJEB32216, sample SAMN09231818) | wastewater metagenome | place: USA: Maryland | collected 2016-08-09 | study: EMG produced TPA metagenomics assembly of the PRJNA472060 data set (Reclaimed... | reverse complement strand
AAGCCCGAGGTAAAGCCCGAGGTAAAAGAAACCGAAGCACCGGGGGTATCCGAGCCGAAACCCGAAATTAAAAAACCTACTAAAAAATAAAAAATGGCAGCAAACTTTTTGCACGGTGTTGAAACCGTAGTCGTAAATTCCGGCCCCGTTCCGGTTCGTGTGGTTAAATCCGGCGTTATTGCCATTGTGGGTACAGCCCCAAGCGATAACACAAATGAGTTAATCCTCGTAAATTCGCCGGTTGATGCTGCACAATTTGGCTCGGCCAAAATTCCGGGGTTCACAATCCCGAAATCATTAGAGGCTATTTTCGCACAGGGAGCCGGTTCGGTTCTTGTGGTTAACGTTGCAGACCCAGCCGAACATTTCGGCAACATTTCACCCGAAACGCAATCGGTAACCGCCGGATCTAATAAGGTGAAACTTGACGAGTTTCCAATTATTGTTAACGCTTTGAAAAATCAGGCAACCGAAGAACTTACCGAGGGAACGCATTACAGCGTTAACGATATTGGCGAGGTGGTGTTAACAAATCGTGCATTGGTTGGTGTTACCGAGGTAAAGGCGTCTGCCACCGTAACGATTACTGGCGGTACATCGTCCGCCGGCGTAAATAAGGTTACGCAAATCAGCGTTAACGGGGTTAACCTACTCTCCGGCGCAGTTGACTGGGTAACCTCACACGCCGCAACGGCCACCGCCGTAGCCGCAAACGCAAACGCTCATACATCTTCGCCTGAATACACCGTTGCGGCGGTGGGCGCAAATATCGTAATTACAGCGCTTGCAGGCACCGGTTCAACCCCCAACGGGTTTGACGTGGTTGTAACGGTGGGTGGCGACGTAACAACTTCGGGCAACACAGAATTGACGGGCGGCGTAACAGCCGAAACCGCCACCACGGCCATAACTGTTGACTATGATTATTTTGACGCATCGAGCGTAACCGCTGCCGAAGTTATCGGCGAAGTAAGTGGCGGCGACCGTACCGGATTAGAGTTATTTGATTTGGCTTACAACACATTCGGTTTTACGCCAAAACTGTTTGTAGCTCCCGAATTTAGCCAATTAACGGCGGTGCAGTCTGCGCTGTTGGTTAAGGCCGCAAAATACCGTGCCAAAGCATTTATTGACGGCCAGGAAGGATGGACGCCGGCTCAGGCAATTGCCGACAGAGGCCCGGCCGGAGGCGTGTTCAACACGTCGTCTGCCAATGCCGTACTTTGTTATCCGAAAGTGAAACGATACGATGCCTATACGGATGCCGACGAGTTATTTCCATCCTCTGTATATTGGGCCGGCGCAACCGCAGCAACCGATATTCAGTTGGGTTACTGGAACTCGCCTTCAAACAAAAACATCAAAGGCATTACGGGCGTTGAGCGTCTGGTTACTTTTGCCGTAAACGACGCCACAAGCGAGGCAAACCAATTGAATGAGGTTGGTATATGTACTATTGTGAATGCATTCGGTACCGGATTTAGAACATGGGGTAACCGCTCTGCCGATTATCCGGCTTCAACGGCTATAATAACGTTCATTCCGGTTGACCGCACGGCAAATATAATTGACGAATCGTTAGAGTTGGCAACGTTGCAGTTCATTGACCGTCCGTTAAACCAGCCAACGATTGATTCAATCCGCGATACCGGTAATGCGTTTATTCGCACGTTGGTGTCGAGGGGCGCATTGATTGACGGATTGGTAACGTATGACCCGGCAAAAAATCCGAGCGTACAATTAGCCGCCGGCCAAATCTTGTTTGATGTTACCTACCTGCCTCCGGGAGTAACGGAGCGAATCACTTACGAGCGTTTCATTGATATTAATTTTTTCAACAACCTGGCCTAACCGGCCATTAATACCATACAAAAATGGCAGTTTCAGTAAATAAAATGACCAACGCAAACGTCTACATTGACGGCGTTAATCACTTAGGCAAGGCCGAGGAAATTGACCTCCCGAAATTAACCCACATCATGGCCGAGCATAATGCACTCGGCATGGTGGGTCAGGTTGAATTTTTCGCCGGTGTTGAAAAAATGGAATCACGGATCAAATGGACGTCCGTTTATGCTGATGTTTTAACAAAACATTCAAATCCAACGGCTCCGGTTCAATTAATGTGCCGATCAAGTCTACAAACATGGGGACCGGGTGGAATTGAATCCGAAGTGCCTTATGTGGCGTATATGACCGGGTATTTTAAAGACGTTCCGCTGGGTAATTTCAAAACCCGTGAAAATGCAGAGTTTGAAGGAATGATGCACGTTACGGCTGTTAAAATCGAAATTGACGGAGTGGCAAAAATTGAGTTTGATGCCATGTCAAATACTTACAAGGTGGACGGCGTAGATATTTTGGCTCAGTATAAGGCCAATGTCGGGGCGTAATCGTAAACACCGGGATAACAACCAAAAAAAACAGTAAATACATGGGGGTTTCGGCCCCCATTTTTATAAACACAAATAACACACAGAAGAATGGAACTTGAATTTGTAAACGGAGTAGCAGAATTTACCCTCCCGGATGGCAAAATTGCGACGGTAAAAAAACCGTTAATCAAACACTCGATTAAGGCCGCTAAAATGGCCGACGGTAACTCTGAGCTGGTAACAGCCGCCCTGGCTTGTCAGCTGTTGACAATCGAGGGCAAAGGGTTAACGATGGAGGATTTTGGTGAGCTGCCTATGGAATACCTTCAACCGTTAATGGCTGCTTTCGGATTAATGGGAAAGTAATATACAGCCGGGAAATGGCGGATTTTATCTGTCATTTTTTCCCGGCCTACAAACATTCAGATTTTCCCGACATGGAAATTCAGGAGTTTGTGGATATTTATAACGGGGCGGTTTCGCTCCATAAAAAACTGAATACGCCGGCGAAATCGTAACGCCGAAAAACACCGAAAATAAACGGGCGGTTATCCGCCGTAAGAACTGATAAACATGGCAAAGACACCATTTGACGTAATACTGGTTATGAGCGCCGTTGATAAAGCCACTCGCGTTATCAACAAAATGGCTAACAATGCCATCACTAAGCTGTCAAAGGTTCAAAAAAACGCTGATAAATTTGCCAATTCTGCGTTTTCATTTGGCCGTAACGCTGCCGTTACCGGAGCGGCTATTGCAGCCCCGTTTATCTATGCCACCAATGAGGCCATAAAGTTTGAGGACCAGATGGCCTCGGTGGCGAAAGTTACCGGCATGAGCATGGGTTCAAAGGAACTCGGAGTTATTGCCGACCAGGTTAAGGATACGGCTGTTTACTTAGGCGTTGCCGCCGAACAGTCGGCCGGGTTATACGCCTCGCTGGCACAGGGCGGCGTGCCGGTGGCTCAACTTCAGGAGGTTTCCAAAATCGCCGGGGAGGTCGGTGTTGCCTTTGAATTAAGTTCAGAGGTTGCCGGCGAATCGTTCATCAAAATGCAGAACGCCCTCGGAACTACGGTAAAGGAAACCAAGAAAGTCAGCGATGCGATTAATTATTTGAGTGATAATTCGGCGGCTAAAGCATCCGATATTCTTGAATTTATGGCCGCAGGTGGTGCCGGTGTTGCGAGGGGTTATAATTTAGCCGGCGAACAGGCGGCGGCCTTTGGCGTGTCTTTGATTGGCATGGGTAAATCCGGCGCCGAGGCCGCTACAATCATGGAGCGCTTCGCTAAAGGCATGATGAAAAATGCCGGCACCCGACAGATTTTTGAATCCGTCGGCGGTGGGGCTCAGGGATTTTTTGAGGTTCTTAGAAAGGGCGCTTCACTTGACCCGTCCCAGCAATTTGCATACTTCCAGCAGTTTGGCGAATACGGAAACGACATCCGGTTAATGGCCTCAAACATGGCCGGACCCGGCGGACTTGTTGCCGCCCTCCAATTAGTCGGCGACGAACAAAATTACCTTAATTCGGTATCGGGTGAATTTGCGAATAAAACAAACACAACCGCCGGCCGAATCCGAAAACTGAAAGCCGAATCGGGTATTTTGGCAATCGAATTGGGGGAGGCTCTATTGCCGGCCATGTCCGATTTACTGAAGGAAATCCTACCCGTAGTTAAATCCATTATCGAGTGGGCACGGAGAAACCCCGGCCTTGTAACGACGATTTCAAAATTAGCACTCGGAATGTCGGCGTTAAGTTTTGCTGCCTCCGGGGTATCGTTCTTGTTTGGCGGGGTGGCGAAAATCATATCGTTTACATCTACCGTAATGAGTCTTTTTTCGTCGGCTACCCGTGCCGCTACGTTGGCGCAATGGGGTTTAAATACGGCGGCGCTGGCTAATCCTTATGTGGCGATGACAGTTGCCATAGTTGCGGCTATTGCGGCAATAGTAGCAATGGTTGTCTATATGGAGGAACTTGACAATATTATCGTCAACCTCTGGAACGATTCCGGAATACTCGGCAAATCGTTAATGGTTTTGGCTGCTATTCTTAACGCTCCCATAATCGGTATGTATTGGATAGCAAAAGCCATACGCTGGGTAATTGATAACTTTAACTTGCTCGAAAACGAAGTAAATAATATCATTCAGGTGTTTACCGATATGGGTGCGGCCATGTACGCAGCCGGCGAAAATATCGTAACTTCATTGATTGACGGGGTGAAATCCCGTGCATCGCAGTTAATTGAAACCGTATCCACGCTGGCCCAATCCGTGAGGGATTTTTTCCCTTTTTCACCGGCCAAACGTGGGCCGTTAATGGACATTCACCGGATTAAACTGGTTGAAACCATCGCCCAATCTGTGCGGCCGGCACCGCTGTTAAATGCAATGTCCGGTGTGGCCGCCTCAGTAATGTCATTTGCCCCGGTTGCGGCGGCAACTCCAATGGGCGGCGGCGGCAACGGAATGGCGAACGGTGCCGGTATATCGGTGGTTTATTCTCCGAACATAACCATTTCCGGAGCGGCAGCACAAGGCGAAACCGTAAATTTGGAAACGGTGTTAAGACAGGACAAATACGCATTTGAAAAAATGCTGAACGAAATATTGGCCGATCGGGAGCGGCGTAAATTTTAAAAATGTACGCACAACTTGGTGATATAAAGTTTTCCGGGCAATTAGGCCCACGTTCCGAAACATCGAGCGTTGAGGCTTCGCTGGCCGAACACGCATTGATTGACGGCAAACCCCGATTACAGCGCACCGGAACCAACTTGGAACTAATCGAATTGTCGTTGAATTTTCACGCTTCATTCTGCAATCCGGATGCGGAATACTTACGTTTACGGGATTATTTGGATACGGGTAAGGTATTGCCATACATCGGCGGCGACGGAACTGTGTACGGTGATTTTGTAATTAAATCCCTCAACAAATCCATTCAACAGAAATTTCTTGACGGCACGACATGGCAAATGTCCGTAGAGGCCGAATTGATAGAGTTTGTAAGTTCATCAACGGCCGAACCGAAACCCACAACGACTGCTTTAAATACCGACAATCCGGCCACCTCCGAACCGTTCACGGCTCCGGTGGGGGTAACAACCCAAACGGGGGCGGACGTAGTTAGTACATCGGCATTGGCGAATACTGCCGCCGGCGAAATGTCTTTATTGGATGCCGCAAATGTTTTTCGCCCTAAAGTTGAGCGTATAATCCAACAGATTGACGGGGTGGCTAACGGTTCGCTAAAAATTAAGACCGCCGTAGATGCTGACCCTACAAGCCAACTGTATGATGTTACACGTCAACTGTCAACTGCATGCAGCACGATTAACACGCTGGCCGGTACGATATTGACGACGGCAAATGGATTATTAACCGATATTGATAATAATAATACTGGCGGAATCGCCACCAAAGTCGCCACGTTAATTGATAACTCCCAGGAATTAATCCAGCGTAATAAAGACATGGTAACGGCGGCGGCCGGGTTGAATAATTTAATTTTAACGGGTAACGGGTGATGGATAAGGTGGCGAAGTACATAACGAGAGGCGGTGAACGCTGGGACAATATCGCATATTTGGCATACGGGGACGCGTTCCGTTATGGTGAAATTATTTTGGCTAACCCGAATGTTCCGAAGTATGATGTTTTTCCGCAGGGCGTAACAGTTAACGTTCCCGTATCAACTGAATCGGAATCGGCGGCGTTGAATTTACCGCCGTGGAAACGGGCGTAAAAATTTGAAGTTAAATTTGGTGGTTTGATATTTATATGTAAATTTGCATATAAATATTAAAATTATGGCATCAGAAAAAGTAGACCTTAAAAAGCGTTTTTATTTATTTGCCTATCAACAATGTTATCCTATTGGCGGGCTTGAAGACATATCAGGATGCTACGATACATTGGATGAAGCGAAGGCAGCAGCTGAAGCTCAGGTTTGGCACGACTATACTTATGTTTTTGATAGAGTTTCATGCGAAGTCGTCTATAATCGTGGCTGGGAGCCAGAGATTAATGCACAAGCCTGATATTAATTTAATGATAATGATAAATAATTAAATCATGAGAGAAATGTTTAAAGATGCCCCGTTAATTGCCGTATTAATTACGCTGTTTTTGTCGTATGCTTGTTTCTTGTTGGTCGATTGGGCTGCCGGGCGTACAGAGTTTTCTACTGGAATCGTAGTTGATAAACAATATAAAGCCGAAATTAACACTACCGGCACCGGGTATGGCACTACCACAAATGGACAAGGTGGCGTAATTGTAACCACAAGCCATGATAGTGAAAAATTTTTATTGCTGGCCAAGTCCATCACCAACGAAATTGTTACGGTTGAATGCGAACCGGAATTGTATTATAACAAGGAAGTCGGTCAAGAAATTGAATACAAGACAAGGAAAGGGTATTTTACCGGAAATGACTGGTCAGTGCATGGGGTTCGGTAATTATTTTGCGCCCTAATCCGTATATTTACCGCATGAACGTAACCAATTACGCACCATGAACGTCCCACAATCCATATTCACGGTTTTCATCGCCGGAAAAAACGTTACGGCCGATATTTCAGACCAGCTACTGAGCGTGGAATATACCGACCATTCCGGCGGTGAAGCCGATACGATTTTCATATCAATTGAAAACGCAGACCAAAAATGGCTCAATGAATGGTGGCCGGATAAAAACACGGAGGTTTCTCTCGAAATCGGGTACAAGGGTTTAATCCTGAATTGCGGAAAATTCAAGGCAGACCAGATAGATTTATCCGGACCGCCCGATACGTTAACCATTCGGGGGATTGCCGCGGCCGGAAAACTCCGCACAAAAAAATCTTACGCACACGAAAATAAAACCCTACGTGAAATCGTACAGACCGTTGCCGATTCCCTCGGTTACACGGTTGAGGGGGAAATTAAGAACATACAGATTGAAAGGTGTACACAAAATAACCTGACTGATTTACGTTTTCTGCAAAAATTAGCGGACAAATACGGGTATTACTTCAGCGTCCGGGACACGGTTGTAACGTTTACTTCGGAAATGGATTTGGATAAATCTGATCCTGTCTTTGAAATTGACCGCCGGGACATGATTAAATATTCATTTTCGGATAAGACCGACAAAACATACAAGTCTGCGAAATTATCGTACCGAAACCCGGTAACCGGCAAGGACGTTCAAAGCACGGTAACATGGGACGATGTTTTAGCCGGGATTATACCCGGTGCAAACGCCGGCATAAGTTCATTTTTGGGTCAGGACGGCCAGACGGCCATAGTCGGGGGCGTTGGACAAAAAATTGTAAAGGAAACACAGGCCAGCCCGTATGAGCCAAACACGCCCGTAGGTTCGCCCGTTTCCGAGGATATTATGAAAACAGTGGCCGGCGATGAATTATTTATGAACGTCAAGGCCGAAAATGAACAACAGGCCGAAGAAATGGCAACGGCCGGGCTGTACAAGGCCAACAAATCAACCGCCACCGGGAGCATAACGGTACCGGGTAATCCTACCTTAGTCGCCGGCAATACTATAATGATTTCGGGTATGGGAAAATTGTCGGGTAAATATTCGATTAAAACCAGCCGCCACACCAAAACCCGTTCCGGCGGTTACGAATGTACGCTGGAAATTCAGAGGGTTGCGGTCAGCACGTCAACCCGTAATAAATCGGTAAAGAAACCGGCTCCAACGGCCTCGGCACGTCCCACATTTACGGGAATCCCTCCCGTAACGGCAGAAATTCCGGGGTTGGGGTAAAATAAATTTGCATTGTATTATATTTTACGTAAATTTGCGTAATGGTCGGCAGATTGGCGGTCGTTTTAATGCTGCGAATGTGCTGTTGGCACCAGGATGGATTATTAACAACAGAATTAAATATTATGAACAAATATGATTTTTGCCCTAATTGCTCAATAGGATTGAACAGCAGGGAAATGGAATTAGGCTTTTGCCAAAACTGCAAACACGATTGGACAGATAAAGATGAGTTTGATGATGAAGATGATTTTCAATGTTGCGATAAATGTGATTTGCCAGATGCGTGTGCAGATTTTGGCAATAGAAAATTGTTTTAAAAATGGGAGTGGTGTGAGATCGGAAACTACCAGCGGGTTGCACCGACTGCCAATGCGGGTTCGACTCCCGCACACTCCCAAATATTTCATAAATAAATCGTATATTTACGCCCATGCTGGCATACGGGTACATCTCAGAAATTGACGCCGCAAAGGGCTTGGTTCGGGTTAAATTTCCCGACCGGGACGGCATTGTATCCAACTGGCTGCCCGTTTCCGTGCCGTTTACCTTAGACAATAAAGCTGAATTTTGGCCGAAAGTCAATCAGAATGTATGGTGCGTTATGGATGCCGATTTTGAAAATGGTGTTTGTGCCGGCTCAATTTATGATGCCGAAAATGAACCCGAAATAGGCGACGAAAATATTCAGGCGGTTACATTCAGCGACGGAACTCAGGTTAAATACGACATTGAAAACTCGGTGCTGACCATTGATTGCGCCGGCGATGTAATCGTTAAGGCTTCGGGCGATATTACTTTAGATAACGGCGAAGTAACCGTAAAGGGTGATTTAATTGTTGAAGGCGGTATATTGGCAGAGGGCGACATTATGACTGAATCTGAAATGATAGCCGACGGCGACATCGAATCCCAGCAAAACATTAAAGCCGGCATAAACGTTGAGGCCAATGTCGAAGTAACCGCCCTTGCATCCGGACCCGGCGTTAACCTGTCAACCCATGTTCACCCATACGTTGATACCCCTGTCGGGGCGGCAACGACTTCACCACCAACACCGGGAACGTAAAATATGGCAACACTCGCAGAAATACAATCCGCAGACTGGTCATTGTCAATTGACAATGCCGGCGAAGTCGTGCAAGGTTCTGCCGATATAGCCCAATGTATTTTAATAATCCTCACAACCGTTAAAGGCTCTGACCCGTTACGCCCGAACTTCGGGTGCGGACTATATGAACGGCTTGACCAGCCCATTAACGTAGCCGGCCCCGGAATGGTTTTGGATATTGTCGAAGCCATACGACTGTATGAACCGAGGGCAAACCTCCAAAAAGTTCGCTGGCAGCCCGTTGACGGCTCAGGGATTAAATTCTCGGTTCAATGGACTGATGCGTATTCCACCGATTTAAACACACTTAATTTCACACCATAATGCCCACAGCACCGCAATTTGTTACCATAAACCAACAGGCAATACTCGATGAACTGATTTTGGATTACCAAAACCGGACAGGCCGTGTTTTAGCACCGGCCCAGGTTGAGCGGTTAATTCTCGACATGATGGCATTTCGGGAAGGGTTAACACTCCAAAAAATTCAAGATACAGCCCTCCAAAACTTGGTGGATTTCTCCCGTGCCCCCTTCTTAGATTACTTAGGTGCGTTACTCGGTGTTAACCGGTTGGCGGCAACGGGAGCGGTGGCGAATTTCACCGCTACACTCGTAACGGGGCACGGAGGCGTTACCATTCCGGCCGGTACCCGTATATCTTCGCCGGACGGATTGGCCGTATTCATAACCGAATCCGATGTTTCGGCGACTATCGGGGTTAACTCGGTAACGGTAGATGCCGTTTGTACGGCGACGGGTTCGGTGGGTAATAATTACGCAATTGGGGGGGTGAATGTAATACTTGACCCCCAGGCGTTTTTGTCGGCAATGTCAAACAATGAACTGACAGCCGGCGGATCGTCCGAAGAAACCGACGACCTTTACCGTGAACGTATCAAACTGGCCCCGGCGCAATTCAGTAACGCCGGTTCGAGGGATGCATATAAATTCCATGCCCGTACCGCTTCGCCGGTTATTATCGATGTTTCGGTACTTGGGCCGGAGGATGGATTACTACCCGGAAACGTAGAGGTTTACCCTTTAATGAACGACGGCACGGTTACGCCTTCGCCGATTATTTCGGCCGTTGAGTCCGCGGTAAATTCAGAACGTGTACGCCCGTTGACGGATACGGTAACGGTGGTTTCGCCGACGCCGTTAAACTACTCGATTACGTTGGATGTAACGTTATACGATACCGCCGATGTAAATGATACCATTTCGGCAATCGAAACGGCACTCGATGAATTTACGACCGAAAAACGTCAAAAATTGGGACGGGATATAACCCTATCCCAGGTTGTGAATGTAGCCCAGATTGAAGGGGTTTATTCCGCCGTATTGACGGGATGGGCGGACGTAATTGTATCGGGTACTGAATTTCCGGTGTGTACTTCAATAACGGTTAACTTCATAGGACAGACAAATGGGTAGAATATTAGCCACCGGGGCGAGAGTGCCGCATATTGAGGTTTTCGACGACATTTATGCCGCCCGAATGAGCGCACTCGACATCGGCCAATGTATGCCGAATTTAGTTGATTTGGTGAATGAATCCGCGTTGATTTGGTTGGCTTCGCAGTTCGGAATACTCGGCGACAAAGGTTATAACGCCGCCACAACCGTAACTGAAAAACGGGAAATAATCAAACGGGCGGTAGAAATACAGCGGTATAAAGGCACTCCGTATGCGATTAAACAGGCTATACTTGCCCTCGGTTATACCGACGTTATAATTACGGAGGGGGTGGCCTGGCCGGTTTTTCAGTACGACGGTACTCAGGCATACGACGGCACGGCTCAATACGGGTTACTAACGCTCGGTAATGCGTGGGCGACGTTTAAAGTGGAAACGTTTTCCGATTTTACGCCTACCTATGAGCAGCAGTTACAGTTGTTCAAACTCATTAACGAAAATAAAAACGTGCGTTCGCAGTTAGTGGAATTAATTACAACAACAAATTAAGGGTCAATAGTTTTAATACAATATTTTAATACAATATCTTAAAAATAAATAATTCAAAATAGTTTAAAATGGCAAATATACCTGAAACAATTGTCTGGAGGCCAAACATATATCAATTGGCGATTTCTGATTACGCCTACGGTGGCGTTCCCGTGTTGGTTGGGGACGACCCTGTTCCCGGCGTTACACCCGGTATAGCTAATTCACAAGGCAAACAACTCGCAGACCGTACCGCATACCTAAAGAGGGTACAAGATTACATCAAAGGGGCGGCCAGCGGTCTTAAAAATGTGGTTGTATCGGCCAAACAAACCGCAACGGGCGACCCCGATTTTCTGACATTAACGCCCGGTTCGCCAAACAATACGCTGGCCTTCGATACCGATGAGCCGATTTGTATTTCATTCTGCGACGGCTTCGACGAATTTGGGCCAAGAAATTTTTATGCTGCGCTCACGTCCGTATCGTCATTATCATTGGCCGAAAATGGTGCGTATGTTATTTATGCCGAGTTGAATACCACTACGGGGGCGGTTACGGTGGCGAGTGGGGCGGGGTTTAGCAGTAAGCCATACCATGTTGGTTATCACGCCCCGGCAACAACCGGAAACAACCAATATTGGTTTGATTTGTCAACCAATAAAATGAAATTTAAGGTTTCCGGAAACTGGACGCCGGTAGTTCGCACGATTATAGCCGTTGCAATCACAATTACTTCATCTGAATCGGTTGAAAATATATACTATAAATTTGATTTGGATTCTGTTTTCGGAAACAAAGCCGCACAAGTCGGGCAGTTTGGGTTCTTTCACCAATCCGTCGTTAACGGGTGGTTATTATGCGACGGGTCAGCGTTTAGCCGAACTGAATACAAAAACCTGTTCGATTTAATCGGAACTACTTACGGAGTGGGGGACGGCTCAACTACATTTAATATCCCGAATAATACGGACGTTTCGCTATCCGGAACTAATGTTTTTATAAAGTATTAATATCATTTTTATGATTTGCGTTAAATTATTTTTCATTTATCTTTCCGCAACTTCGCCGGGCTTACAATGGGAAAGTCAATTGTGTGATTCCGTTAATTCTATCTTAGACAAAAACGGGGCAAACATTTACGTTTACCCTTCGCCGGCGAATGATGAAAACACGCTGCCTGTTTACTTTATAAATTCAGATAGTGTTCCGGCTCACGGTGTTGGTTTTATTGGCGAAAAGGTTGTTATGTATAACCAAACCGGCGAAATGCCTTACAAGTTATTTACTCACGAATTTTTACACGCTTTGGGGTTAAACCACACCTTCGGTTTTTGCCCCGTCGGCTGCGACGACGGCATAGAAGATACACCACATGAAACCCAAAATTGCGCCGATACTTGCAGCCGAAATGTAATGGGGTATAATAAATATCAGGATTACATTTCGCCGGGCCAAATATCGGCATTACATCAACACCTTGTAACTGATTGGCATTACTCAGGTATATACTTAGCCGATTTCGGTATTTCGGTAGCCAAATTTAACACGAATTGCAGTGCCTCGGTAGTTGATACAGATAATAATTGCACGTCGGTTATGCGCCGCCGTTTTGATTTCTCAGGCCGTGAAATTACCGGCGAACATTCGGGTTTTTTTGTAGCTGAAATAATCGACTGTAACGGATCGGTTTCGCTTCGGAAATTCCACATCCCCTAAAACTTTCTGTGTGCCAAAAAGAAACGCCCCAAGTATTAGTACAAGGGGCGTTTTTTCTGTGTTCCGGTGGTGAATCGGTTTATATTATCGGGTCTTCGTCTGCAGGTTCGGAGGACGGTTTAACCCCCAAAGCCTCATTTACCTTTGCCGTTTCCGCTTCCTTCGGGTCGGGCATTTCAAACCATTGCGCCGGCGTTGACTGGTTATCCTTTAACGAATTGAATATGCCTTGCAAATCGGCCACATTTTCGGGCGTAATATTTTCAAGTTGCGCCCCGATTCTGGCTTCTATCATTTCTTTGGTAACACCAAATTTTGAAAACGCCGCCAAAATTCTCGGCACATTTTCCGCTGCCGATTGCTGGGTTGCCGGCATTAACGTCTGGCGTACCTGATTGGTGGCCGCCTCGATTAATTCAACAGGTAATACTGCCAAAATTCTCGCCCGTAAACGACGCCCGGCCTGATTGGCGGTAAGTTCGTAAATGTCGCGCGGGTCGGTTAGTTTTTTGACCCCGTTACGGGTGTGGCGTTCGTGTTTAACGGTGAATTTTTGGCTACTGAAAGTATTTGTTTCCAAGTCCCAGCAGTACGCCTCCATTTCCGACTCTCCCAGTCGTTGGGATAGTTCACGGATTCCGTAATCAATGTTACCCCAAACCCGTGCGAGTTCTTCGGCCAATCTGATTGACGGACCGGAAATTTGTTCGCCGCCCCTCGGGTAAGAATAGATTGCCGATTCTGCCAGCGATTTATGTTTACAGGCTTCAATTGCCCTATCAAACGAGTTTGCTGCATCCCTCGGAAATTTCTTTGCGATAATCAACTTGCCCTGCGCTTCGGCAACGGCTCTGCTTGATTCAATTTCTACGGTTCCGGCGCTGATGTGTGCAGGTGCCATTTTTTGAAACGGATTTACCGCCGCTGCGGTCTGATTTTCTGTGTTCATGTTATTTATCTGATTTTAAAATTAAAACAATTTTGAGTTTAAAATTTCGCCTTTTCCATTCCAAAAAATGGATTCGTAAACCTTCTTTTTGTTGTTTGTTGCCGATAGGCTGCTCCTGTGCCTGAACATTTCTATTTTTTCAAACGGGGCATCGTATTCACTAAGGTATGCAGGGTAAGGTAAATTAGCAAACCATTGGTAAAATTTATCGTGGTCAAAACCGCCCTCTTTATACTCGCCCGTTCCCTTATATGGAATATCGCAATAAATTACGGGGCTATCCCCGGCGATTGGCACTAATTCGTAAGAACCGTTATATATTTGCAGGTTTTGCAGGTTTTGCAGGTTTTGCAGGTTTTGCAGGTTTTGCAGGCGGGCAAGGTGCTCAACAAGTTCAAGATTTTGCACCCTATTATCTTCAAGTATTGTAAGTTGTTTTTTTATGTAGCCGCAAAACAAACCCCTCCGTTTCTGAATACCTTTTACCTTTACCAAATCGGGTATATCAACACCAAGTTTGTGCATTGATTCCATACAGCCGTTAACGATGAACTCGTGGGCTAAACGCTTACTTTCTTCAATGTCTTTGCCGTATAAATATGTGTTTTGCTTGTTCCCAAAACTCCAGCAGCACATAACAAATCCGCTATACCAGTCGGCTAAATCATTTGGTTTATTTATCTGCTCAAAAAACATTTCCCGTGTTACCCATTCATAAAACTTTGGTTCTAATTCCGTGTGGGTTTTCAGGTATTTTACAAGCTCAAAAACGTGTTTATTCAGCTCATTGTAATGCACATTAAATCTGTAATCCCGTATTGCCGTAAATGATACCGAGCCGCCACCACCGAATAAATCGTAAAAGTCGGAAATGTTTTCGTGCCTTTGGGTTATTTTAAGCAAAATTTCACTCGCTAATTTTCGCTTACTGCCCATGTATGGTATGCCTAACTTTGCGCCCATTACTGCCCATCTTTTAAAATTCGTACTGATTCATCCGCCCCCCGTGCCACAAATCCAACACCGCCGGAACGGTTCACTTCGGCAATAAAATTCAATTGCCCGTCGGTGGGTCTGCCTTTTTCGGTTTTCACCTCTACGGCTACAAAAACCGCCACTTCTTTACCTACCATGTCGGGGGTAATCGTTATGGTTTTCCATCCGATTAGGTCGGAACTGCCTTCGCACAATCCGGCGTGTAAAGGACGGGGATTTTTGATTATTACTTCGCCGGATGGGAGGCGGTTCGATTGCCCGGCCCATCCCATCCCGACGTTGTTCCGGAATAGCCGGACGTTCCGGAGTTTGGAAACGGCTAACTGGATTGAGCGTGTTATGTTTGTTTCGTTCATGGGTGTGAATTGGAGTTATGACTGTATATTGATTGTTAATTCCTCCCCCGTTAACGCATGGTAAAGGTTTTGGAGTTGGTGGAGGTGGGTGATTGGCCTCTTGATAGTTATACTGTCCCGGCTAACTGGCGTGTGAATTTCATTTTCTCCATTACTTCTAAGGACAACCTGAATCCTGTCAAATGGACACCACCCGCAGAGTGTAATGTTTTCCCTATCATTAAAATAGGTAGGTTCGTATTTTTCAAAACCCAAAAAATCAGTCATTACAGAGGGCGTCAATTCTATTCCATTATGCACCGCATTAAACCATTCCGGGTCTTCGGTTATCCACTTCAAATCCTGCCAGTCAATTACGGCTATCATAATATCGCCTTCTTCGGTCTGATAATTCAGCACGTTGCCGATTCGTAAATCTTCTTTTTTTATCATGGTTCTATTTTTTCAAGTTCTTCTGCGCATAAAAAATCAACATCCCCATCTTCATTAATGCATTCATATTTAGGATTTGTATCATCAATGCTAACTATGGTTACGGTTTCTCCCTTTTCAAATATGTGTATATAAATATCATCAACGACCTTGCACTTATCGCCTATCGATAATGACATTAATGCCTTCAAATCTGCCTCCATTTCGGCTAATCGTCCGTTAGCCCACTTTTTGATAAATTCTGCTTTGTTCATGTGTTATTTATGTATTAAAACCGGGCATCATTACCCATTCTTTGTTTCTGTCTTATTTCCCAGCGTATTTTAGCCCAGCCCGGTTTATATCCCCTTTGCTGGGCTATTTGAACGAGGTCTTCGTATGTTTCGGCCTTCGCCACTTCAACGGCCTTTTTCCGCTGGATTTGCGCCCTCATTTCGGCGGTAATTTCAACCAGTTCACCTTCTACTACGTCCGGCGAAGTTACCGACGGTTTATTCGCATGGCCGCAAATCGGACACGCAGGGGCCGGTTTGAAAACCGCATAACATTTTTCGCACATAGTCGTCGGGATGGTTTTTTCACCCTTGGAGTTCTTTTTTTTCTTTGAACCTTCCAAAGTCCATTCCCGGTCGTCGTCTGGTAATCCGTGTAAGGCCCAATTGTCGACATGGTCTAAAATGTATGCACATTGTTTCCCGGGTACCGGGCGTAATGCCCTCCCGACTTGTTGTAAATATAAACCAAAACTTTTGGTTGGTCGCAATAATATCGCCGCCCCGATTGCCGGAATGTCCGTACCCTCCGAAATCAACTCACATGAACAAACCACGTCAATAGTGCCGTTTCCAAGCCCGTTCAAAATCCGTGAACGCTCGGTGTCCTCCATAGCGCCTTCGACGGCTTCGGCACGGTAACCGGCTGCCCGAAATTCGGCGGCAACGTGTTTGGCGTGTTCAACCGTTACGCAAAAGGCCACAGCCGGAACGCCGGGGCATACCTTCATGTAATGGGCCACCGCATCCCCGGTAATTTTCGGCCGGTCAACGGCGGCGGATAAATCCTGTTTATTGTAATCCCCGGCGGTTGTTTTCACGCCGGCTAAATTCACTTTAACCGAACTGCCCAACACAACCGGTTGCACCAAATTACCCATCTGAATCAGTTCCGAAATAGTGGGCCCAGGTATCAGAATATCAAACACGCCGCCGGTATGTTTTCCCAGCCCGTTTCCGTCGCTGCGTATCGGGGTGGCGGTAACCCCCAAAACCTTACATTTAGGGTTAACCTCCAACACGGCGGATATGGTTTTATTCCATGTTCCGGCGGTGGCGTGGTGGGCTTCGTCTATGATTATCAAATCAAAATCCAAGCGGGTTTTGCCGATTCTTTTTACAATCGTTTGAACGGAGGCCACCTGGACATCGGCAAACGGATCGGGTGTATAATGCGGCGAAATCATTCCGCACCTTACGTTCTGTTCCCGTAATTTATTTGCGGTCTGCCTTAATAATTCAACACGGTGAACCAATATCAGTACCCGTTTACCCTTTGCGGCGGCACTCTGGGCTATATAAGTAAAAACAATAGTTTTACCGCCCCCGGTCGGGAGTACATACAGGGGCGCACCGTAATCGGCTGCCATTGCACGGCGTATTGCGTTTACGCCTTCTGATTGGTAAGGTCTAAGGGTGAACATGAGTTATGCGTTATTTTCGTCCGTTTCGCCGGCAAAAGAGTAATATTTGCCCTTTACCGGTGAAATTATTAAATGGTCTATAAAATTTAACCCCATTATGGAACAAGCCTCTTTAATTCGATTTGTGGCCTTAATGTCCATTCCGCTTGGTTTCATGTTGCCGCTGGGGTGGTTATGACAAACCGCAACACCAACGGCGTTAACCTTTAAGGCAGCTTGCATAATTCCACGCACATCAAATAGAGATTCGTTTATAGCCCCCTCTGAAACCTTCATTACACACAGCACGCCGGCGTCTGCACGAAGGTAGGCGGCATAAACATATTCCTTTAACGCTATTCTGTTTTTCGGAAAAGCACCGATAAACACCTTATACAAATCATCGCTGGTTTTAACTACCCCGGCGGTTTTGGATTGGTGGGTGTAGGTAATTTCTATTTCTGATACTTTCATGGTTTAAAACGGTAAATCATCCCCACTATCAGGTATATCAAATCCATGTGCTGCCATTGGCGACTGCTGAGCCGGTGCCGGGGTGTGTTGAACGGGTGCAGCCTGAGTATTACCGCCGCCGTTTGCCTGACCGCATAATTCCACCATGTTAACCATAACATCGTTGCTTACAACCGCTTCGCCGGCTTGGTTGTTGTATGCTCTCGGCGTGGGTTTTCCCTCTACATATACCTTCGTGCCTTTTTTAAGGTATCCTTTCAATTTGCCGTTAACCATGTTTTCACTCCAAGCTGAACAGTTCAGCCATGTGGTTTCGGTTTGGCCGCCCTGACGGGTTTCGGAAACCCCGACGGAAAATGAAAGGTACGATTTGCCGCCCTGGGTGGTCTTAACTTCGGCGTCTTTACCGAGGTTGCCTATGAATTGGATTTTAATCATTTTCGCCCTCCCCTCCGATATTCCCGGCGTATTTTAAAGTCGGTTTCTGAATCGAATCCAACTCCTTAACCAGTTTTCCAAGTATAAGGAAGGATAATGTATTTTTTACCCTCCACCTTTGAACCACGCTCCGGTCGGCTCCGGCACGGCGGCACAACTCCGTAAGGGATATGCCTTTCTCCGTGCATTTTCTTGACAGATACCCGTGTGGGTCTGACATCATTTCTATTTGTTCTTTCATTTTTTGAATTTGAGTTCAACAATTAAATTTGAAAAATATTTATGCAAATATACATCTTGTTTTGAAATTGTAGTATATTTGCCTAAAGTTTTTCAAAAATAATTTTTAATACACACAGAAACATGGCAGCAGCTAAAATGAAAATCGGGGGTTTTAAAACCCCACTATGGAACGCTTGTTCGGACGATGACCGTCGACCCGTTCTAAATTGTGCATACGTTAAGGATGGCAAAATAGTAGCCACGGATGTACATATATTAATATGGCAATCATTAACCGAAATTCACGGAATTGAACCCGAACAGGCAAAATTAATAGAGGGCAAATTTTTCCACCGTGAACTATTAAAGGAAATGAGTAAGTGTGAAATCATTACATTTACCGAAGACGGAATCCAGTTTGTGAAGGGTAAAATTAAGGGCACGTTTGATTATACGGACATTTCTGAAAAATACCCAGACTTTGAGGCATTATTTACGGAATGGAAGCCCGAAGAAAAATCAAAAATCGGAGTTAATCCCCGTTTGCTGGAAAAATTAAGGATGTGTTTTTCTAACCCAAATTCTACATTTGCTCTTACGATTGGGGCTAATAACAGCCACATTAAAGTTACAAGCAGGGCGGTTAATCAGGTCGATGAAATGGGTGTAATTATGCCCGTAATGTTAAACGAAAATTTTTAATTCAAAATGAAAATCTACATCAGCGGTAAAATCACCGGACTACCCGAAAATGAGGTAGCCGAAAAATTCAAAAAGGCAGCGGACGTAATCCGGGCAAAAGGGCATGAGCCGGTTTCGCCGCCGGAATTTGTTACCCATTATGAGGGCAAAACCTGGGCAGATTATATGGTCGAGTGCTTGGATGTATTAAAGACTTGCGATGCCTTGTTATCGCTTGACGACGCAAACGAATCAAATGGTGCAATATGTGAATATTGGTTTGCTCAGGGGTGCGGAATTAAGTGGTTTGAGGATATTAACGAAATACCTACCGTGTAATGACAAACGCCGAATACCACGCCGACCGCTCCGCAATATCCAAATCGGGACTGGATTTAATTCACCGTTCGCCGGCTCATTACTGGGCGGCATATCTTGACCCGAACCGTGAGCCACGAATAGAAACCGAGGCAATGAAAATCGGCACAATGGTTCACACGATCATTTTAGAACCGGAGTTGATTACCAATTACGCCGTATTTAACGACGCTCAAATCGTTGCCGAAATCGGCGGCGGAAACCCACGCGCCACAAACCGCTATAAAGAATGGAAACACGCTCTTATGCTCGAAAATGAGGGTAAAATATTCGTTACAGGCAATCTTCTAACTTCGGTTTTACGCATGAGGGAGGCCGTATATTCGCACCCTTCGGCCAAAGACCTGTTAACCGATTTTACCGCTGAACAGACATTTATGTGGGTTGACCCGGAAACGGGCGTAATGTGTAAATGCCGCCCGGATGCGGTCAAAAATGACGGTAAAATCATACTCGACATTAAATCCACCGAAGATGCCGGCGAAGCGTTCGCCAAATCGGTATTTAATTACCGGTACCATGTGCAAGCCCCATTCTATATGGACGGATTTGAGGCGGCAACGGGCATACGGCCCGAATGGTTTATTTTTATTGCGGTTGAAAAAAATCCACCCTACGATGTGGTGGTGTATTACACGCCGGCCGATGTTATGGAGTTCGGGCGTAATGAATATAAAAATGATTTACGGCGGTTTAAAGAATGTAAGCAGTCGGGTATATGGCCCGGTTATTCAAGCATAATCGAGCCGTTAAAATTGCCGGGGTGGGCGATGAAATAATATCCCACCTCCGCCCCGTCAAAATTTTACATACATTTACCGACCCAATGAGTAAACACACAATTTTATCTGAAATAAACATCGAGGACGTCGTAGGTTCACGGGTACACCTTACCCGTACCGGTACGGAATTACTCGGTTGCTGCCCCTTCCACGACGACGCCAAAAAATCGCTAAACGTAAACAAACGCAAACAGCTATATTTTTGCGGCCCGTGCGGAATCGGAGGCGATGCGATTGATTTTTTAATGCGTTACGGACTGACCTTTAAAGAGGCGTTAACGGAGTTAAAACAGTTGACCGGCAACGTCGGGGAGGCAATCCAAAACACGCCGAAAAAACGTGCCCCGGTAATCAAATGGAAATCAGCGATACCTGACAGCCAGCCCGCCGAAATAACCCACTATCGGCACGGTTCACCGTCACGTGTGTGGCCCTACCGAAATACCGACGGAATCATTACCGGGTATGCGTGCAGATTTGATTTTGAAAACGGCGAAAAAGACGTACTGCCGTACACTTTTAAAACCGACGGCAATCGATACGAATGGCGTTGGGAGGGGTTCGATACGCCGAGGCCTCTGTATAATTTAGATTTACTTTATAAATACCCCACAAAACCCGTCGTAGTCGTTGAAGGCGAAAAAACCGCCGATGCCGTTAACGCGGCACTCGATACCGTCGTGGCGGTTACATGGATGGGCGGATCGGGCGGCGTCAATCATGCCGATTTTTCACCGCTGGAAAACCGAACTAAAATATTTTGGCCGGACAATGATGAACCGGGCCATGCGGCCATGATTAAAATCGGTTTAAAAACCGGCCCCGGAAAATATATCCGAAATCCCGAAATGCCGCCGAAGTGGGATGCCGCCGACAAAGAATGGCAGCCCGGCGAAATGGCCGATTTTATGCGCTCACATTGGGGCGCGTTTCCTGAGCCAAACGAAGCCGGCGTGTATGATTTGGGTAAACAATACCTGATTAACGAAGGCGGCGCGTGGGTAATTCGGAAACGCCCGGAACCAGAACCGGAACCGTTATCCGAACCGGAACCGGAACCGACGGAAACGGTATTCGAGGATTATACCATGGTAAACACAGACCATGGTAATTCAATCAACAATCAGCCGGCCAAACGTTCAGGAATGGATATGCCGGACCAGCCGTTTAAATTTCTCGGGTTTGAAAAATTCGAGGATAAGCTGCATTTCGTTTTTTTTATTGAAAATAACAACCAGGTTGTTAAATATTCGGCGGCCTCTTTGTCAAAAAATTCGATGCTTACCCTTGCCCCCATTAATTGGTGGGAAATCCATTTTCCAAAAAAACAAGGTTTTGACCTTGACGGGGCGGTGAACTGGATAATACAGGCGGCTTCATTTGCCGGCGTATATGAACCGGACCGCACACGGGGTTTAGGCGCATGGATGGAAAACGGAAAACCGGTAATTCACGCCGGCTCACATTTGGTTGTTGACGGCGTGGAAACGGGTTTTAAATCGCATCACTCAAAATACATTTATGAGGCCAAACGCCGGCTCGAATTTGACATCAAAAATCCCATAGAATCGGCAAAATCGGCCAAACTAATCGAAATGCTCCAATTGATTAAATGGGAGCGCGACGTTTCGGCTCAGTTACTCGCCGGATGGTGCGTTGTTGCCCCGATTTGCGGTGCTTTAAAATGGAGGCCTCACGTTTGGATTACGGGCGGCGCCGGTACGGGTAAATCTTGGTTAATTCAGACGGTGGTGCGTAAATTACTCGGTAACGCCGGGCTGGCCGTACAGGGTGATACAACAGAGGCCGGAATCAGGCAATACCTGTCAACAGATGCCCGTCCGATTGTGTTCGATGAGGCAGAGGGCGAAGACCGAAAATCGGTGGAACGAATCCAAAACGTGTTAAACCTTATGCGTGGCGCTTCCACGGATGACGGCGGTTCAATTATTAAAGGATCTGCCGGCGGTAAGTCCCAGGAGTTCATAATCAGGTCGTGTTTTGCATTCGCATCCATAGGTATTCAGGTAAGCCAACAATCAGACCGCAGCCGGGTAACGGTACTCGGAATCAAAAACGAAGTAAATGAGCGCAAACGGGCCGAAACATGGAAAAACATTCAGAAAATGGCCACCATGTTAACGCATGAATATTGCGCTGGAATCCGTGCCCGTACCATTGCGCTCATGCCTGTAATTATCAAAAATGCCGAAACATTTGCCGAGGCTGCCGCAATTGAATTGGGTTCGCAGCGATTAGGCGACCAGTTGGGGGCTTTACTGGCCGGGGCTTATTCTTTGACTTCCAAAAATTACATTTCTCTTCAAAAGGCCGGCGAATGGATAAGGGCGAAAGGCGTACAATGGGACGAAGAGAGAGGGCTTGACCAGACGAAGGACGAATTGCAGTTACTGGACTTGTTGATGAGTTCATTAACCCGGTTGGATATGCCCGGCGGCTCATCTGCCGAAAGGTCAATCGGTGAACTGGTACAGATTGCCGCCTATACCCTGAATGACGAGCGTGTTCACGGGGACGATGCCGCCCTGCGATTGGGACGATTGGGCTTTAAAATCGTGGACGAATACATCGTAGTAAGTAATTCAAGCAAATGGATTAAGGATATTTTGGCCGGCACGGCGTGGAGCAAAAATCACGGCAAAGTCTTAATGCGTATCGAAGGGGCTAAATCCTTTGAGGGCATTAGGTTTGGCGGCGGTTTAGCCGGGCGTGGGGTTGGTGTGCCGGCTTTATTGATATGTTAATAAATGTTAAATTGTTTGCGTAAATTCGCACAATATATGTTTATTGATGTATATTTGCTTCATCAAATTAAAACACAAACGAAACAATATGACAACTACAACTCAAACAAATTTCCCAAATTCAAAAACCAGTTTCAGAACTGGGTTACAAGGTATCGAAGCCGCTTTTTTAAGCGGCAATAATTTTTGGTTTGACGCAGAGGAGTTTGGGCACAACCCAGACCAAAATCTGCACGTTGATTTCCAATGGGGTGGTAATCGATTTTTCTTAATTGAAGAAATCGGTTATACCAATGGCGGTGCCAGTTGGGCAAGTGTAACAATCACAAAACACGGTGCTGATGAAGTCGTGTATAGTGATAATTTCCACGACGGGAATGGGGCGTGGCAAACCAGCGACGGTTCTGATGCTCGTTGCGAGTATTCAGAACTCACTAATTATATGCTGAAAGTTCTAAGATCCTATGTTAAACAGGCTTGTTTCTAAAGCTCTCGAACCATATTCGAGGGCTTTTTTAATTTCCAAAACTTGGGCGAAGCCCATCACTAAAAATAAAAATTAAAACACAAACATGAGCCAAAAAGAAATCATAAGCGAATTTAAACAATTCCTAAAATCCCGCAGGGCTTGGAGCAAGTGGGTGCGGAATAAAAAATCATCAATAAATGAGCATGAATCAGAATTTTTTATGCGAAATGCTCATCAGCCAAATATGTTTATAGCTGCCGCATTCACATGGGAGGATACTCCAGAAGGTGATGATTTTTGGAGTGATTTAGATGACCAATGGACAATCCGAATGTCCGAACTTGAAAAACAATCAAAATCATGACCACAACCCCCAATAACTCAGTAATGCGCCGGGCCGGCAACGTGTACCGCTGGCAGAATAACTGCCTGTATTTTAACGGCAAAATCGTCGCATGGCTTAACCGTAACCGCTGGCACATATACCGCATGGATGCGTTTCAATGGACTTTGTCGGCACTTAATAACGGCGGTATGTTCATGCCCGAAAAACCGCCCGTAAAAATTTCATTAATCGAAAAACTTTATTTAATTTTTATATGGAAAACACAGAAAACAACGGCCTAAATGAAGGCCAAAACACCACCGAACCCGCAACCGTTATCGTTACCCTCCACGAATCTATGGAGGCAACAATAACCGCCGCAATCGCAGAACTTAGGGCAACGGCCGCCGATGTTGAAATCGCCAAACTAAAGGCCGATTACCAAAACGCCACAATCGCCGGCGTATCAGACAAAGACGGTTATAAATTCGTAACCGAAGGAATCCGAAAAATGAAGGCAATCCGATCAGCGATTGAAAATAAACGGAAAGAACTCAAAGCCCCTGCACTAAAGTACGGCAAATCTGTTGATGGGGAGGCCGAACGGCTAAAATCGCAGTTGGAGGCACTCGAAAAATCTTTGGCGGCCAAAAAACTCGAAATCGACCAAGCGGCGGAAATCAGATTCAATAAACGCACCACCGATTTATTTGCGCTGGGTTACTCGTTTGACGGGATTGTGTATTTTTTCTCAGGACAGGACGTTAATTTAGGCACGAAAACAATTACCCCGACCGACATTCGTGACGTGGAAATATTCGAGCCGGTTTTGGCCGAATGTGCCAAATTTGTTGAATCCGTTAAAATCGAGCGCAAACGATTGGCGGATATAGCCGAGGCCGAAGCGAAAGCAGAGCGTGAGCGTATAGAGGCGGAGCGTTTGGCCGCCGAAGAAAAGCAACGCCAAGCCGAAGCTAAGGCAGCAGCCGAAGCCGCCGAAAAAGAACGGCTACGGTTAGAAAACGAGGCAAAAGACCGGGAGTTAGAAGAGTTGCGCCGGCAGTTGGCGGAGAAAAATAACCAGGCGGGTGTTGAGCCGGCGACGGGGCCCAGTAAACCAATTCAAGACATTGGAGATGTTTTGGAATCTGATTTGGCGGAAACAAGTATCGTAAAAAAAGGCGCAACACCCGGCCCGACATCCCAGGCACCGCAAATCAAAATAGACCCGGCGAAGCTGTCCCAAATACCGGCGGCCGGGGTGGTTAATACTCAGAATCCAAATCATGTACCTAATCCGGCCGCCGGTCCCGCACCGAAATCAGCGCCGGTTTGGCAAAAACCGCAAATGAAAACTCAAGATTATATCTATGGGTTCAATGCATGTAAATCAGCCGTATTGGTTATGTTTGCAGACGTTGAGCGTAAACACACACGGGCCGAATGGTTGGCGGTTTTTAATGGTTTACAGCCGTAATATCATAATATCATGAAAGCCAAAAACCAGTCAATTCAATTTAAAATCGGGGAGCGTTATGATTTTTATAACGCCCCCGAAATTTCTTTGAATGTGATTAAACCGGGCGAAATGCCACATCCGCAAACATATCTTGACATTAACGATAAGTTTGAACTTCGGTTCATGTGGGACTCGGGACGGGCGTTTTCGGTATTAATGGACAAAATAGAGGCTAATAACCTATCCGAAATACTCGCCGGAAATGATCACTATGGCGACTTCAATATCACAGACTATTTTGCACCCAAAAAATCAATAACGGGCCAGGTTGAAATTCTTTTGGAATCAAAAATGAATTTTGAAAACATGGAATCAGATAAAATTGCCGTGCTTGAGGCCGAAATCCGGGAACTAAATAACGAAATCCGGGAACTTAAAGCTGAACTAAGGAGGTCAATGTTATGAAAAATCGGATCAACAGGCTAAGGGTTAAATTATCAAGATGCTGCTTATATTGGGTCTATCATGCCGCAATAACAGCACCATTGATAGTGTTTTGCCTATTTCAATTTTATCGGCTATATTTGGAGCATAATTAGTAATGACCATTCATTATCACTATTCATAATCAGATTCACAATTACCATGCCTGAGCAAAACGATAAAATCACCTGGAGAAAATTCGCCAAAGACCTTTACCTTATGTTTTGCTCAAAGGACGGCCAACTATCAATCCGCCGTGTATTGGCGGTTGTTTTCGCCGGGGCGTTGGTTCACATGGGTATACTGCACATTACGACGTGTAAAGAGGTTCAGGAAGCGTTCATCTGGGCGTTTGTATCTTTAATTGTGGCCCTGCTCGGATTAACCACATGGCAGAACCTTAAAGATAATTTTCCAAATAATAATAATAACGGACAGGGCGTTTAATCGCCCAAAAACGATTCACAAAAAACGATTCACAAAAATGAGATTTGAACAGCTTAAACCAATCGTTAACCTGATAGATTACTCAAGCGCCGGCGCCTTAATTTATAGCGGAATTTTGGGAATAGCCCAATATTTTGACGATATAAACATTAACCCGGGCGTTTATATGGCAGCCGCCGGCGGTTTAATTTGGGCATTTGCCCGATCATTCGTTCACGTCCGGGAATCAATATCAAAGACACGCAAGGCGGCCCATGATTTAGAAATGCAAAAGCGCCGTGAAACTGCCGAAATTGAACGAATGGAAATGGAAATCCGCATAGAGGCGTCAAAACGCCTATTCTCTTCGCCGGCAATTCTTGAGAAAAAAGAATACGAAATCGCCACACAAACGTTCGACAAATACCGGGCCGAGATGGAGGCGCTAATTGAAGGCCAGCTAAGGAAAAATGATTTGAGGGCGAAAAAATAAACCGCATAACACCGCATAACACTACATTAACACATATACCAAATGAAAACACTTAACATCCACCCGGCCTACCTAACCACTATATTCTGTGTGGCGGTAATCATAGTCTTAATCAGTCTTGACCGCTGCGGAAGTAACAAACCCGAAACGATTACCGAGTTTTATACCGACACATTGATTGTACCGGGCGACCCGTATCCGGTAACAGAAACGTTAACCCCGAAAACACCAGCTGAATCGCAAACGCCCGTGCCCGTTAACGTGGATACCGCTAAAATCATAGCGGATTACTTCATGAAACGTACTTATGTTGATACGTTAAAGAATGATTCCAGCGCACTTGTAGCGGTAGTTGATACGGTAATCAACAACCGTATAACGGGGCGGCGGTTTACGTTCCAGAACCGCAGGGAAACGGCATACGTGATTAACAACACGACCGTTACCCATATTCAGAAACAGCCGTTATTTAGGCTCGGAATCGGGGCTTCGTTCCAATACAGCCAAAAAACGAAAGGCTTTGATTTAGGCGCAGGGGCTATGTTGGTAACACGCCCGGGGTTCTACATTGGGTATAATTACGGGATAATCCAACAGCAGCATGGAGTTAACGTGGGGTGGATAGTATCGTTCAGGAAAAGGAGGTAAATAGAAGCACAACTGTTCAATTACGGAACGCTGCCCCGCTTTTGTATTCAGTTTTTTGGCAGCACTTAATATTTTTAAAATGGAAACAATAGACATTGAAGTAAGAATCGACAAAAAGATGGATGTTACCGTAAACATTGCAGATGTAATCGAGGCGATAAACGAAGCCCCAATGCAAAAACGATGGAATTACATTGCACAAATCATCAATGGCGTTCAGTTGAATTTATCTGACTTAACAGAGGAACAAAGAGCAATAATCAAGAAGTACCTAACTGATAAGTTGTCGCTCTTTTAATTGCTACCAAAGCAAAGATAAGCGAAGTGTAGTGCAGCGGAATTGCGCTCATCGACCGTTAACCGCCCGTTTTAATGGGCTTATTACTGTTAATAAATGTTAAATATCGTATGCAAATTTGCACCATATATTTACTTTAGTGTATATTTGCTTCATCAAAAACGAAACGATATGTACACAGAATCACAAATTGAATCAGCAAAAAAAGCATACAACG
>ERZ869929.400-NODE-400-length-27935-cov-5.100717_pt1 | contig 27935 bp, 24 predicted proteins | sample MGYA00579312_ERZ869929 | MGnify/ENA primary metagenome ERZ869929 (study PRJEB32216, sample SAMN09231818) | wastewater metagenome | place: USA: Maryland | collected 2016-08-09 | study: EMG produced TPA metagenomics assembly of the PRJNA472060 data set (Reclaimed... | reverse complement strand
TAGACTGCATCTCTTCAGTAATAGCGTTGTCAGTACCAATACCGCCGGGACCCATCTGGGTAGCACGTCTGGCTTGCTCTAACAGGTGCAGAGGATTAATCTCTTCCAGAGGAGATGAGAGAGGATTACCTATCAAGAATTTTTCCATGTAAGGATCAAATACAAATGGTCCTACAGCTCTTAAATTCTTGTGCCTCGCAATTAGGGGGAGCATAGCACCCCTAAGCCTACCCTCATCCACTTTAATTCTGTCAGCCAACAGCTTGTCCGTAGTGAGGATGCGCTTGAATATAAGGCTATCTCGAGCATCAGTTTTATCCAGCCCTCGGTTAACTGCTAGCAGCTTCTGGGAGGCAGCAACAAGACCTTTAACACCAACAGGCACATACTCTTCTTCATCCTCAACAGGAGTCTCTGCACTCTTTGGCTGCTCTTTCTTTTTAGCAGGTAGGATAGCCCTAACTTGAGAAACGGCAGAGGCCTGCTTCTTAACCTTGGAAAGAATTTCGTCTATATGGGATCGCTTCATATTATTGCTTGTTATATTTAGCCCAGGCCTTCTGCTTATAATTTTCCATAGCTTCAGCTAACTGTCCACGCGCTTCTTCATCCTCAATAAGTTTCAGAGGATCAATAGCCCAGTTACGCAAAGCAAAAGCACGGCGAGGAGTTGGGTTCTTTTTAAACTGAGAACCATGCCTGGCTTTAAAAGATTTCCATCTCTTAATCTGTCTGGCATCGTCTTCAGTTCTACGCCCAGCTTTATACTGTTCAAACCATTGCAGCCAGCCCATAGGGTCGACGTCATTCTTAATCCACTCAGCTGGCCATTTGTCCATAGAAGCTAGTCTAGGACCGTAATGACCATAAATAGAATTGTAAGCATCCTGAATGTCTTCAGGCTTATAGTCTGGTGCAAATTCATCCGCTGTCTGCAGATCTTTAATAGCAGCTGATTTAATTTCAGTATCCTCTTCTTCATCCTCCTGGAATACACGCTTCACCCCTTTAGGTATAACCTCCCGGGGAACATGGATACGGAACCCAGAAGGTAAGTGTGTAATACCTGACATGCGGCCATCCTGATCAACAATAAATTCTTCAGGATAACGAGCTAAGGCAGCAGCCATAATAGCTGTCTTCTTCTTGTACTCTTCCTTGGCTTGCGCACTATGCTGCCTTGCTTGCATTAATGCATTCATATCCGCTGCGGATTTAATACCTTCCTCCTCATCAAAATAATTAGAGTATACTTGCTCAGGCTCTAAGTCAGGATTGAAAGGCATTTCATCAATAGCTTTTTCAGCCGCCTGCTTACCCTGCCACTGCGCTTCCCACTGAGAAGCAACCTTAGGATCAAACATATTAGGCAGGTTCTTCTGCGCTACACGCGCATGAATCTGCGCAGCTTCTAATGCAGCTTTAACTGAAGCAATCTTATCTTGCGGGGATTTATCCAGCTTCTTCTGCCTAGTAGAAACCAGGCGCTCATAAGCCTTATCAAATACCCTGGAGTCATATTTAGCACGGTTAGCATTAAATATTTCTTTACCCCATGCTTTCTCGAGCTCTTCATCCGGCGTACCTAAATCCTTCAGCAAGCTGTACATATGCAAGTTAGCTTGGGAAATCTTTACCCTGTACTGTGTGGTTTCAGGTTCAAAGCCTACACGAAATCCAACACCTGTACCCGGCTTAACGTTAAATTGAGTTTCAAGCTCGCCGTTTGCCTGCCGTCTTGTATACACGCCGGGAAGAAGGCGTGACTGCATGATGGTTGCATACTCATTACCCCCATGAATAAACGTACCTCTATTAGTCAGGTAAGGCACGCGCATGAGCGATAACCTTTTTTCTTCCAATAGCTGGTCTGAAGCATCATCAAATAATTTAATAGTACCTCTAAGCTTTTTAGTAATGTATTTATTTTCCAGCAGCATTTTCTTTTGCTGAGAAATAGGCACATCATCTAAATCGTCATAGTCTACATCATGCAGCTCCATGCGTATGTTGCCGTATTTAACTGGAAAAGAACTAACTAAAGATTTTTTAACACCATCAAATATGTCGGTACGCAGAGAGTTGAAATCATCAAAATCTCGGAGCTTAACTCCTTTAGGCATTTCTTCTTCCTGTGGGTTTTGCATAAAATGAATAATTTTAGTATTTTAACTGATATGTAAAAAAAAGCAAAGCCGTGATAGGTAAAAAAGAGGCGCGGTAGTTATCCGCGAGCTCTTTCCTTTACGGCCTGTACTGCCCACCCTGGAATGGCATGAGCCACTCAAAGGTGTCAAACGAGTCCAAGCTGCCGTACCCGTAGTCTTGAGCCAAAGGCGCACGGTGAACTAGCGCAGGCTGATCGTAGATTCGATCCTCCAGCACATCGTCCCCATCCCCCTTGTACATAATCCCATACTCCTGTACTTGGTGCAGATCCAGAAATTGCTGGATGGCTTTGGGCCACCGAACAAAGTCCTGTTCCGTAACCACTTTCCTTTCCGGAGCGGAAAGGATTGTAGGAATCGGAACAACCTGCACAGTAAGCGCGCTGTCAGTCATGACATTGTATGCTACGGCGTAGGAAGCCCCAGGCACAACAACATCAGAGACCACCGCGAGCGTAAGCGGCACCGCGCCATCTACCACTTCAAACTCCGCCACTTCCTTATGAAAGGATGTAGCCGTTGTCTTGAAGTTGGAGAACTGCGTGTCCTCAGCTGCGCCAATAAAGGGCAACAGAGGATTGAGTCTCACAGTCCTAACGCCTCCGGGGAATAGGAGCTCGGCTCCCTTACCCCTGGGGGCGACCCCATCTTGATAGTCCTGCACCTTAGGATGCGAGACTACCTTGTCTGAACCGGACGCCACAAGGTAGCGCCCAGAAAAGACCTTAGCCGACTGCACAGAAATAGTGCATTCAGCCAATGCGCTGCCTTTCGCAGCCAAAGGAAGATATTGATTAGGCTGCAAGCAACCACCAATACTTTCCCCAATCATGTAGTCCACGCGGTACGTGGACCACATTTCGACTACCTTTGCGCCCTTATCACTGACAAGGGGCTGTACAGAGCACACCCCTGCGCCCTGTTTTGTCTGTGTTCCGGTCATATTTTTATTTCCTATCTATTAGTGCTTTAACTGTAGCAGCTCTTTTACTCGTAACTCCCCAAGCACCAAAGGCGACAACCAATGGTACTACGGGCCATACTGCGGCGAGAAAACTCACCGCAGAAATCATTAAGGGCGCAGCCGCCGTAATGGCAACTGCGCCCAAAGCTGTGGATAACTTGCATGTGCGCATGCAAATTTATATAACACAAATAACCTATCAGTTGCCAGTGGCTACAATAGATACTTGGTTGCCGGAAACATTAATAACCTCAAAGCCGCCACGCAGGGTGTCCCCTGTAGAAATGGCCTCCAGTGAATCCAGAGAATCAAGGAGCTTCTTAATCGCAGACTTAGTTACACCAGCAGGGACTTGCAGAACTTCCACCGCTCCTGTCTTAGGCGTCACTTTAGCAACAATGTCGTCCTTACCTGCCAAGAAGTCAGGCAGCACGGCTTTGCTAGCATAATAGTTTTTAGGTACAATATCAATGTCGATGATTTTACCATCAGGACCGTACACAATATAGAAGTCATTCTGCAGCCGGGAGTCTAGGCCGTCTCTGGGTTTACCAGCAACCTGCCTGCCTTCGCAGCGCTTCCACACTTCAAAAGTACAAGGGTCTTCGACCAGCGCGTACTTGTGAGATACATAAGCACACTTGTATGTGTGATTCTCTCCTCCCGTAGGATCAGGCTCAACAATCGGCGGTTTAATGCTGACAGCTTCAACCTTCTTACACTTCTCGCGCTTAGCTTTAATTAATGCTCCAGGGGTAGGGATGCTAGATTTGGTACTCATAATATTTTATTTTTTACTCTATTCAGATACAGGACTTTTTCAATGATGTCAGATTTATCTAAACCAGGTGTGCAACAAGGGCAAGCCTGAATATGATAAAAACTTCCTTTTCCAAAAATAAAGCCATCTTTATCTTTATGCGGGTCTATCCAACCTATAATAGTTCGACAGGCACAGCATACTAATTTAGCCTTATCTTCCAATTCCTTATTACAGTCTCGACATACGGGAGACACGACAGAAGGAATAACTTGAGAGTCGTAAATAGCAAAGTCACCCAGATAGGTGTTAGCTCCGCAAGCAGCACAGGGCGTATGCGAAGTTAAAACTTTGTTGTCTACAACTTTTACAGGAGGTAAAGATCGAAGGATCTTAAACAGCTCTTGTTCCTTTTTTCCTAGTTCAGTCATTTATTTATTTCAAAGTATTTTTCCAGGTAATCATGCTTATCACAGTCAGGCGTATTAACATAGCCTATAACTTTGTCCAGCTTAGCATATGCTTCTGATGCTTTTTTAGCAAGCCTTTCAAAATCAATCTGATCAACTGAACCTGTAATTTTAGTAGCAGATCCACGAAAAGGAGGAACAAGGCGGATAGCCGATTCTGTGTCCCATCTCTTCAGATGATTCATGACTGTTTGGTATCCCAGTCCGACATGGTCAGCAAACCAGTTAAGGTCAATACTGACAAAGCCTTCATTCTCTATTCCATACTCACGGATAATATCCCACCACTGCTCAAACCTGGAATCATCCTCCGGGACATTCTCGTCTAGCCTAATCTTAGCAATTTTTTCACCTGCCTTCTCGCGCATTATTACCTTGTTGGATTTAAGCACTTCTAGAATAGCAGGTACTTTGCGGCTAAACAAATTAGTCTTCTTGGCAATGTCAGCAATTGTCAGCTGTGAAATACCTTTTGAATCTGCTGCAAGGTTCAGAACCCGCAGCACGCTTGTAATCTCTGATTTAGTAGGATAACTACTTTCAATAAAGAATTTCTGCGTGTCATAGCTGTCAGGCGAATAGAATGTCATGCATGTGGAATCCAACCCATCACGCCCGGCGCGTCCTACCTCCTGTGCAAGCGCTTCCATGCTGCCTGGTATATCTCGGTGAACAACAGCTCTTACGTTGCCCTTGTCCACACCCATACCAAACGCATTCGTAGACACCATAACTCGCACCTTATCATGCATGAATAGATCCTGGTTAACTCTCTTGTCTGTAGGAGAAAGCTCACCATGAAATACCATAACATCTTCTCTAAGCCAGCTGTTCAGCTGCTTTGCAGTCTGCTCCACTCTGTTAATAGTTGCACAATAAACAATCGCGCAGCCATCAACATTATGTAGAAAATCAGCAATCTGTGATTCACTCCGCATAGTCTGGCTCTGTAGAATCAGATTAGTTCTACGCGGGTAATACATTATTTTATGGGCATTACCCAAATGCAATACCCGGCGAATATCTCCTTCAACCTCAGCCGGGCAGGTGGCTGTGAAAGCAGCTACTACCTTAGGATTGCTGTTCTTAATTAAGTCGCCCACCAAGCAGTAGCTAGATCTGAAATTGTCAGACCACTGGGAAAGGCAGTGAGCCTCATCCATGACTACCATGTCTGGAGGTACCCTATTAATGGCTTCTTTAAATACATCACTATTCAGCCTTTCAGGAGCTACATAAATAAACTGAAGATCTCCTTCTGCCCATCTACGAATTACTGCCTGATTCTCTGCATCCGTCTGCATAGAAGAGACTGCCGCTGCTTTAATACCTCTACTGGTAAGGTTGTTAACCTGATCGCGCATAAGAGCTACCAGCGGAGAAAATACAATTGTACGCCAATTCAAACAAAGGGTAGGAACAACGAAGCAAGCCGTCTTACCAGTAGAAGTAGGCAGAATACAAAGGGTATCCCTTTGTGTTAAAATATTTACTATCACAGGTTCCTGCCCCTTTCTCAAGGAAGGGTAACCCATGATATTCAAAACTTCTGGAAGCTTAGCATAGCCTTTTCTGAGCGTGTCTATCTGCGCTGCCTGCAGTCTTCCTTTACTCACTAACTGTGATGAATCATCAGACATAATCTTTTAATAGTATTCAAATACCTGTCAACGTCTGGACCTTTAAATTCAAAGTTCAGCCACTTAGCAACGAGATCACAATTAAAGTTTTCTCGCTTTTCAAGGGCCAGGATCATAGGCTTGTAAAACTCTTCGCACAAGTCCACGCATTGCCTTTTTGACAAGTGCTCTATGACCCTTGCATTAAACATATCAATGCGGCTACCTATAGCCCATTTATACATTAATAATATATTAGCATTAGGATGCACTGAATAAATAACGCGAGGGTCCTGCGCGGACACAACTCCAAGAAGCGCGTCATACAAACCTTCAATGTTCTTATATTCTTCAGCCCCCATTCTATGCAGCTGAAACTCTTCTTCAGCTCCTGGAGTATAATTCAATACATAAAGCGCACATCCCCTCTCAATAACGAGGTCCGGGTGCATCGGGAATGAACCACGGACCTCGTCGAGAAAGAAGATGGCTCGGAAGCCACCTTTATTACTCATCTTTTTATAAACGATCTAAACGGTTTTTTTCTTATTACTAAGCAATGCGGATATTTAGGATGAAACTGAACTCGACCTTCCTTGAAGTTAACTCCAGAGTGTGAGCCCTTAGGAAGCGCTATCAATGTGGTAGTTTTGCGGCCAAACTTAACATCGTTCACACATATATTTATAGCGTCCAGAGGTCTAAACTCTCTCGGTATATTAAACTCCGAATCAACGGGTACAGCATATTGCTGGTACAATTCAAAAGCGGAATAGTATTCACAAAGGGGTATAGGACTACCCACAACCGTATAATGATCTTCCTTCAGAGTCTGAAGGTCCGCACTATTCGGCCACGGTTTAGGCGCTTCATGCAGAGCAGATATGTCATACTTGAAGTGTAGTATTTCAAACCACCCGTGAACACAATCGGTACTAGAGAATCCGGACACGTTAAATGGAGATTAGTTGATAAGCAATAACGCTTGTACCTTTGTAAGTGTTTACACAGATATTAGGTTTTTGCTGCTTTTGGGTTATCTCATACACTTTCTTATTTACATCATTTTCTGGAATAGACTGACAAATAAATAAGCTTTCTTTCCCTGAAACAAACGCGTCAGTAAGAAGCATAGGAGAATCTGTAGAGTTTAAAAGCTGCCACAGATAACTACTACTCTTAGGGAAAAACAACTCACCAAATACCGGAAACGTCTCGTAGACGATTAGCAAGTCTGTGAAAGATACTGGCAAGCTAGGTACCTGCAGATCGATGGCATGCTGTAGCTCGGATAGCGAACGCCAATCCTGAGCTGACTGCATACCAAAGATCTTGGAGAGGTGACCTATGAGACGAGTATCATTCGTCTTGGGAAACTTCTGGGCCATCTTCTGCTTCAATTTGCTGGTCGACGTCTTCAAGAACGCCTAGAGCTTCTTTGAATGCTTCATCATTCATAGCAGCAGCTTCTTCCGCCGAAATACCGACGTCTTCATGCTGCGCCTCCATTTTATTTCTAAGCTTCTGCATATCCTGCTCAGACAGATCTTCAGGATTATAAACATCAGCTTCGATTGAATAGTTGTTGTCCTCGTGGAAGTTCTTATTCAAGAGACCTTTCACTTTGTCTACAACATCCACATAGCCGTTAATGCCAAGCTGACGACCAAGGTTCATTTTGGCCTCTACGTTCTGCTCGAAAGCCTCATAGAATTCATCAGCCGTAACCTCTACCACGCCCAGTACTGGACTGGAGAACTTGGAACCTTTCACAGATGTACTCAACCACTTCTGCTCAGCGCACAGAGTAGCGAAACCTAGGTTCATATTTATAGCTGCATCTAAGGTATCTGAAGTGTCATGGAAATGACCGGTTCGGATCTCATAGAAGAACTTAGCATTATCTGGGCCCAGGGAATTCTTGGCAATACGAGCGGATATAAGGTTACCCACAATATCACCTGCTGAATTCTTGGAAAGACCCCTGCGGGACAGAATGAAGGTAAGCGCAGTGTTTTGATGCAAAGCTTTACCACCAATACGCGTCTTGTTGTACAACGCACTGGCTTCAGCAGACATATAGCTGGCTGCGCCTCCACCACCCATCTCGATCTTGTCATTCTGGTGATGAACAATAATCAGAGTGACATTGTACTGCTTAAGGAAAGCAGGAAGAAGACGACACCACTTATGAGCCCACTTGGCATGCCCAAGGTTAGAGCCCTCATTGATTTCTTTAAACTTCTTCTTCTTGGCATCTGACATGTTGTCGCCGTAATTATAGAAGCCCGCAGCCTCGTCAGGATTAAGCAGCTTTGACCAAGGGTCAATAGCCACCACAATAGGGACATGCATAGGAATCCTTGGTGTATCCTTATCTCCCCGGGTACCTCTGGCTACGTATACAAAATCCTTTATAGCTTGCCACATGTGATCCAAGGAGTTGACTGGTTCAACCCTGAGACGGCTAAGCATTTTATAAGCACGCAGAACATTAGGATGCAGCGCCCGCATAACACGCGCAGGCGGAATCTGCTTAGACTCACACTCTACGTATAATGCAGGACAACCAACATCCATAGCCCAGCCAAGCATCTGCATCACCAAGGTAGTTTTACCAATACCTTCCGCGCCGATAATATCAATGATCTTACCGCCAGGAATACCGTACTGACCTACTGCCTGCTGAAACAAGAAATGCTTCAAAGGAAAGGCAAAGCTTTCCCTGACTTCTGCCATACTCTTAAAACTAATACTCTGCCCTTTGCGCTTAGATACAGCACCTTCAAGGGCGACATGCCATTTATCCCCATAGTCTTCATCACTGTCAATATAATGAAAACCATGGTCAACTTTCAGTGAATCTTCCACAATGACTGGGGGAGCTTCAATAGGTTCAAAACCTTCTTCATGAGAAGGTGAAGGAGCAACCTGCTTTCGCGAGGAGCCTGCTGGGCGACCTCTTTTCTTTTTCACTTCTGTATTAGACATATAAATATTAGCGGGCGGATTTTACCCCGCCCGCTAGGGGTTGAATATTAAGGAAGGATAGTGGTCTTACCGGCAAGTTTACGGAGATGAGTCATCCGCACCAGACGCATTGGGTTCATATTCGCAGTCTGTGAACCAAATTCTTCTTCGAGTACGGCGAGCTCTGCTTCCATTTCTTTGGTGAGTCCGCTTTCTTTTCCTGCTTTAACTGCCACCACAGGCGCTGCGGAAGCAACAACCTTTACAGGCGGCGCTTCATCAACTTCAAATGGAGGCGGAGCATCGTCATCCAGAGGCGGAGGAGCTTCGTCCTCTACAACTGGCTCAGGTGCTTTAGGCTCAGCCAGGCCTTCTACAAATGGGTGAACCCACTTGTTGGAACCTACCAAGCAAACTTTAACTGTGTCCGGGTCGACGGTACGCAAGGCAGCCATAGCTTCGGCTTTGGTTTTCTTCACAGGAGAGGCAGGGCCTTCCTTGTACCAGTAAACAGGAGCTTCATTGCTTACCTGCTTTGGAGCAGGCGTTGGCTTAACGACGGGCTCAGGATTAGATGGAGGCGTAAAGCTACGAGTTGGGATACTCGGGATATAAGCTTCCTCTTCTTCTGATTCCGCATAGGACACCATCACGTTAGTCTTAGGCTGAGGCGGCACATTGGCATAGTTACTGCAAACTTCCTGAATGAGGAAATACGGAATAGATCCGTCTTCCACAAGGAAGTCTACAATTTCTTGTGCAGACATGAGCTTGAAGCAGTTATTAGGTCCGAAGAACTGCGCACGGTTAGGCAGGCAGTCTTTGGGCACAGGCACAGACCTCACATTCTTAAGCGACTTATGCGAGCCACTGGCCAGCACAAATCCATTGAATGGTTGAGGGTTAGAAGGAATGGAGGTAGTCTCTACAGCAAGTCCGGTCTGTGGATCAGTGATGTCACCGAACAGATAATTCTCCCAGTTGGGATCAATAATCTGCTCGTGCGCAGGACGCCACTCACCCAGCTTGGTAGCCAAGTCTTCAAACGCCTTCTTGGATACATCAATCACATAGTTGCGCATAGTGCGATCAGCACTAGACGAACCATAGAAATTGAAGAAATAGCGGAGGCTAGGATATGGCAGGATAACCTTGGCATCCTTCTTATTCTCTTCACGCTCAGTAAGCGCACGGACCTTTGAGTCTTCATGCTTCTTAGCATAGTTGCGAATATCAATAACAGGGTCGATGCAGTCATGACCTCGGCTAACACCTTCGGTAAACCTGCGGCTGCTGGGGCTGACAAAGGACACAGATTTATTACCGAACCAGGAATAAGTGTAAGCGATACCAAAGAAGCTATTCAGGCTAGGCTGCCCAGTCTCCTGGTTAATCTTATTCTTATCACGGTAAGGAGCCCAGGACATAGGAAAGTCCATATCAACCGGGGATAGGTTGAAGTAATCAAACATCGGAAGAATGCGCCCGTAAAAGCTTTTCTTCTGGCTGGGGGTAGCCCCATAAATGCCTTGTTTAAAATAGCCGCCCCAATAGTTGGAGCCGCCTTCATTTTTAATTCTCTTTTGAATTTCTTCGTAGTCAGGAGGGAGGAATGGATTCATGTATAATTAATTAATTTTCCAAGTTTTATCTTCTAATTGCTCTTTATCTTTTTCGCTAGGCTTACTAGACCAACGGTAAACATAATCCGTATCAATAGGATAGTTCATAGTTCTACCGTGGTATTCCCAAGTGTTCTCATCTGTCATGTACTTTTGGTGAAGTGTAGCCACTTCAAATCTTTCTTCCAAAGGACACAAAGTAACGACAGAATCATACAAAATAATTAAAGGACGAGCTCTCATACCCTTTCTAATATAGTAATCTAGCAGCCACTTGCCAGCTCTAGCAGCGGTAGCAGCAACAGATTCCTGCATCGGAAAGTTCCTAGCTTCACGACCCATCGACTTAAATAGTCCCAAGGTCAAGTGCTCATCCAGAATATCGAGGTATTTGTCATGCGACGTAAAATGCCTCAAGCGGCCAGAAGCGGCGCGGTATACCCCTTTTTTAGCTGGAATTCTTTCCATCTTTATAAGGAAGTCTTGCGCCACTGGCTGTCTCTTTTCCAGAGATTTAAGGAGCTTATCACCGAGACCAGGCTCAGGCTTTTTACCTGTATCCTGCTCAATCTTACGCTCAAGTGTAGAAGGAGAGGCACCATACGCAGAAGAGAAATTACCCACTTTTGCAGCGCCTCGGTCCTTCTTCTCATCCAGTACTTCTCGAGGTTTACCATGCACAAGCTCAGCCAGAGACCAGTGAAGATCCTGCTTCGGGTGCTTAAGGTTACCTTCCTTATCTCTCACTAGATTAGGTGCTTTAGGATCATGCAGTAAATGCCTGTACTCTTCTTGAACTGAAGAGTTAAAGACATCAGCGGGAAAGGCCAACCTGACTTTTTGCTTATCAGTAGTGACAGCAAAATTTTCATCAGGCTTGCACACGATATCTATTAATTTACTATCGCCGGAAATAAAAGCTAGCCCTCGAATTTCCGCAGTCTGGTAGTCAGACTCTACAAAGCACCAACCAGGGGGCGCTTTAACGCAAGAACGTATGGAAGGTACCTTGCATACATATTCGCCCTTATCGTTAAGCTTCAGGTATTGCGCGAACTCCTCCGGGAGCTCGCCTCTATCTCTTAGCTTCACAAATAAGTCAGCTAACCCTCTGGAAATCATATCGTTAACATAACTGGGCCAGTTCAAAGAATTAGGCTTCCAGCTACGAGGTCTACCAGTTTCTGTGGTACTCATCTGCCCATGCACATGACCATCAGAACACAGGAAATAATGCAAACCATTCTCTTTTACAAGATTACCATCCTCATCGATGTCAGCCTCTTTGAGGAAAGCCTTGCATATATTACCCACAGCATTGAGCTGCAGCAGCTTGCGTAGCAGAGCATCATTCTGTTGCTCAGACAAGATCTGCAGAGTCTGCTTGTCCACCGCAGGGTTATAACTTCTGCGCGCCTCCGCAGGCATAGCCTTAATTTTTTCCCAGCTAGTAGAAGGCAGGCCCTTCTCTTTATTACTGGTACTCTTAATGGGTTCGTATCCCTTAACGTCAAACAACCAGCGCTTGAGGTGAGTCGAAGATCTGATGTTGAATTTTGGGCTCTCCAGAAAGTGATCAAATAAAGCTTTCAGCTTAGGTACTTCGTCAGGCTTTGTGGCTAAAGCTTTCAGCAAAGCCCAAGCTTGTTCAAAATCCTGTTGAGATACCAGCGATATAAACTCCTTGTACTTTTCAACTGCGTCCTCAGGATCACAGGTTTCCAGTATTTTATATAAAACCAAAGAGTTTGCTTCAGCATGAATTTCTTCCTGCAGAATCTTACCCATCTTATCTCGCGCAAAGGAATACAATACGCGCAGCTCATCCATAAGTTCAACATCCATAGGCAGCCCCACAATAGCGAAGCTGACAAATACGTCGGTCACAAATGGATGAAACACATCATTGTAGTAAGTAACCAAATCCTGAGCTTCCAGGCTGCGATAAATAATAGGCCACGCTCTGAATACTGTATCGACGTCCTTACAGGCGTAAGGAATCAAGATGTCATCAGGAATAGCACCATAACCACCGTCAACCATTTTGGCCTTGTTTTGTTTAACCCACAGAGTCAGATCTAGGTCATAGCGTCCCAAGTCTGTGTACTTTAGAGCAAGCCGCTCAAGAGACAAGTCTTCAGCTTCGTTGGCAGTCTGTTGCGCAAATTCAGTGTCGAATATGCACTTCTCATACCACTGCAAGCCTAGCACATGACTCAACCACGGAGCATCCGCAGACCAATGGTGCCCAATGTATTTAACATCTGGCTGATCTAAATATGCAGACAGCAGTTGTCCTGCCTCGGCATAAGAAATATCAAATGTATAGTTACCTTGGTCATCCATCCAACGAATATAGCAGGCACGCCCGGGGCACCAGCAGAACTGGGTGCTCCTTAGCTTACCATCGATATGGTTGTTACCTGCCCACTCGCAGTCTACGCTAAATACTTTAAATCCGCCTTCACGCCATTCGTGAATAACACGTTTTAGCTCAACAGAATTATTAACTACATTGTAATCGAGTTCTATTCTATCCGCACGATTACCTTCTAGCTCAAGCTGCATGCGCCTGATCTCTCTGGCTTCCACCCTAAACTTTTCTATGTACTCAGGGTTGGTAATAAGCTTAAAAGAATCCTCTATTAGATACAACCTACAGTTATACTTCTTAGAGAAGAACCAGCCGCTCTTAGCGTCACTCAAAGACAATTTAACATCAGACAGCATGTCGAAAACAGGCTTACCAATGCACACAATAATCTTTGGCTCTACTTCAAGGATCTCAGCCTCAAGTGAAGGAGTAGCCCAAAGCAATTTGTCCTTGGGTACTTTTGACCTTTCATTCTTGGGGAGTAACCACTTGATAACAGCCGTATAGTACTGCTCGTCCATAGAGATACCTTCCGAGTGGAAGATATCCTTGAGCATTACACCGGCATCCGAACGAAGATAGCGAGGCTGGACTTTTACACCAGCCTCACCATCCCGCCCTTTTAAAAACTTCATGCACTCCTGATGCGTGGCAAAAGGAGCGATGAACATTATGTTTGAAGGTTTTTTACCTTCACCAGCTATAAAGGTAACACCAGGATGTCCTTTAAGAGGTCCCGTCTTTTTTACGCTCTCCAACAGCGGAATTGTTAAATCCGGCTGAGGGATAGCTTTTTCCTTTGAGACTTCCATAATTAATTAGCTCAGTTAATGTTTTCAAAAATTCAATTTCAGATGTAGCCACATCTGCTCTAATCGCGTCTTCCTCATCCATTATAGGCTGAGCTGTAATAGAATATAGCTGATCAAAACGAGCAGCTAACAGTTGGTCCAGAGTCATGACTCTTACGGATTAACCTGTTTAAGCATAGACGTCCAGTTTTTCCTGAGCCAATCCACACCTTTGAAGGAGTAGCGTACCTGCGGCCTAACATGCTTGTTCTGCTTGTCGACCTTGTACGCAGGATTGTCTGCCTTTTGGACAGCACCCTTAGAATCCACTGGATTATCCCATTTAGGACAGACCACATGACAAACGACGCTGAGGTTATCACGGACCGCCTGACTTCTAAGAGTAGGCGCTTCATGTGTAGAGGCAGGAAGATGGAAAGCAGCTCTCAGTATGCGCTGAAATCTAGCTTTACCAACCAGCTTACCCTTCTCATCAAGCCAATAAGAAGAGAATAAAGACAGCACCTGATCAGAGTTAAGCAGACCTGATTTAGTCAGGTTGTTAACGTCATCCCAAATACCAAGCTTGTTTACATAATGCTTCAGGCTATCCGGGGAACTGGAGGACCAGTCTTTATGGGAAACCATGACATCGTTAAGCTTGGTCTTAAGCTTATTGTTCTCTTCTTTAATCTCACTCATCCTGCGGTTAAGCGTGTGCACACCCTCAACCACCGTCTCAATAATTTTATCCACAGTCTTGTCTGCTTTTACTTTGGAAACAGGCCTTTGTTTCTTAGTCTGTTTACTTTTATTTTCAGCGACAATATCTGTAAGCCATTCAACAGCTTGTTGAGACCAAAGCAGTTGCTTAACCTTCTTAACATTACCTGACGAACTAAACAATGTAGGTACAGCCGGATGATAAAGTGCAGGCAATGCAAGCGGCTTATTCATCATCTGGTTCCAGTACCGCCAATAGTACTTGTTCAGCGTGGAAGGATTAATTCCCAGCTTTTCCGCTACATTTAAATTAGTATAGTAAATAGTACCTTGCTGGTCCTTAAAGAACCATTGAGTAGGGTCATTAGGAGCTTTGACTTGTTCCAGTATGGTTTGGTAACCAAAGGAGTCAGTATAAAAAATTCTGCAACCAATGTTAGAGGTAGTATTAGTGTTAGAGGTAAGAGGCAGTTGCGTTTGTTCAGTTTTCATGATTATAGGTAGTTGTAGGCTAAAGTTATGGCATCTAGGTTAGGCATCTCGCCCAAGTCTTTGTAAGGTTCAGGTACCTTAGCAAAAATAACCTTTATATTTTTACCTGAGAAAACACTCTTTATCCGAGCTGTAGCTTCCATACCTGCTTTGTCGTTATCTGCAAAATAGACCAGCTTTTTAAACCGGCGCAGCAACAACTCAGCATGCTTATCACTTAGATACTTGCCCAAAAGAGCCAAACACCCAGGACCTATCCTTCCAGCGTCCAGCGGACCTTCAGCTAGAAATACCGTGGGTGCTTTTAAGTTAAGCGTTTTATTAAAATCCACGGCTGCATCATAGCCCATGAGCACATCGTTTCGTGCCATACCAAATGCAGTCTTATACTTACTGGGCTTCCACAGCAGCGAATAGTTCGGTCTGCGGATTTCCATTTCAGGAATAGCTTCCCATTTGCCAGCTTCATTCTTCCTCTCCATAGCCACCCAGCGATTATAATATGGATGCCAGTAATGCTTAGCGTCATCACTAACACGTTCTATTATACGCGCCTGCCAGCCTACCTGTACTTTGTTTACATGAGCGTAGAATATGATTCTACCCTGAGGAGTATCTCTGAAGTTTGAAGGGAGCTTTTTATAATAAATACCTTTGGCCGGGTTCTCTGGTGCTTCGGTTATACAGTATGAACAGCCAAGCTGCTTATACAAAGAGTCCAGATTAAAGTTCCTACTCAGCAAATACTCCGTTGCAGGATGCAAAGGAGGAAGAGTGTTAATAGGAACTACATCACCCGGGTCTGGCGGAACCAAGTTACCGTTACCGTCGTCTACCAAGCACTCAGACATATGAGTCGTTGCCGACATGACTGAAGAAGTCACATTGGTAATTCCTCTCTTTTCCAAGGGAGGAAACTTCCGGGCATTGAGTAGGTCTGAGACTCTATACTTAGTGTCTGTTTTATGACACACAGCGCTGAAGTCCAGCACGGCTGGGTCAGTTATAAACCCGTGTTTACTAGTGTAGTCATACGTCTGTTTGTATCTAGAAGCGTTTACAGTTAAGTGCTTACTACTGAGCTCCTTACGCCCATCCTGTTTTAAACATTCCGGGGAGGGTAGGTAAATGTGATAACCGTTTGACTCGCTTCGAATAATAGCCGGGCCATGCAGCTTACTCAAGGCGTCGGCTAATATCCGAATTTCTCTAGGCACAGTTTCCAGCGTAGTACTGTTGGAGGCAGCACTCATTCTGTTTCTTCGCTTTATAATTAACTACGTTAAACAGCCAGTCCAGTTTGGGATTTCTAAGCTTGTTCAGATAAAGATCACACTTAAGTTCAGATATGTAGTTCTTGAAGAATTTGTAGTAATCGTCCCAATCAATGAAGTCTACTTTCAGTTCTTTCTTAAATAAGTTATAGATAAGTTTATTTTCAGCTATCTGTTTATAAAGTTTATCTTTGAATTCAGTTACTAATTTCTTGAGTGTATTAAGGGAGAAGCGGGATGCAGATATAGTCAAGATCTTGGAATACAACGGTATAGAAGGCTCCTCACAAGCAGATGCAAGTTGATCATACGTGTGAGTGTTCTTGGAACCATCGGCTTTTTCTAGATATTTAATGGACTTAATCAGGTCAAGGGAGATACGTGAATCAGAGGGAGTACCTTCGACAATATTATTAATTTTAGTAGCAACGATTGAAAGCTCTTCTTTGCAGAATTTTTCAGAATGTTCAGCTAGGATATTTGCGTAATTATAAATAAGATCTCTTAGGGAATATGATAGGGATGGATTATTTTCAAAAATTTTCTTTATCTTCATCACAGACTCTTCGGAGATAAGACCTGAGTCTATTCTCCGGGCAATGCTGCGTGAAATCTGAGGGGTAAGTCTCATGTCAGAGGAGACGCCTACAAGGACATCTACCAAATCAGCCTCAAGACTACCGGGGTAGGTGATACGTGAAAAGCAGCCAACGGCTGTATAACACGTCTGCTCTCTACCATCCCCAGCCATACCATCCTCATAATTTTTCTTCTGGATAGGGACTCTTCCCTTCAGGATTTTTTCAAATCCGAAGTTCTCGTCCTGATGAGTGCAGCCTTCGGCCTCCTCATCACGGGTAACTTTTTCATTATACCCGGCTTCAGAAAATTCTGAAAAAGGCTGCTCATTGTGAGAACCCTTTTTGGGAGAGTAAATCTCCCTATTTAAAGCGCGCAGTTCACGGCGCATACCTGCATGAGCTTTTTGCATGATGCGCTTCCACTGCTTGCCTGCCATACGATAAAAACAGCCAAGTTTCTTTGCGTGCCTAACAGGGTACATTTCGACAATAACGTTCTGCTTCTTCAGCGTGGACATGATGTCATCCGCTTTACGAGACTTGAAGTTAAGCTTGCTGCACACCCACTCCTTAGACACAAACTTGCCCTTACTGTTCATGCACTTGATGAGCTCGACGACTTCACCATACGTTCTGGCTTCCAGTGACTCATAGTCATAACGCATCTCAACCACAGGAACATCCGTGGAGTCAGCAATGACCATAGTGTCAGGAATGCCCACGGTGTTGTGTACACAGGGAGTGTACATTTCACCTTCTTGCTTGGTATATCCGGCGAGTTTCCAGTACATAATAAATTTAGACCAGTATCAGGTTAGCGAGCTCCAAAACGGATGCAACAGCAAAATGCAACTTTCACCAAGCTTCCATTCTTTGGAACTCATACTCCCTTTTAAAGGGAATGGCTTTCTGAACCCCGTACCTAGCTTTGGAAATGTATAGGTACTGTTTATAACTGTAGGACACAGCATCATCGATGTCAGATCCTACCCGGAAATCTTTTCTCTTCTTGTTCTTCTCATCCGCGAGCTGCTTGGCATACTCTTCTGAGAACAAGGCGGTAATACCAATCACGCCAGTATAATTCCGGGTCATGGATTTACACTCGGCAAGATCAGCCGCAGAAATTTGAACTTTGTTTACCGCACTCACATGTGCCTGCGCCAGCGCCACCGTGACAATACCTCTCTTACGAGCGAGCTCATCCATGGCATCCGCAGCTTCCTGGTAAATGTGCCTCGTCTTATCTCCCGCTTCCGCCATCGATCCAAGGGCACCGCCAATCCAGTCCAGGATTACATAGTCTACTTTGCGGCCTGTCTCTTCCTCATACATATCAATCTCATTCTCAATCATTTTAATGATCTTAGTGCCAGGTTGCTTTTCAAAGTTACCCCAGTTAACTACACGAATGTCTCCTTTATTTAGCAGAGAAATATCTTTGCGGAATTGTATGAACCTGTCTTTTTCCCTGGCGTTTATGACGCTCTCGAAAATACCTTTACTTATAATGCTGAAAGGTATCTTGCACCTGTTTGAAACAATGCGTCGATACAATTCATCATGCTGCTGCTCCGTGGATATGAACAGCCCATTGGCTCCATTGGTATAGGAGAAAGCACTGGCTAGCTGACAAGCGATAATAGTCTTGCCAGAACCAGTACCACCTATGATCATGTAAGCACACTTTTTCCTGAAACCTCCCAGAGCTTCATTCAGCATAGGGATGTCACTATCTATAGTTTCAACAAGAACCTTATTAGGATCGTCAAACAGATCCATGTCTTGTAGATGCACACGATCAGGAACATCAGAAACCAGACGCCCGGCATTATCCAGGGAACTGATCAAATCGATATCCTGCTCGCACATAAGCGCCAAGTCATCTAGCGAATTAGCGCCCAGCGATGCATGGGACACAATACTGGATGCGCGTCGAGCTTTCAGGTAAGAAGCAATGCCCAGATTGGCAAAGTGCAGATTTTCCTCATTACAAGGAGAGCTCTGCATAATGGCGTTGAAGCATGCAATCACCTCTTCAACCTCCGAAGCCATGACCAGGTCACCAGCCGAAGCTTTGTTAACCAGCCACTCCTTCAAGAAGCCTGTGGACATAGGATTAAAAATGTCCTTGTGGTCTACAAATAAATCATTGTAGTCACGAATAGCGAGATACAAGATATTATGGAATGGCGTGTCAAAATCATCTATGTGCTTTTTAGTACCAGACTTGAAGCACAGAATATTTCTAACTTTATTAAACAACGGCAGGTTAGAATGAACGCAGCTGATAAACAGACGTTCAAACCACTCAGCGTTATTGCATATCATTTTAGCTAATGCGTCGGGGCACTTAACCATGCTACTATTTCTTTAATTTTGAAACCTAATTGTTCTGCTGCGTAGTACATGCCAGGGTTTTGCATGTAATACTGATAAGCTTCTTTTCCGAAGAAATTCTTTATCTTTTCATTTTTAAAACCAAGCAGTACACGGACATGAGGCGGGTAACTTACCATCAAGCTCTCCAGGTACAACATGGCTCTGGCATCTATTTCAGCATTCCCTTTCAATCGCGTCAGAGATCTCTTAACAAACTCAAGGTCACTTCTAAGGCTAATGACATTGGGATCGGACTCCTCGTCATAGCCTAGTTCCTTTCCGTTTTGCGTAGCTTTCTCCTGCGCTTTTATTAAAGCATTCTTACCTGCCACATAGCTCTTATACCACCCACGAGCTGCGCTTCCATACAAGGCGTTTGGAAAAGGTCCCGTGGAAAGAGTACAGTGCGCAAAGGCGGCATCTACAAAAACTTCAGGCGCGGCATTCAACTCCAAGCACACAAGAGCGGCTCTTTGCCAATGCATAAATTCTGCCTGCTTAGGGTTCATCTTGAACTTGTTATTAAAGATAGAATTTTTACGTTCTATGTAATAACGTCTAAGATCCCTAGCCACCGCATCAACGCGTAACTGGTCCATAAGTTATCTTCTCAAAACTGCTAAATATAAATTATCAATGTCTAGTTTTCTTCTGTACGTTTTAAGCGGGTACTGATATTCAAGATCAGCCAGGTTGTCCGCGTCATTAGCATAGGCTGCTAACTCGGTTCTATTTTTGAACCTGCGAAGAATTTTCCAGCCTTCTGATTTATCTTTATCTTCAGAACGCACAAGCATATTTTGTCTGATCGCACGTCTGACGTCTTTCTGTATTTCCTTGTCGTTGATATTCATATGGCTTTCTCTTTAAAGGAACTTTCTAGCTCACCATAACTATTTACAAATATGATCTCGTAACCCTTTTCTGTATAAGCAAGGGAGCGAGCAATTGAATCTCTGTAAATAGCATTAGCACCTTCTCCAGTAGCATTACCCTTGGAGAAGAAGAAGTCAAACACTACACCGCAACGCTTACCCGGGCGCACCTCAGCTAGGCGTCCTGGTTTCTGGATGGTGGATGTATTAGCTCCGCCGCCAGATAAATTAATAAGCGAGCGCACATGATTGAATGTAACGCCTTGTGCATAGATATCGCTAGCTAAGCACCGCTTAATATCATCAGAGCACATACGAGTCATTAGCTCCTCTCGCTCCTTTTTAGTCAGCCGCTTAGCCATAGCTATGGTGCCTTCTTCGCCTACCCACTCCAAGAAAAACTCTGCCTGCTTCTCATTCTTGATGAACAGCAAAGTCTGCCAATCTTTAGGTAGTAAACTATGGCATATCCATTTTACGGCCTTAGCTACTTTCTGACTTTTAAACAATTGAGTCTTATATGCTGCATCTCTATCCCCCAGGTTTCCCTGCAGCGGGATATTGATCATGTACACAATCAGAGGACACACAGCGCCCTCTGCTACAGCTTCTTGGAATGTCCTCTCAGCCAGTACTGGCCCTATTAGAGCTTCGATTAAAATATCTTTCTGATCAAAGCGTCCTTTAAGCGTAGCGCCAAAACCTATTTTTCTAGCCTTATCAAACTTAGTTAACTCAGGTAATCTAGATGCTGTTACACACGCATGCGGCTCATCTATCAGTAGTAGCCTACAAGCATCTGCGTCACATTTATGAAGGCTGTCCATGCTAACAACATTGATGTCATCACAAGGAGTCTTGTTAGACCCAGCACCTATAAGCTTGATTTCGCGATGCGGTACAGCTGCCTTGATATCATCGTACAGCTGCTTAACCAGGTCAGCCCCGGGAACAGTAACAACTGTATTAACATTTGGGAATGCGCGAATGGTATTCTTTATTAAGGTTGTATTGTGTGTAACAGTGCAGTCGCCTAAAAGGAATAGTCCGTCAGGGCCTTCTAATTCAAATCCATAGTAATCTCCTCGACCTAAATACTCTGTAGTAAAACCTGTTATTAAAGGATTTACTCTTATGTTTTTATTGATAGCTTTTTTCCTGTGTAATTTAACAGGTATATCTGATAATTTACCGGATATATTTATATCGTAGTATGTTCTTTTAATCTTACTTTGCGCGTACTTGGATCTTTCTTTAACTGTTGCGCGAAAGCCTAGCCCTCTACATAGGCTAGCTATGTCATTTGCTAAAGTAAAAAGCTTAGTAGTAATAGAGTAGCAACCAACGCCTAAGCCAGGTCTAGGATTGTTAACACAGCCATCAGAATCTATTAAACCTGCTAATACCTGCAGCCGAACATCCCTGCTGTTAACAGCATAGACAGGTAGTAAAGTTTTACATTTATTTACTACTGAGCTTTTGAAAGTATGCCGCCATATATTTAAGATACTTTTATTTTTAGACCTTACTGAATAGTATGAAGCTTTGTTGTTTTTAATCTCTCTTTTACTTACAACTAGTCCAACTTTATCGGCCTCTATCATCCAGGCCTTTGCGCATATTTCATCTGCGGAAGTTAGGATAGGCGCACTTGTATGCCCATCGCCCAACCAAAGACCGTAACAATAGGGATCTACATCTACTTTTTTTTCTGGATAACTAACAGCTCTACGCACAAGCTTATGCAAGTGCTTAAATGTTTTGCTCTGTGTGTGATATTGCTGTGCTGTAACAATTAATTCTTTACCGTCTAAATTGGGGCTTTTATTGCCGCCCTGATTAGTTCTGTATAGAAGCAATTTATGATCTCCAGTACATACAAAGCTTTCGCCTTTATTTGGGATTATACGGTATAAGTCATCTATTCCGTTGACTACACCTACTACTTTACGCGGTTTAGAATCATGCCCCATTACCAGCTCTCCGCCTCTTACATCTTGAACAAATTTAACTGTTCCATCGAACATAAGAACTCTAGTATTTTTCCCTAGGCACTTTCCGTAGCGGGTCGGGGCACCCAGTAGCCCACTACAGTTTACCTGCAGGAATTCAGTAAGTAGCTCCTGCTGCTTAAATCTAAATCCCGTCATAAGATCAAGCCTGGGCGCTTGAAACTTTAAACGCATATCATAAAACTTAACAGTGTGCCCTTGTTCTTCTAGATAGGTCTTAACCTTTAGCCATAGACCCTGCATAGTCTGAATGACTTTATAGCCATTCTTGTTATTTATTTCTTTGTACAAAGGCACAGTTTTAACCTTTGTAACTCTTTTATAAGGATTCTTTTTATCCTGTTCCAGAGACTTCTCTTTGTAAGTCAAGAATTTTTCCAATGCTGGAAAAGAGGGAGCTATGGTTAGTACAGAGTCATCCCACATTAAATGCACTTCATTACTCATACTATAGACTTTTAATACCTTTGTAAATAGACCAAACAATTGCCGCCATTGTAATAAAAATTAAGATTTGAATATACCAAGGCGGAGGTGGTGGCTCCGGCTCGTCCTCATCTTCTCCCCATGGGGAACCTGTATCAAATCCTTCAAACATATTATTCAATAATTCTTTTTAGATCGCCTACAACGTCTTCTAATTTTTTTAGCTTTGCTTCTTCCAAATCAAATGCTTTTTCATCTTCGTAAAACATCCAACCATTTACTCCCGCATCAATTTCTTTGGTATATGCATTGATCAGGTCCTGGATTTTTGACTTGAGAGTATCACTCATAATCACCAAAGATTTAGCACTTTACCTATTGCTTCAGCGCGTTCTGCTGGTGAAGCTCCTATTAGGGTTAGTACTTCAGAGCGGCTGAACAAGGGCAAATCCCCCGGACGCTGTTTGTAGTCTGCTATGATACAAGCTTGTTTCCAGGCTTGGTCGTCATTTAACGTTTTCTCTAATTTATGTACTGCATTCAGATCGTTGAAGTAGTCTGGTATATATTTCCAAGAAAGCGCCTGATGTACACCAACAGGGTCATCGTCGTGCCATAGATGCTCTCCGTTTGGTTTTATTACAAAAGGTCCGTTTGCTTTATTACCCTGCGGGAATTTCCATCCCTCAAGAGCGGCCAGCTTGATCCGTTTTTCTTCCTGTGTCATTTTATTGTCTCATGCAAATTTATTATTTATGATACCTAAATTAAAGAGGTCTGATTTCTTCTAAATCAAATCTACCGTATCCATACTGATTTCCCCACGGGCTCAGACCTAGCAACGATCCTGAGAATTTCAGAATGTCGCTAAGCCTGGCCAGATCAGGAGCAAACAGCGATTTCTTATTAGCGCCTACGATAGGCACAGCGGTGACTAGTACTTTCATAGTAACTACTGTGTTTTCTCGCATGGCTTCAAACATCTCAAACTGCTGCTTGTTGTTATGCGTGTAGTTACGCCTGTACAAAACCAGTTTAGGGGGATCGATATTACCCTGAGGACGAATGGTGTCTGTGTCGACGCCATCCATATGCAGAGCTTCTGCTGCCTGTCTGAATGTCCAGCTCCACTGAGCAAGATCGACCTGCAGCTTGTTGTCCTTGTCCCTTCTGAAACGACGCACCCCTTCTCGAGTACGCTGATTGCCTAGCCAAGAAGAAGTTAAGCGCAACTTGGTTTCATACAGTGTGGCTACATTCATAATTTAATAGTCTTTACAAAAGCGGGTTCTAACTCGCGAGCATGGTCGCATACAATAATTTGCGTATCTGTAGCTTGTAGCTGCTGGTTTAGATTTAGCAAGAGATCTTTTAGGTTTTCCCTAGCCTCATCATCCAAATGTGTAGATGGCTCATCCAGAACTAGGAATCCAAGCTCAGGAATAATAAGCTGCTGAACAGCTAAAAGAAAAGCAATACTCAATCTTACCTTTTGACCCCCTGACAGTTTGTCGTGCTCAAACACGACCTGTCCGGGTTCATCAATGCGATAGAATTGAAGACTAACTGGCTTCTCAGGATGCGGAATAATAGCAAAGTTAGCGTCCATGATTTCCAGGTTCTCCTGGGTCAAGGCTACTAGATCATCAAACTTATGCTGCACATAAGTCATAGGAATACCATGCCTAGAGAAAGCAGCAACAAGAGCCTGCAGATCTTTGATGACCTGCCGTTTATCTTCATCCAGCTTAATCTTCTGCTCAATTTCCTGTAGTCTGCGCTTAATATTATCAGCGTTAACCTTTAATTCATGAGCTCGTACTTTACACTCTGTATAGCGTGTATTCTTATCTCTAAGATCCTCTTTGATTTTTTCAGCACTTGCTCCAGAGCTCAGCATAGACTTAAGCCTGTCAGTGAAAGAATCTTTAAGATCATTCTTTTTTTTCTCCAGCTGAATAATGTCCGTTTCACACCTGCTAACAATACCTTCGTAAGTTGTTACGATAGTCGACAATGTGCTTAGCTCTCTGTTGACGTCGGTAATCTTAGTCAAAGCTTTATCCCATCCCTGTAGCTTAACCTCTAGAGTGCTGATTTCTTGTTTAATGGTATCAGCATCAAGCGCATACAGCTCTTTCAACCTAGCCGGGGCTACTCTAGCTAATTCCGCCTTAGCTTCTTGCACCTTTTTAAGTAGGGCATTCAGCTCCCCAGTAGCTCTGAAATATTCATTTCTGTTTTGCGTGTCGGCTTCAATATCGCCCAGCAATTCAGTCATGTCTTCTTCATGCAGATTTTCCAGTTCTTTTTCTTGCTGAGCTAAGTTGGTTCTCGCCTGATTCATAGCGGCGAAAGCTCTAGTCATTTCTTTATAATGCCTATTGCTCTCGTTAACCGCTTTATCTATTTCAGCTTTTGTAGCCTTCAGCTTCTCACTAAGCGGACCATACAATCCCCGGTAATGGCTAAGCCTAGCATTAATATCAATACCCGTCATGTTAGTGCCGCAGACGGGACACTCGCTACTGCAGTGCGCGTGCGCGGCTTCGCAGGTATCAATGATTGTAGAATACAGAGCCAACGTTTCCGCCTCGGTATCTTTCTGCTTTTGAAAAATATTAAGCCTTTCGCTCCATATTATATTATCTTCTTCTGCCGCTTTAAACTTAAGCGACTCTTTAAGTATATTATCTTTTTCTTTAGCTATGCTGGCTTTAATACGAGCTATCTCTTTCTGGTCATTGTACCTGAGCGATAGTTCATTAGAGTAACTGGCATCTGGCTTAGGAGGTAAGCTGCTTTCTTTTGCAGCTATCTCATTACTCAGATTTTCAATCGTCTCATTAAGCTTTATAACATTATTAAGGTCATTCAGATCATTGTGCAGCTTCTGCTTTTTATTCGTATTGCTGCTAATAGTATTGCGGTACTTAGTAACCCAAGCATCTGCGGATGCCGCAGAATCTATGGTAATGCGAAGCGCCGCAGATTGCGTGGTACAAATGTTCTGTATCTGAAGTGTATTATCAGTTACAGTATTGCTGGCCGAACGCAGCTCTAATGCTGTATTATTAATTTTTTCTTCCAGGGATAGCCAGGATTCGAACTGAGCTTCTTCTGTAGTCCAAGGTAACAGCTTACTAAAAGCGGATTCTGCAGCTGCTAAATCCTCCTCAGCTTTATTTCTACTAGACTGAAGTTCATCATGCAGAACTGAGAAGTCCTGAATTTCAGACCCCAGCGTTTTAATTTTACCTGCTGCTACATCAGCTACTTTCTGCATATGGCCTAACAGCAAGAGGCGAACAAGGAGTTCCTCCCTCTCCGCTTGCTGCCCAAACAGAATCTTGTCCAACGCTCCTTGCTCAGGGAACACTGCGCTATCAATAGCATATTTGTCAGCACCTAGAATTTCATTAAGCTTAGCTTGAATCTCGTCTGCCCGGGTAACTGTTTCGGATTTGATTTCGTTACCCTGCTCATCAAGCTTTGCTAAGCGTCTAGAAGTGCCGCTACCAATCTTTCTGAAAATACGGTACGCCTCGCCATTGGACGAGAAATCCATTTCAGCTGTACCAAAGCTAGGTTCTGTATCCAGCTCAGGATCTACTTTCCTAATAAATGATTCCTGTGTTTCCCGTGTTGGCGTCCAGCCAGTCATGAGGAAATGAATCAATTTAAGGATGGTAGATTTACCAGACCCGTTTGCACCCAGCAGCCCAACTACCGACCCATCAAGAGTGGCAGTGAGCTCCTTATGCTTACCCAAATTTTTTATCGCTAGTCTTTTGATTCGCATATAATTTATTGTCTATGAAGTTTTCGATTAGAGGTGCAGCAGAAACAGAGGGATCACATAGCGTTTTAGCTAATTCAAACAAATCAGTTTGATCATTAAAATACTCACCAACAAAGTCTTCAGGCTTTTTACCTGTAGTATCTTTGCCTCGCCTGTTAGCAAGGGTCATAAGTTTGAAACCCTTATTAGCAAGGTTGGTAACTCTAATGATACACTTGTTGGTATCCACAATACGGGCTACCCTAGCATACAGATCCGTGAACTCAGCTGACTTACGCAGCAGGATGGTAGGATGTTTATCCTTGAGCTCAAATATTTTATTAAGTACATCATTGGCCTGTTCTGCAGTTCTGATGTCCTCAGCAATGATTGGCTTATTAAGAGGTAAAGGAATTGACTCATAGGAAGCTTTGCCATTGTCTATGGTTACCAAAGATACATACTTGTTAATGTCCTCACTCCTGGAGCAGAGCTCAGTGGAGCCGGGGTAGCCTATGAGGCAGCCGCCTTTCTCAATGTACCTATGCGTATGAATGTCGCCCAGCAGAATAGACTTGTACTTATTGTAAGGCAGGTCATCTACTTTAAGGACCTTGTCCCCGGCATCAAATGCCGCGAAGTCTTTAATCAATGCATGGAACATAAGAATGTCCGCTTCAGGGAAATCCGCTGAGGCTGTTTTAAAGTCATCAGGTGCCATATCAGGTACCCCATATACGGTGTACTCTTCAGTGCCTGACTTTAATGAAAACAGTTGGAAATCAATGTCATAAATAGCGCATTGTCCATTCTCTTCCATTTCTTGTTGTAGCACCTTAACCCAGGAAGGATGGCACTTATCGTGGTTACCTGTAATAACCAGCATTATAACTTTATTGTTAAGTAGCTTCTGATTGAGCCTAATCAGGTCTGCAATATTTTTACTACTCGGCCTTTTAGAGTTCAGAATATCCCCGGCGCAGAGAATATATTTACAGTCATTTTGAACAGCAATATCTACGATCCTGAATGCAGAATCTGTAAAGTCCTGTCCTCTGGTAGCTTTGCCAAATTGTGTGTCCCTTAAATGCCAGTCGGCAGTGTGAATGATTTTAAGCATATTATGATCTCAAGTAAGCTACGTCTTTCTTATGGTATAGGTGGAATGCTTGCTCTCTTGTTAACCCTACAAACTCATCCTTCTCAAACGAAATCTCGTCCGGGTAATAGGAAAACAACATCTCTTCTTCTCCATCCTCGTATGTAACCCACACCTCAGGCATGGGATCAAATATTGTCTTGGGTTGTGCTGTGATGCGGGCGCTGATTATTTTCATTCTGATTTAATGATTTATTGTGTATGTGGGAATAACCATCTACGCTGACTGCACTTTGTACATTCATGCATATCCTTTAAAGGATGCACTCCTATTCTCAACGCTACTTGGCATTCTCTTTCCGTAGGCTCAACCTTATGCCATTTATGCTTTAAGAAATATTTACATCTTCTAATGAGTTTGTATTTTACTTTGTAAAACAAAGATTTCATTGCTATTTATTTTTATTACATAATATGTAAAAGAAAAGCGCCCAGGTATTTCTACCTGAGCGCTCTCCTACAACTTGGTCCCTCGCGATATCGCATGCCTGC
>ERZ869929.399-NODE-399-length-27960-cov-65.363268_pt1 | contig 27960 bp, 43 predicted proteins | sample MGYA00579312_ERZ869929 | MGnify/ENA primary metagenome ERZ869929 (study PRJEB32216, sample SAMN09231818) | wastewater metagenome | place: USA: Maryland | collected 2016-08-09 | study: EMG produced TPA metagenomics assembly of the PRJNA472060 data set (Reclaimed... | reverse complement strand
ATTCCTCTACGTCAATATCTACGAAATCATTTACGAAATCAGCCAGACGTGATGGTGATGGCCGTTCGATTTTCTGCTGAAAAGTATAAAACTCCTGATTGTCGAAGAAATCGAATTGTAGTGTCCAGTTGAAGAGAATGTTACGGTTTACCATTGTGAACGGTGGCAGGCTGTCGTTGCAGTTCAGGGCGTATGGGGTGACATTGTCTGAATTTCCATTTGAAACATATAAATCACCTTCAGCAAAAACTAAATCCCTTGGTGCATCACCGCTGGGGTATTGAGCAAATTCTATGTATGTATTTGAATCCAATATGCAAAGATTGTCGTCAGCATTACACAGCAAATAAATTATGCCATATTCCCGGTAAACTATAGAGCCGAGTTGCCCAGTCGATACAATATAATTTGTAACCGCAAAAGTCGTCAAGTCTATTTCGGCAATAGTATTTACAATTACCGCAAGCACTTTCGGAACGCCAGCATTTTTGGAATTACACAACCTGAAAGGTGCGCCAGTTAATCCAATGGGCGCACCCACAACAGCAGGGGTCATATCAATCCGATAGATGTTATTGGATACAAAGCACCCCACAAACAACTGGTCTAAATCAGGATTGTAAACGATATCAATGGGTAGTGTACCTACTCCAATCGGCACGCCTACCTGAGCCTCTGTTGTTGGGTTTATCTCTATTACCTCGTTCGATGTCGAACAGGTACAGAATAATCGGCTTGTACTTGTAAGCGCAAACCTTGAAAGACCTACGCCTGTAATACCAGATACGCTCGTAATGTTTTGAGTATAAATGTTTATTACTCTGCATGCAGACCCTATACCTGCTGAAACAAACACCTTATTCCCTACCTGAATTAGCCCAGCGGGCGTATCTCCTGGCGTTAAAGCAATCGAAGTTAATAATGTATTAGTACCCCTGTCGATGCAATAAACCAAGTCATTGGCGGAATCACATCCCCAGATTTGATTTATTTCAGCAATGTAAATAATGCCATTTAGGTCTGGATTGTTAGGCGCAGATGGAACTAATATATTGGGTAGCCTAAACAATACATCACATTGCTCGCCCTGCCTGTTCTGGACGCATGACAGCGATGCCATGCTCAACTCCTCCCAGTTGTTCGGGTCGGTTACATCGGACTGGAATAATCCTTCACGCCCGATTTTACGATAGATGTTATCCGGGATGGTGAACGGAAATGTTAGGTCGATATTGCTACCCACAGACCTGTCAATGATGTTACCCGTATCGGTGTTGCCCTCACATATCCGCTCTGACAATGCGTTAAAATACTCCACATTCAGCAACGTCTGCCCGGTTAGTGGCGACTGGTCATAAATCTCGAGCGATGCACCTCTGAATGCTTCCCGTGCCGTTAATATTTTACCGCCTGACTTTGCCTGTACTTCTGCGTCAGAAAGAGGTAAATTCAACCTCAGCGCCGTTTCCAGATTCATATTGACGGGGAGCGTATTCAGTACATTTTGGGCAGGCGTATATTCCTGCTCGACAGTTCTGAATACCACAGACCCGCCGGGTATAGTCATATCCTCGTCCGAGTAGTTAATGACAGGTATTACATCACTCACATTTGATCTGGCGGCCGAATCAATGGCACTATGAACGACAAATATAAACCGGAACGAATCGGATATGTTTTCAACGCCTTCCTGATTTGGGTTCAATGCGGAAACATCAAATTCGGCATAGAAATCATCACCACTGATATTGGTCGGAGCGGTAACAGGCGTGATGTTTGCAGATGCTACGTTATTCGTCAAATCGGACTGCTCGTATTGGTAGTTTTCGTAGTAGTCGAGTTGGTTGTTCCTGCTATCATTCCGTATCAAATACGCCCACATATCATCTGGTGGCGTACCCGATGGATTACCGCTCTGATAGTTGAAATTCACACGTACAGAGGTGGAGCGTGTTGTACTGAGATAATCTGTTGCCTGCGTTGTTGAAGGTACGGTCATTACGATACCGTCGTACCTGAATATGCAGGCATTCGGTATATTGTCTTCACCGTAAAATGGTAACCTGCCACGAATTGAAAATATACTATCCTGATATACTGCACCGACACTTCTGTATATCACGAATGCCCATGACAGGTATTTGTAGTTACGATAAATACTATTGTCGCTTTGGTTGTTTAACTCATTCTGATTCCTTACACTATTCGCCAACAATTGCCTGTGGTTGCCTATCACCTGATTGAGCGGGGGTTGTAAACTGTCTTCGGGTAGATTGAAATTTACCGTGTACTCTATCTGAGTGCCACTACCCGATATTACTACCTGCACAAACGGGCTGTTCTGGCTGTTTTCCTCCGATGGTTGCTCTCCGTACCACTCCATGTCGAATGTACCATCCACAGTTGGGTCTTCTACCTCACCATTTAAGCATACCCGGTATCTCCACCCCGCCACGGGATAGTTGGCGTAGTCCCAGTTTACTATTTGGGCAAAAAGCCATTGGCTAAGGTACAGTTCATCACCTGGAACAAGTGGCTGGGCAACTGTCATAAGGCGAGTGTGAATCTTCGCCTCACCCATACAGCCCTGCGTAAATATGTCGCAATCATTGCTAAAATTGTCCTGAGTAATACCAATCAGACCATTGGTATCTTTTAGCTCCCATGTCGCACTAACAATATCGCAATACACTTCCTCCCACCGAATGGTAACGGTAGATGTATCCGAGCCAGAGGTTATGAGTATGGTGCAGTCGCCGATATTCGGGAAGCCCTGCCCGGTATAAGTACCTGTGATTTCCACACATGCACAACTGTCGAGATTGCCAGATATGGAGTCGAATGAAATATCAGGGCATCCACACGAGTTTATTGCCCACGGAGCAGTTGATTCAGATGTGTTGCATATCTTAAACTTAAATGTACCGCCGGCGCAAATCTGACCTACATTTATTGTGAAACTTCCCGTGCTTGGAATTGGAATAGTCATATCTTATATATCTTTTAAAATTCTGTTTGAAAAGTTATCTCACGGTTGCCGAAATCAGCTGTAATCTCTTTAATTCTGGCGTTCACTATTGCACCGTATGGTGTCATAAGCCTGACGGTTCTGTTCACATCCAGAACCTTCACAATACTGCAGTTCATGCGTACGGTGAATTCGGCATTCCAGAACCTGAATGGGTTTAATGTGGGACTATCAATTTCGTGAAATCTGTTATACAAATCGAACTGATTACTGTTCACCATGGCTGGCATGTTCTGTACACCGTTGTATTTTTTTACAATGGCATCGGTATAAGACTGTCCATCCCATATCAGCATCTTAGGGCTACTGGCTGTGCCTTTCGACATAAGTAGATAGTCATCTGTTCCGTTCAACTGGCCATTGAATAACCAGTTTATTAACCCTACTGAACCGAAATTACTTAGCACATCTGGCTCTACGCCGTCATTCCTGAATCTGGCTGGGGCATATGACAACATCTTCTCGCTTGTGCCGTCCCATGTGGGTGACGTGCCATAATTGCGGAAGTAGTTATACCTGACTTTATCCTCATTGCCTACATCATCTAAGGCATCCATCTGACAGTTTATATTTATCGCCGCGTACTGTTTACCCTCGTTATAAGTGAAGCAAACACCTTTGAGTATGTCGCCTGTTTCAGCGTTTGCCACGGCATCATAAATCGGGGGTTGTTGTAGGTAATAGTCTTTTCGCTCAAAATATAACTGACCTTGAGATACCCACCAATGAGCGTTGAAGTCGGATGCAATGCCCGATATCCATGCGTCCATAGTAAGTGTGGGGCGGTTCTCTTGAATGATTGCAGCTGGATTGCGTGTACTGGCATCTGCCGGGGCAAAGAAGTACAGTGCGTTATAGTAGTCTGAGCTTGTATTATTGAAAATTGAGGAGTTGAATTTATTGATACCGCATATCTGACAGGCGTTTTCGAAATATTGGCGGTATAGCGGTGTAGGGTGCTTTCGTCCGCATCCAATGAAGTTTTCAATCAGTTTGTCCGTGAAGTTTTTTATATCGTTGAAAATCAGGAACGGGTCTTGAAACAGGTTGTCGCAGATACCCGGAGTTAAATCTACATTCACAGATGGTATGGCATTCAGAACTGATTCAATAACTTTCAGAACTCCACAAATTGCAAGGAGTACCACGGTGATAGTGGTAATGACTGCGAAGAGGGCTGGTAGTAATGACTTCATCGTAAGTACCAGTATCAATGCAAGAATTATCAGCGTAAACATCAACCAGTTTGGTCGTAGTTCGTTACAGTACGGCACGAGTGGAAATTTCGGTTGCCCATTCGGGTCGTAATAAAAATATCCGTTGCGGTTATCGCTTATCTGGTACTTACGCAGACACTCATATATCAATTCATCAGGGTCTTTGCGGATCATTCGGCATGTAACGAAGCAGTCATTATCGCAGTAATCAACTGCACTGCCCTGTATGATGAAATCACGGTACACGGGAGCATTACAGCAGTCATCCCATATCTCTACATTGATTGAGGCATTTAGCCCGGTAGGTGAAGCAACGAGTATCGGGTAGATGATATTAAATCCGTCATCATAAAATGCAAGCTGGTTGCTATATGATTTCTGCGTACGCCCGGTTTCAGAATCACGTGAATACGTTGTGGTGAACGATTCAAGTCCATCTATGCGACCCGTTACAGGTGTTCCATTTAGTTTTACGTGTAGCATTTTTATAATCTCGTTCTAAGGCGACGTATCTCTGACTGGCTACGCTCTGTTATGACGGCAATACCTCTGTCGTTAATACTTACATTCGTGTGAGGTATATGCTTTGCAATGGATTTGCCCAATTCGTCGGGGTCAAATGAAACCTGATTATTACCCGACCTGCCTCCCGTGGCAATACTGGCAATCATTCCGGCTTCTTTGTCGCTAATTTTTTTATCTTGAGCCAGGTCGAGCAGGGCAGAATACCCCGGCTGTGAGTTTATGTCGGCTGGGACAACTCGCTCATCAGGGGTCAGAATGGCATGGACACTATCACGCCCACGAATAGCACCACGCATCATTGGCACTCGCTTCGTGCCTTTGTTGTATGGCATAGGTTGAGCAATGACTATACCTGCTTGAATCGCAGCATTTGTTAAATAAAATGGTGTGAATGCACCCAAAGCAAGTGCATTCTGTGGGCTGGCAATATTCACAGCCGTACTTATCGCAATTTGGCTGAGTGCTGCAATCCTGTCAGCAATTGCTTCTTTGCGTTTGATTTTACGCAAGGCTTTTGCATACTGCTCTTCACTTATCGCACCTACCTCAAGTCGTTTTTGCAAAGCCTCTGTCTGCTTTGCTAAATCCCTTTGGTAATATGAGTTGGCCAGACTTGTTAATCCTCTGTACAGGTCGATTTCATTCTGTTTGGCCATCTCCCTCTTTTGGAGGTCGATTTCTTCTTTTTTCTTGAGATTGTCTTTTATGACTTTAATCTCTGCCTCGGATTTGGCCAGTGCGAGTTTTTTCGACGCTTCCGCAGCAACCTCTTCGTCTGTTTGCTCCTGTTGCCTCCGTCTTCTTTTCGCATCAGTTGCACCTTGCTCGAACGGGTCTAATTCAATTTTACCATCAAATTTATAAACATCTTTGAGGGCTTTCGCCATCTCACGGGCGACACGAATCGTTTCAAGTCGGCGTTTTTCAAGTGCTTTGAGTTCGGCGTCGCTTAGTTTTTTATTGCCATTGCCGATATCATTTATAATCTTTAATTCAGCCTGCAATGCTTTTATGAGATTGTATCTTTCAATTTTTTCAGCATCTGTTAATTGCTGGGTTTGAAACTGAAACCCGTTTATCATTTTATATCCGAGGGCTTCATCTTTCAGGTTTTGAATTTTAGCCTCAATCTCTTTATTTATTTCCTCATTGGATTTCTTTTGATTTTTCAGGCTGTCAATCATTTTCTGGGCTTGCTGTTGCTCTTCTGCATCGCCCAGCAATATGCGCCTGCGCCTTTGCAGATACTGCTCCTGAGATTCGTTGATTTCAACCCATGCCTCAAGCATATCGGCCAGTACGGCAGCGCCTCCGCCTGAGCCATAGAATCTCTCCGCAAGACTTGTCATGTATGCCTCCCATGAGTTGGTTAGGCGTGCTACATTCGCTTCTGCTGACTTCGACATTTCGGAAATAGACCCGCCCACTTCATCTCTGGCAACTTGCGAAAATCCTAACAAGGCATCACTGGTAAGTTTGCCCTGTTCCATCATTTTAAGCAGTTCTTTTGTGCCTACCCCTAATGATTTGGCCATATAGCCAATAGAGCCAGACAGGCCTGATTCAGCGAGTTGTCCACTCAATTCCTCTGCTGAAATTCGTCCCTTGGCCATCATCTGGGTAATTGCTATCAGCGCCCTTTTACCACCTTCTGCACTAACGCCGGCACCCTTTAATGCAATGGACATGTTGGTAAATATTTTCTCGGCTTTGGCAACTTCAATCCCTGATGCTTTCGCTGCCGAAACAAATTGAGTATAGTTCTGCGTCAAGTCAATCATATTCACACCTAACTGCTTGCTGAGTTGAATAAGCATACCGAACGCCCGGTCTGCGCCGTCTGTTGAGCCCTGCAACTGCTCCATGCGAATTTCAAGGGATTTCACCTGGTTCGAAACGTCATATACCGCCTTCCCAAATTGCACCACAGAGCCGACCGCAAATGCACCAGCAACGAGGGAGCCGAGTTGGGCAAACTGCTTGTCAAGTACAGATACTTCTTTACTTACACTCCTTGTTGCCTGCCCGGCTTTGTCCATTCCGGTTTTGATTCCGGAAGTATCGGCACTTACTTTGAATATGATATTTTGAGCCATAGGGATTGTATGTTGAATGTACCCAATATGGCAGGGAGAGCCTAAGTCCGGGGAGGACAGGCAAAGATAAGAAAAATTATGGCAACTTCACATCAACCCACTTCCCACGTTTCGTTTTCTTCACATGTCCGATTACTTTGCCTGTGTCGTCAATTACCGGGCGAATACGGTCACGTCTGTACTGGCGGTTTGTGCTTTGGTGTTTCATGATTTCGGCAATTTATCATTCTTCAAATGTAACTCATATTTCCACGCGTTCAATGTCGATGCATATTCGTCGATGGTCATTCGTTCGAGTATTTTCATTTCAGACAACACTCCATTCGTTACGATCCTATGTAATACATTGACCTCGTTCATGGCATTTATGAATTCGTCAGCCCAGTTTCGTGCAAGGGAAAGATATTCGATCCGGGGCCTGTTGACTCCATCAAACTGCGTTGTTGGATACGCATACGGATAAACTCGTCGGAGATATCCGATAAGTTGGTTATATACTTGACTGCCATGCAGATAAAAAAAAACCGGGTGTCTTCGTCATTTGCCCATAATTCAAGTTTTTTGCGTTGCAATGAGGGCTTATATTCATCCGGGTCTTCGTCCGGCAATAGAACAAACACACAGGCCAGTTCCTGCAGTAACGACTCGTCCGGTATGTCGGCAATGCGGGATTCCAGTTGGTCAAACAATGCGTATCCTTTTACGATATCACCTTTGTTCAACTCGTCTTTTATCTCCCGGAATGCTTTTATGATTCGCTCTGGGCTTAATCCCATTCCGGCCCGTCGGACGGCCAGGTCTGCCGGGATAACTCGTTGTGCTGGCACGTCCAGCCATGATTCGAATGTGTGCCATTCGATGCCGTTCAGGTCGGTGCGTATTGGTATGGTTGCTGTCATATTGATGCCAAATTACCCTTTTTTGCAAACCTATCCAAAAACTGTCGGTGAAAAGTCCAGAGATAGTATTCGCAACAATCGAAAAGGTGACCTGTCAGTGCGTCCGGTGCTTTTTTGCCAGAATCGTCATCCCTCTGCATCAACTCCATGTCTTGAATGAGGTATTTGCAGGTATCGGAAATCATTATATCGCCGTGCTTCGACAGCATGGAGTTGAGCAGTACGATGTAGTCGGCGCTCAATGGGTTGGATGATAACAAGCGTATCTGGGCATCCGATACCTTCAATTCGCCCTTTATTATCTTCCAGTTGGACAGCCCCTTTGAAATCGTTGTCCTGTTGCGTCCCGAAGCGTCCCCGGTAAGAATCAGTCTGTGTGGGTTTGGATATTTGGCTGAAATTCGCTGACACAGTTCAGTTACATCTGAATTTATTATCCTTTCCTCACCAATAATTCTAATCCTTTTTCGGTCTGGTGTGTGCTGGGCATAAATACATGTCATCGGCGACACGTTGAAGTCAAACGAAATGTATATGGGCAGATTTGGATCCTCCGCAACTTTGCCAACGTGAACTGATCTGGTGAAGGAGTACGCATAAATACTGCTTTGTGCGGTAATCAAATGTGCCAATACCTCACGCTTGAAAGTTTGCGGGTCGAGAGTAGCCTCTAACTGCTCAATATAACCCTGTGGCAGGTTGTGCTGATTTACATACGATTCGGCTTGAACAATTCTTATCCGATTCGATTCAATTTGGCTGGCTTCTTTTAATTCAAGATAATATTTTACATTGTCCGGCGGAGTGGTAGCGGTTAGGATTTTGTGGGTTAGCCCAAGTTTTTTAAATAGTTTACCCCTCATCCTTGCCCTGATTTTTCCCAGGGCAAATTCAAAATTAGGCACGTCCCGGGTTTCATCTACAACAACCCAATCCCATTGCGAGCCATTTACGGTATTGTAATTATTAAGACTGGTTAGGACGGCATAACTGCCCCACCTGAATGTAATAACGTTTTCAGATCCTATGTTTGAATAGGGTTCAACGCCTGGCATCCGCTTGTTTATTACATAATCAACTTCTGGACGCAGACCAACTTCTGCCCAGGCATCCTCAATGCCTTTGAGCGTGGCGGTTCGCATCATTGGTACAGTTGGGGCACAGATAAGCCCGCAACTTCCGGGAATAGATATAAAGGGCATTGAAGCAACGCCCAGCATGAATGTCTTGCCCACTCCTACACCAGTAACCATGTGAACTTCTTTGGCCTGGGTGTGGTGAAGAAGATAGTATGCCTGCTGTTGTGCTTCGTTTAGTTCGGTCATTTACCGAGTTTATCAATTGCCTCTTTACTGATGTTTACAGTGATTTGAGGGGGTTGGTAGGTTTCGTTCGTTTTATCCTGCTCCTTATCGAGTAGTTTGCCGTATTTTTTCGGAGCAAGTCGCTCCATAAGCCACATCCTGGTTTCAACTCGGAGTTTTGATCGGGAAGTAAATTCCCGATTCTCGATTACGCCCTTATTTGTTACGAGTGCATCACCACTTGAATCGTCTGCAATGTCGAGGATATTTTCCCCCATTTTATCGGCCTGTAATGCCTTTGCCTGAGCGTACTGTTCCGAAAACTTTGGGTAATTGGTCAGCCAAAGCATGATAGTTGAAGGAACTGGCATCCAGTCGCTATTTTCGGCATACAATTTATGTATGCCCTTTTCGCTCATTGCGATAAGCTCGCAAATCCTTGTAGCTATCTCTGAATTATAGTCTGTCGGTCTGCCGTTGATTGACTTTCCCATGCGCCAAATTTACGAAAAAAAACGACACGCAAAAAATTGTAACAATGTTACAAAAACAGAGTAGGAGAGTAGGATGCAGTAAGATGAAGATTTTTTCATCTTACGTCGTTTTAGACTAATCTAAAAATAGATAACTTACTGATATATAAATATATATATATTATAAATATATAATATATTAATAGTAGAGTAGGAGAGTAGGATGATTTGCCGTTTTCAACTTTTATTTTTTTTATTTTTTTTCAAAAAATTTTAAAAAATATTTTAAAAGAAAAGTTAGTTTTGCACCTACTCTGCAATTTATCCTACTCGTTTATGTTAAGTTGCTGATTATCAATACCAATTTGACGTAAGATGAAATTTTTTTCATCTTACTCGTTTTTACTTTTTACCCCATTTTATGGAAAATTCGCAATTATCGGAGTCAAAAATTCAGCAAGATGCAATTATGCACATCTGGAATAAATTTCCGGAAACCAGACTGTGTTTGTTCCATATCCCGAACGGAATGTTTTCAAATGCACGGGAAGGGGCGAAATTTAAGGCTCAGGGCGTTATCGCCGGAGTTCCCGACCTTGTGTTCGTCTGGGCGGGCAAAACGCATTATATCGAAGTAAAAACGGCAAATGGGCGATTAAGCCCGGGTCAAATCGAATTGCACAAAAAATGGGCTGAACAGGGCGTTCAGGTAAACGTCATGAGGACTTCGAAGGAAATTATAGATTTTATTGCTGATCGTTTGCGATCGGACGGATAATATACACGTACCTACTTGTGCCGTTCCGGCGCTCGGTTATTTTGTGAAATTTCAATTTCGATAAAGCTCGCCCGATTCCGACTGCCGTAATTCTGAGTTGTGTTTTCGACTGAATATACGTGGCAATTTCCGTGCTGGATTTCGTAATGGAATAAACATCATCTGGCTCACAGGGTTCGTAGTGAGTAAGCAGCAATTCTTCGTGCAGGTCTGGTGCGGTGTTATGCTTCGAAATGGCTTGCAGTAGTTCGTTTTCGTTGGCTGTAAGGAAAGGCGATTCACCCCCACTTGTATATCTGTGATAGGCCTCAATTATCGCATCGGTTTTGTCGATTGCGTAATACGTGTTGAGGTCAATGGATGTGGCGTTAATTGGGATAATACGCCTGTTATTGCTGTCGGCGATAATATCGGTTTCATTGGATGTTCCGCAGAGCATGGCCAGTCTTTTTATATCTTCGTGGTCACGGGCATACGCCCGCCTAATTGTACTGCTATTTTGTCCAGATTTGGACTTCATGTATTTGGTATTTGAAGCCATTTTGCCAGCCCATTCGTCATCACATACAATCCATTTCATGGATAGCAGTATGTCGTCATCCTGTCCACGGGATAGGTCGGATATGGCAAAATAATGACTGAGTTCGTCCGGTAGCAGGCGTTTCCAGAATTGTGTCTTGCCTGTACCGATTTTGTCGCCGTATAGGACTGGTATAAGCGGGGGTGTTTCTTCACCGAGTGCGCCGGCGATAAGTCCGAGATAAAATTTCGTCAGAAATACTTCGATATAATCGTACATTATATCACCATTGGGCAGATGTCCATTAAAGCCAGTTATTGTGTCGGCAATGGATTTAATTACACCAACTGGCTGACGGTGTTCGTTTGCTTTGATGAAATCTAATAAGGGGTGGTACGACGGTATTTCGTGGCTACGGAGATAGGTGGATAGAAGTTGCTGATTCATTTTCGGTTCAATTTTCTTCAATGTGATAAACATTGAGTTTTCGTCTGTTTCAGTGAAATTTTCCCCGTTATTTTCGAGCCTGTTGGTAATCAGATTTCGCTGTAATTTGTAGTTAGAATTGATGAATATTTCAATTGCGTCAATGGGAGAGTTGGACTTATCGCCGTGATTGCTGTTATCGTTATTTGCAAATGCTCTCTCAACTAATTCCTGCGCCTCCTTGGTGTCGATATCATCAAGTTTGGTAATGAGTTCTACAACACTTTCCTTTGACCGTCCTTGTTTTTTTGCATGGTAAACAGCTTGAAGGGTACGCTTAGTTTTTTGACTCGTAATATTGATTCCAGCCTCTTTGCAGTAGTGCATGAATGTACCGATATGTACGCCCTGCCCACGTGATTTCAGGCAGTTAGTGTATTGTTTATCGCATACTTTAGGGTCGTATTTTGTTGAATTTTGGCTGACGGTGTGGAAATAACCTCGACCTTCCTCATTGAAATAGTCAGCCAGGGCGAACCCTATCCGCATCCAGATATAATACTGCCCTTGTGTAATGTCAGCTCTGGTGCTGGCAATTTGGTCAATGATATGCTGAAAGTCGGAGCTGGCAAAAGCAGACGGATAGTTGTCAGTTTTGGGTATTTCTTTTTTGGGTATGTATTTTTTGAAAATTACAGAGCGCTGATTTTGATACAGGCCGGGGTCGTAGCTGATGAACCTGGTGCGTGATACATCTTTACAACTCCTATCAATACTGATCTGATACTGCTGAGCATAATACCTTTCTAATCCTTCAAAAGCATCCAGGTGTCGGGCGGGGTCGATACGGACAATTACGGCCAGTCCATTTCCACGGATGGACCTGAAACAGGCATAAGTATATTGATCTATCCATAGCTTGTTGGCCGTATCAAGCATATGGATAGGCTCGATATTGTCAATATCAATGCAAATAAACCCAGAGTGAGCGATAAGTCCAGATGCGTTACGCTCTTTAAACTGCCCGGAAATAGTAACGAGTGGCACGGTCTTTTTCAGTTCGGGGTCTTGTGTTTCCCGAATCCTTTCGACCTCTTTTTGCCAACGGCCCGATTTAACGTCCTGAATAAACTGCTCCAACACAATGGTATTAGCGCCTTTGGTATCGGTTATATTTTTATAAATAGATATGTTCATGCTCGTAATTTTAATTGATGTTTCACCCACCCCGGCTTATACCCCCTGAAAGATGCAAATTCTTTCAATTCATCTTCCGTCATGTCTCGCCACTTTTTGCGAAGATGCTCCGGTACTTTGGGGCGTGAAAGTTCGGCAAATTCTGCTTCCACCGGCGCTTTTTCGACAATTATTTTTGTATATCCGCACTCCGGGCAGGTGCGCATATTGACGGGCATCATGGCTTCGCAGTTTTCGCACAGGCGGACGGCCATGGCCTGTAATTTATCAGATTTCTTTTTCTTTTTTGGATTAAGCGACCATTCGTGGTCATGATCATACCATCCATGCCGTATTACGTTATCGCCGTGGTCGATTACGATAAGATCAGATTTGTTTGGAGCAAGCCGAAGCCCACGCCCTATCATTTGAAGATAAAGTGCTAAACTTTGCGTGGCTCTATTTATTATGACACATGAAATATGAGGTATATCAAAACCTTCTGTGAATAAGCCTACGTTGCAGATGCCCTGAATGAGGCCAGAGCGGAACATAGCAATGGTGGAATCTCGTTCGGACGTATTCGATTCGCCGTCCAGATGCTGGCATGAAATACCAACTGACCTAAACGCCTCAGCGGTTTTTTTCGAATGCTCCACATTTACGCAAAATACAATGAATGGGCGACCACGGGCGAACTTCAGGTAGTTATCAACTACGCCGGCGTATAGCTTTGATTTGTTGAATTTATCAAAAAGTTGGCGACTATTATAGTCCCCTGCGACGGTCTGCACGTCCGACATATCAATATGTTCTTTTGAGGCAAATTTACGAACGGGGCAAAGAAAGTTCAGTTCAGTCAGTTGGTGTATTTTTATTGGATTTACGATGTGATTATAAATATCGCCCAATGGTTTTCCATCCAGCCGTGTTGGTGTGGCTGTCATGCCAACTACATAGGCATCGGGGAAGTGATTCAATATGGTCTGATATGATTTCGCTGCGGATAGATGGCATTCGTCAATGAAGATAATATCAGGAGGTAAAATGCAGTACAGACGGTTGCGCAATGTCTGCACGCTGGCCACGTTTAAAATCAAGCTGGTTTGGGTATTTCCCCCCTGAATCAATCCCGGCTTAAGCCCAAATTGCTGTAAACGCTCGGTTGCCTGATGTAACAATTCCTTCCTGTGGGCTAAAAACAGGATACGTTTATTTTTCGAAATTGCACTCTCAATCATGCTGGCCACGATAGTAGTTTTACCTCCTCCGGTCGGCACGCAGAGGATAGATCTGCGATGTCTTGCGATTGATTTTCTCAGTTCATCAATAGCTTGAACCTGATAGGGGCGTAACGTTTGTGCCATGATTGCGAAATAAAAAACCCCGGCCGGTGCGGTGGAGCGCACAAGACCGAGGTCTGTTTATCCGATGAAGGAATGTTTTTTAAATCTTATCCCGCTCTCCACAGCAGTATCCGAAACCGGAAGATTATATATTTTTTTTTCGTAGCGGGAGAGGGACTCGAACCCCCCTCCTTGTGGTTATGAGCCACAATCTCGGCCAACTGATTTATATCCCGCTTGGCAAAATTGAAATAAATACCCCAGAAATCCAAACATTTCTACCAGTCCGGACAAAATGAAAAAATATTCTCATTGATTATCAATCAGTTACGATAAAAATAAAAAATAAATTTGGAAGTTAGTCCGGACGACTATATCTTTGTATCAACAAATTAAAACACGACGGTATGACAATTCAGGATTTAAAAAGCAACAGAGATTTCATCATTGAACAACTTACTGAAAAAGTTGGTATTGAAAACCTTAAAAAAGCGATGAATGTAATGATTGACGGGTTGGATTGCAACGATTCAATAGATGGTCTGATTGAAAGCGTGGTTTCAATTCTTGAATTTGAAAAATATGCTAAAAAAGACAGTAAATTAGTTAGGCTTCATAGTCGAGTTCATGCTAATGAAAGATTCAATAATTTCACAAAGTCATACGAAAAAATTTAAAACTTAAATATCCGATGAAAACCTTTACAGCAACAAGCAAATTTTTCAGAATTGACTGGAAAGAAGCAAAAGAACTCATAACATCCGGTGAAATGGAGGCGATCGGCTCAAATCTGGGTCAAATCCACAACCAAGGCGAGTACACTATCTCTGCTGATGGCAAAAATTTATACAAAAGACGCACAGGATTGGCTTTTTACGACAAAATTGCAACCAGAAAATGAAAATCACATCACTAAAAAGCGGAATTTACTTCATGGTAGCTTCCAACACGCACGCAGACGAGTTTTTCGACTGTCACGAATCGGCAAATAATGAGATTGACTATCGCAAGAAAATGTACCCGGACTGCCCGGTAAAATTGGAGTCGGCTTATGTTGATGGCGACAATTCGCAGGTATTGGATTCGAAATTGATTGTACAGGTATGACAAATCCGATTTTTCCAGACGAGATTGCACCAGGTGTTTATCTCATTCAAGCTCATACGCAGATGCTTATTTCTGCGAAGTTCAAAGGTGATTTTTTTATTGACGAAAAAGGGCAATTAATTTTTAAGGAGTTATGACAAACGATGAATATTACGCAATTAAAGACCGGCTTTCGCCGTCAATGATAGGCACATTGTTGCAGTCATGCCCGGCGGATGTTCAGCGGAAACTGATTTACGGCACGCCTGAAACGCCAGCAATGGCGAGGGGAACTCTGGGGCACGCTGCGACACTTGAGCCGGAAAGGGTTAAAGATACGTTCAAGTTATTTGACCGCAGTAAGCTTCTGGGGTCGGGAATGATTGCCAAAAAACCAACCTATAAAAAAGATGGTACGCCTGACCAAAAAACCGAAAATCTGCTGATTCTTCAGGATTTTATCGCCAGTTGCGAAAAGGAAGGTAATGTTGCCGTAATAGACCCAGAGCAGTTCCAAAAAATCATGGACGTGGCCGGGATACTGAACACCCATCCATTCTGGCAACTCATAAATGACGGCGCATTGACTGAACACGCTATGCTGTGGACGGCTGACAACGGATGCAAAATGCGGGGCAAAGCAGACCATATCAATGATACCTATGGGATTGTGTCTGATGTGAAATTTATGGATGATATTAGTCCAGAAAACATCATTAAAAGCGTGTATGACCGAATGTATCATGCCCAGATTGCCAGCTATCAGGATGGCTTCGGAAAAACCACGGGTAAAGACGATTGCGTTACGCTGGGAGTTGTCATTGCATGCAGTATTAAAACAAAGGATGTCGTTGTGTACGGCTTGCCAAAAACCTATAACGAGGCAAAAGAAAATTGGACGGAATACAGCCAGTATTTTACCCGTGAAAGCCGTCCGCTGTGGAAAGATATATCAATTACAACAGGTCAGGAATTATACGAAAAGGCTTGCCAAAGGTGGATAGAATGGAATGACTTGTACGGCAATGCCTGGGAGATAACAGAGGTAGTTAACGAGGACACAGGCGAGGTAATTCAGAAGCCCGTGAACTACTGGCCGGGATGGGATTTCATTTCCAGATTTGAGGCAAGCAATAAATTAAGGATTTTTAAATTGTAAATAAATTTATCATGTCAGACGAAAAAACAGAAGTACAAAAATTTGAATCTGCCGAAACCGGCTTCGCATTCAGTTCAGCCCGTAGCTTTGCCTCGGCGCAAAGAATGGCTTTAGCCCTCTCCAGTAGCTCAATTGTGCCGAAAGAATATCAGGGTAAGGATAATCTGGGAAACTGTATTGTAGCCCTCGAAATGGCTCAAAGATTGGGGATTTCACCTATGATGGTGATGCAGAACCTGTATGTTATTCAGGGCAGACCTTCGTGGAGTTCGCAGTTTATTATTTCCGCAATAAATTCATGTGGTAAATTTTCACCGCTTAGATTTGAGTGGTCGGGAACAGAGGGTAAAGATGATTGGGGATGCCGTGCAATTGCCACGGAGATAGCGACAGGCGAAGAGTTGCGTTCATCAAAAATTACTATTCAAATGGCAAAGGATGAAGGTTGGTTTGGGAAGGCTGGCTCAAAATGGAAAACCATGCCGGAGCAGATGTTAATGTACCGCTCAAGTGCTTTCTTTGGCAGAATTTACGCACCGGAAATCATGAACGGAATGCAGACAGAGCATGAAGTAAATGATGTAAATGGTAAGATGGAGTCCGGTTTTGACAACTTAAACAAAAGTATTACGGTTGAAGACATTCCCGCAGAAGTTGTAACAAATAATGAATAACATCATGACACCATCAAAAATCATTTCCGACCTTCTCAGCAAGCGTCCGAAATCAACCGCCACAGACGCATTATTTGAGATCTGGAAAAGCAATGGTCTTGAATTAACACCGGAGCAAAAAAAAATAATTAAAAAAAGTTGCAGTCCGGACAACATTAGTCGTATCTTTCGCAGAATTAAAAGCAAGCAGTCATGAATGTAGTATTAAAGGGCAAAATTGTTCGCATCGAGCCGACAATGAGTGTTGGTTCAAATGGGTTTCAAAAGCGTGAAGTTCATATTGAAATCGGACTGGACGAGCAGTATTCGCAATTCAGAAAGATTGAATTTCACAAAGACAATACAGGTATCCCGGACACGCTGAGAATTGGTCAGGTATGTGAATTTCACATCAATTTGAACGGGCGTGAGTGGGAAGACAAGGAAGGGCGAAAAGTTGTATTTAATACCGATGTGTGCTGGAAAGTAAAGGCGGAATCAGCAACGGTAACACCAGAGCCGACTGGTGGAGAATCGGTTGGCGATGGTGATTTACCCTTCTAATATAATTTTTTATGAAAACATATTTAAAAAGCGAGTTACAGCAAGTCCCCGTTGATCAACGTGTTCCGGGGCGAGTTTATGGGGTTAGTGATCATTTAGAAGATAATCTAAGTGTTGTTTGTATTTTCTATGATAAAAACACCGATATTACTGGTACTAAGTGGAATTATTGGTTCGAACTCCCGGAAGACATGTTGCCAGTCAGGATGCCGGAGGTAGGGAAGGAGTATGAGTTTGATATTAAACGTGTATTAATTGACGGAACAACTGGTGTCCAAAGGGGTGTTTTGGCCGGGTTTGCCATTGAGCTTATTGATGCAAATTCAAGTTTTGTGGTTGACAACATCCGCCCCCTCCCCACCCCAGTCGTACTCCCGGAGCTCACCATTCCAGCCGGGACGCAGTTGGAGCGGATAGAGTACCTCAGGAAGATACTGTCGGAGATGGAGTAAATCTTTGTAAACAATTTAAAACTAAAAACATGAAATTAAATCTTGAAATTGAAATTGACTGGATTGACGAAGAAAGAGGAATTGATGAAATTGTAAAAAATGAAATCATTTCTGGGATTACATCTCGTATTGAAAGTAAAATTTCAGAACAGGTAACAAAAAAAGTAAACGATATGATTGATAATCGTATTGTTGAAATAATTGACCAAAAAACATCAGATGTTTTCAATGATTTTATTAATCGCCCTGTTACGCTTACGGATTCCTATGGAAGTAAAATGAGAGTGTATGATAAAATGGAGGATTTAATTAAGGAAAGATTTGACAACTTCTTAATTCAACCTGTTGATGAAAAAGGGAATGCTGTAAATTCTTCAAGTTACGGTTCAAAATTCAAACGCCTTGAATTTGTAATTGATAAACAAATGAAAGACATGGCGGATAAATTCACTAACGATGCCGTTAAAAAAGTAAGTGAAGAAATAAAATCGCATATAAAAGAAGGATTAACAACAAAACTCGGAGCAGAGTTAATGAGCGTTTTAAAAGTAAATGAAATGCTAAAACTTGAAACAAAATAAGCCAGTCCTAAACAGACCGGCAACCGGGTAAGTGGCGAAATGGTAGAGCCTCTTATGTGTGATATTGTAGCACTAAACGGAGCCAAATATAGGTGCTGGTTCGAATCCAGCCTTCCTCACAAACCCTCAGCGAGAGGGGGCAGATGAGTGAAAATTGTAATCGTCATCATATCCCAGTGTGTGGCGGAGGTGTGTTTAGACAAATTTTAAAATGACAGAAGGTAGATATTTAATAAGAAAAAACAAGGAAGGCGGATACAGTGTTTATTTAAGCGGATTTTGCCCAATGTATTGCGCCAATTATAGTACACGGGAAAAATGTAAAGAACATATTAAAAATCAAAAAAAGTATAATAAAGAGCAAAGGAGAGATTAAACTTCATATAACGCTCAATTATTTGCACAACTATTTAACCGCCAGACGCCGGGCGAAATCGGTGAGAACGGAAGTAAGTGAAGAAATCATGACAGAAATCACACCAGGACAAATTAAAGCGAGAGCCATGGAAATTGGGGATAAGCCGGCATTCCCGGTACATCCAGATGCAAGTAAGTTATACACCGGCATGACCTACCGCCAGTATTTAATTGGGCAGTACGTTGCCAACCCTACCGGAAGCAAAATGAATATGCTGGAAGATGTTCAATATGTACCGGAATGCCTTGCCAAATCTGAACTCGAAGCGGAAAATAATTTAGAACAATAGGAATATGAAAAACGGAAAACAACCAATTACGCCAATACCACATACCAATTCAGATGGCACAATTCAACACGATGTTTATTTTGGATTAAGCAAACGTGAACACATTGCAATAATTGCTATGCAGGGATTGCTTACAAGGATACCTTATAGAAGCGGAAGTGAAGTTCATTTAGGTATTCTTGAATCTAAGCGAATTGCATCAGAAGCAGTTTATATGGCAGACATATTACTTTCCGAACTCGAAGCGGAACAGGAGGTTAAAAATGTTTGATTTTGTCCTTGCCTCATGCGGATTGATAATAATGTGTTACGCTTTTTATCTGCACGTTGTGAGTGAACAACCTAAATGGTTAACTATTTTTACATCTTTATATACCGGGTTTGTATTTGTCAATTGGTGTTATTTTTTTGTTGAATTGTTTTATTGATAAAGTATGAAATATAAACCTGATTTATTGCGAAAAGATTTGATTACAAAGCGTTGTATTGTCAATAATATAACAATGGATGACGCTTCTAATCAAATAGGTATTTCAAAATCAACTTTATCGAGGATGGAAAATAATAAAATACCAGACGTTGAAACTCTGGGTAAAATATGCACCTGGCTTGGAACCAAGCCGAATAAATATTTCGAAATAATTAGAAAAAAAACAGGACGGATTTAAAACTAATTAACATGCACGGATTTACAAATTACCAGCAATCAAAAGCCCTGTACGAACACGGGTACAGGCATCCTGACCAAATCTTCCTGACTAATTCAGAAGGTAAGTATAGTAGAGATTGGGCTATCTGCAAACCGCCTAAATGGTTCCCATCCTTCTCCCTGGCTGACCTGGTTACGATGCATGGTGCAATATACCATAAGCCGGCAAATGCGCCCATGCCTGAGATAATTCAGAGTTACGTGGAATCATGCCTTGAAGAGCCGGAATCACTGGTAAATATGGCAAATCAAAGATTAATTGAAGCGTATGCAAAATAACCCAGCCACCCCGGCAGAACAACGTATATTCGTGCTGTCGCAGATCCTTCACGGAAATATCCTGTGCAACCCGGACGCATTCAAACATAACTCATGGATGCAGAATAAACTCCGGGACATCCGGAAGTCAATAGACCCGGTTATGAACTACGTGGAACGCCGGGTATCGGAAGAAAACATTGAGGGCATGTATGACGAACAACGGGTAACATCATTGCTTATATCGGCAATTATCGGAACATCACATGAGCAGCGGGTGGAGATATTGAAGGCATTGGAAACGGCAGGGATAGTTAAGTAATAATTAAAAATACCATGACAACAAACGAAATAAAACACGCCATTGACCAGATGGATACTGAATTATCCCGGCTCAAGAACGAAAACGAAGTGCTAAAACTTCTCCTGTACCGGATGGTAGCAAGTCACAATGGCAACGTGAACCACGTCCCGTATTCACCGTATAAAAGCAGATATATTCAGTCGCTCCGGGTGGATTATGACGGTAGCGTGATACGGTTTAAGGATGGGCTGAAAAAAGTTAAGCCGGAGAATTGAGGGTATGCAAATAATAGATTTATTTTCCGGCGTAGGTGGATTCTCTATCGCAGGACATCAATTAGGCTGGGAAACCGTACTATTCTGCGAAAAGGAACAATTCCCACAGCAGGTATTGCGTGAACGATTTCCCGGAGTGCCTATATTTGATGATGTTTGTAAATTAACAGGAGAAACAATTAATGGACTTATTCAATCAAAGCGAAACAGAAACCCACTTAGACGAGAAGGAATTATCGTCTGCGGTGGGTTTCCGTAATGACCATGTCAGCCGTTTTCAGTTGCAGGAGCAAGAGAGGGTACAGAAGATTCTCGCCACCTCTGGCCAAAAATGTTTGAGATTATCCAAGCAGTCCACCCGGACTACGTTATTGGGGAGAATGTGCCTGGACTACTTAGTATCGAAGGGGGAATGGTATTTGAACAGGTGTGCCTTGACCTGGAAAGCGAAGGCTACGAAGTCCAGGCGTTTGTACTTCCAGCTTGTGCCACGGGTGCACCGCACAGACGGGATAGAGTCTGGATTGTTGCCTCAAATGCCCACTCCCAAGAAATCAGATGCAGACGGGGGAGTAACACAGACCGTAACGCAAAAGAACGGCAGGTTTGTGAGGACATCGCAGACAACGGGAACGGAGTTCGGAGCGAATCTGAGGGATGCCGTGGGAATGATGCTTCCAACTCCCAAAAAACAAAATGCCAACAGTCCGGGAGTTCACGGACAGGGAGGAATGGATTTGCAGACGAAGATTCAGGGTTTACTCCCGACCCCAACCCACAGCGATTGCGGAGCGAAGCAGACAGCAAACAGCAATCAACCCGGACTACTGGCAATTACTGGGCAGACTGGCCATCTATCTCACCATTTCACTCTGGATATGATGGGATTTCCGAAGAACTGGTGCGACATATCAGAACCAGTCTTGCAGAGGCTGGAGAAACGCCTGAAAACATTGAAGCGTATATCCGGAAAGAAGCCAACTGGCTCAGGAAGCAAGCAATAATGGCAGCAGGAAACGCAGTAGTTCCGACAGTAGTTTTACAAGTCATGAAAGCAATACAATATCACCATGAACCCCGAACTCACAACCCTAATCAACCAAATCGGTGAAGACCGGGTGCTGCGGGTACTGAAACGGCACACCCGGAGGAAGCCTGACAATGCCAGAATCAAACTGGATGAACTCCGGAAGACAGGGATTTACCCGGACTGCCCGGAACTGGCTGAAATACTGCCGTGGCTGGAAGATATGCAGATGGTTGATAGATTCGGTAAGCCACTCCGATTACAGGGCTTAGAAGCCATTCGGAGCAAATCCCGGAAGCAGGATATAGTGAATGTACGGGCGGTGCTGGCGAATTATCTGTATTGTGAATGCAGAATGAAGTCAGTTGATATTGGTATTCAGTTGGGACTCCGAGACCACTCGACTATATCGCACAATCTGGGAATGTTCAGGGATACAATCGGAACGGATAAAAGGCTGAAATTTATCAATAATAGTTTAAATGAATGGCTGGATTCTAAAAATAATCTCTCTGATAGTCAATGATTTACATACTGACTGAAAATATTATTAGGACGTTAAAAATGTTTTTAGTTGGTTTGGGTACAATTTTAAAAACACGATAACATGGAAAACACAGTAAACACAGTAAATGAAAAGGCGGTTTACAAAATGAATTGTGACTGCGGAAGGCAAGGTAATCTAATGGGTACTTTTGTAGCCAGTAAAAAATACATTGAAAAATTAATTGAAGACAAAATCGAAGTCTATTTTGGTGAAGTACTCGGCAAACATAGCGAAATTTATGGCTCGATAGATGCCGATGAAATTACACTTGTTACAGACAATCCGGATACTGTTAAATCATTCGAAGATTTAGATTTAAGTAGTGGCTATAATCCGTTAGATTATACTGCAATTAATGTTGAAGAGGATGAGGTGGATTTGTCTGTTTTTGAAATAATAGAAAAAAGACTGCTGTCATGAACAGATACGAAATGCACGAACTAAAACAGGGTACGCCTGTGATGGTCCGATTTAAAAGAGACCAGCCAGAACTTCTGGGGTTGTACCAGTATCCCAGATACACCGATATAAATCATCCTGCGTCCAACTATGGTCTGGTATCATTTGGACGCCGAGATATATGGGTATCCTGCGATGATGTGCGGACGCTCACAGATGCAGAGTTTGCTTCATTAACTACTAAAATTCAGAAATCATGAGAACCAACTACACCTACCGCTTCTGGTATAAAATCGGCTTTTACAGCCTGCTGATACCTGTATTCCTGCTGTCTGGTATAGCCATATCCCAGACATATATACTAAAGAAAATCAAAGATAAACTGACATACGCAAAGGACGATGCTAAGTGCTACCGGGTAGAGAACCTGGAACTAAAATACGAGGCATCGTTTATCTCTGATGTTTACACCGCTCAGGAATATGGGTTGTGCGAAATGTTCTGTGCCAGGCTGGCGGAACATCGGAGTAAGAGGTATAGACAGGCAATTAATGACAATGACAATGAGTAACAATATCGAACAAAAAGCAGAAGCATTGAACTCTGCTACCCGGAAGCGGGACGAACGCATATATAAAATGCACATGGCCGGGAAATCGGGGAAACAGATACAGATGGCAACGGGTTTATCTCTATCCCGGATTGCTCAGATTGTCAAACGGCAGTCCAGATTACTCAGCCGTAAGCCGGAATCCGGGGCGTTGTCGGATCTGCTCGACACCCGTGCATTAAACATCTGCCACAGGGCGGGCATACGGACAATCGGGGAACTCCGGGCGTATGACTTGGAAGTCATGGCGGGATTCCGGGGAGCGGGTAAACGGGTAATGGAAGAGATTAGGTTTATTTTGAAGTAGGCATACTATGAAAAAAGCATTAGAATGGTTTGAAATGTTGCCTGAGCCGTACCGGACGCGGGCGATTGAGAATTGGGGGAAGTCAGATTTTGAACACAAAAACGCCAGTTTTCTCGATTTAGGAGAGGCGATAGATACATTTACGTGGCGCGAATCACCGCAAGGGGAAGAGCATTGGAATGATATTGATAACCGTGCCCTGTCTGGCGAATTCGACAAACCAAAGCCTAATGAATTTGACAAACCACAACCCAGCCTCCACGGATGGATTCCAGTTGGAGAGAGATTGCCGGAAAAGGCTCATGCGGATGAAAGAGGGGATGTACTGGTACTCGACAGCAATGGACTTAAGTCTATCTGCACTCCTAAGTGGGTAAAAATAAATGCTGACATGGTTAAATTCTGGCAACCACTCCCTAAACTCCCCGATAACTTATGAAATTCACGGAAGAAATAGACATAAGTATCGGTGCTATCCCGGTAGTTGTCCGGGGCATTTATAAGCCGTCGCTTAGTCCGCATTCACTTGACCCGACAGACGACGGTGAATATGAGGTGCTGTCGGTGAAGTTTGGAACGGTTGAACTGGTTCAGCTGATTTCTGACGAGGAAATGGAGGTGATTAAGGAGGATTTAATTAGTAGATTTGAGAAAGTATGAAAAGAGAACTGGAATTTCTAAAGACGTTTTGCGAAACATTTGTACAAGAGGGCACGGAGTGGATTTGCTCGCCATTTACAGATACAGGATTCTTGTGTGCAACCGATGCTCATATACTGGTGCGATTAAAGCCTGATGAATCATTTGATTTGTACGGTATCGAAAATAAAGCGGGGAAAGTTAAAGATGAATTGTTTGTCCAGAATTGTTCGCACGATATAAGCGTATCGGATATTCGTGAAGCAATTTCTAAAATCCCGGTTAAGGATGAAGATGAAATGATTGATTGTCCGGAGTGCAAAGGGAGAGGACAGGTAACATGGGAATATGGCAGGCATAGAAAGAGTGATGATTGCCCGGATTGCGATGGAGAAGGAGAAGTGAGTACGGGCAAAATATTGAAAAGTGTTAAGCAATATCTGGATTGCTACATCAAAATAAAAGACGGATATTTCAATGGAAAATACGTTGAACGCCTTATTGATATTTGCGAGTTCGAGCAGGTAGATTCCGTGCATTTGCTCAAATCTAATGAGTTTAAAAATAGTTGCTTTAAAGTGGGCAGATTTGACGTTATATTGATGCCAATGGTGGTCAATAAAAATGAATTTAATACTGGTTTCGATAAAACAGTAATTGAAATAAATTTACAACCATGAAAAGAGAAATATTATTCCAGGGCTGGTCAATAGAGCAAAAGAGGTGGGTGTATGGGTTCCCTGTATATTGCGAAACCGATAATTCATGGGGAATTCAATGGTGGGAAAATAAGGTCAGCCATTTAGAAGAAGTCCACCCGGACAGCGTTGGGCAGTTTACGGGGTTGATGGATTGCAACGGGGCGAAAATATTTGAGGGCGATAAATTGCATAGACTATTGAACGTACATTGGACTGTTGTTTTCCAAAATTCAAAATGGATTGCAATACCCAAAACTGATTCAGACTTATATTTAGATGCAAGCCAATTTAAGGAGTGCGAGATAACAGGCAACACATTTAAACCATGACAACCAACAAACTACCTGCAATAGTCGAAGAGTGCCTGAATCTAATCACTTCACGCAAATACAAATCATTGGGCTTCGGGGTTCTGTCATTGGACTATGTTTACGGATTAGAAAAGCCGTGGCGTATTTCATTTCGCAACCCGGCTGATTTCGAAAATCCGGATACTAAATCCCGGACAGCACTCGAAGCGTGCCATAAGATGATAGTGTTTTTAAATTCGAGAAAATCATGACAGCCCTGCTTCTATTATTCATATCGGCAACCCTGATAGAATTGGTATTCCACCCAAGACTGGAATATACCCGTGAGGGCAAATTACTGATGTTTTACGGCAGAGCAAATCGGAAGTACATAATTTTAAATTAGCATGAACTACCAGCCACTATTTGACTACCTTCACGAGTTAGGGTTGATTCCAATCCAAACCGAAATGCAGGAAATAATACATATTGTAAAAACCATGAAAAAAAAGAAACAAATCAACGCTCTCCGGGCAAGGATTGAGCGCATAGAGAAACACCTTGCGGAACAGCATATCCCGAATAATTTCAGCAAATCCAACCTTTCCGAAAAACCGAACAGTTCGGAAGAATACGACCAGAAGCCCGACTTCATCCCGGACTGGAAGGATGCGCCGGAAGATGCGGTGTGCGTGGCGATGGATAAGGGTGGTCAGTGGTATTGGTACGATAAAATCCCCGGTCAAAAAAACACAATGTGGGGATTAAATGGCGCAATAAATCCCCTTAGAAAAGCCACCAACGCCTCCCGCCTACACCCGGACTACTGGAAGTCCACGCTAATGATGCGACCAGAGGCAGGTAGTGAACCAGTTGAGCCAGTTAGCGAGAAAGACTACTCCCACCTGCTCCCGGAGGGATACGAGTTCTGCGAGGAGGGGGAGGCGGAAAAGTGGGTTAAGGTGGAGAAGTTGCCTGATGGCCAATTTGAATATTATGAGGTGGGTGCTATATTTGAAGATGGTCTTTACAGGGCTTTTTCGTACAAACACACGCACTACCGCCCTATTCGCCCTATCCAGTACCACATTGCCGTGCATGAGGCGGTTACTGCTGTGCCCGACCCATATATGCCGGACTGGACGAAAGCCCCGGAGGGAAAGTATTTTCATTGTTACGATATGAATGGTATGGGGTATTGGTATGGGATTGGAATGCACAATGATAACGTATGGACTTCAACTCAAGTCCCATCAGGATTAACCCTCCCATCCGGCCTCGACTGGAAGCAAAGTTTACGAGTTAAACCGAGTAAATGAGAATAGTTATGGAAAAATTTGTAAAGAAGCCCGTTATTATTGAAGCATATCAAATAACAAGGGGGTTATTGGAGTCAATATTATTTGACAATAAACCATACCCAAAAGGATTACACATGTCAAGTGCATCTTACCACAAGGAGCGCAGGACAATAGGGGAGTGGTTCGGGTTTGTGGTAACAATTCACAATCAAAGGGTTGATGTTATAGAGGGAGATTGGATTATAAAAGAGCCCGATGGAGAGCATTATTACCCCTGTAAGCCTGATATATTTGAGGAAATTTATGACAGAGTCAAGCCGAATTGAGCCATGAACATCCTAACCTATCTACACACCGTTGAATCAGCCACGCTCGAGGAATTGTACAATATATCTGACTACAGCTATTACTACAACTGGCAGAAGCATTTCGGGCAGGTTATGAGCCGACTGGTTAAATCTGGCAAGGTTGTCAGGGTGAAGCCGGGAGTATTCAGGATTGCTGAAACTGTCGGTAAGGGTAATTACAAGCCAGAAGTTGAAATTGAGAATCAAACCAAATTATTTTAGAATGAGCAACACCAAACAAACAGCCGTTGAGTGGCTAATCGAGCAGCAATGGAAGATACAGGTTAAATATTGCAACAATGAATTAAATTGTGTACAATACTCAGATTTGCATGATGAATTAAAACAGCAAGCCCGGGCGATGGAGCGGGGGCAGATAGTCGAATTTGCAGATGATTATGCTGACCAAGTTATGGCTGGTATGATTAAGCGAGCAAGTGAATATTGTGATGAAATTCATGGCAAATTGGAATAAATTGTATTTTGTAATTGAATTGGAATCAACCGCCAACCCTCTGGGCGGATCGTCAGAGGGGAAAAAGAATTTTAAATATATACATTACAAATATGGGATTAATTAAAGAAGAAATCAAACACCCAACTATTGACAATGTAGAAATAATAGTTGATGAACATGCCAAAAACGAAACGCGCGAACCTTACGATATTGTAAGTTTAGATATTTCTTTTGGGTCAATTAGAACACCTGATGAATTAATAGAGTTAGGTAAATGGCTAATTGAGCAGGGTAAATTTATTAAGAAAAAATACACCTCAAAGGGCGTTGTTCGCAAAGGATTTAAAGCTACAAATCAATCACTACAGCCATGAAAACACGAGTAAAACCAATCGCCCGGGATGCCCGGCTGAGAACGAGTAAACGCAGGGATGGATTTATTAAATTCTGTGCTATCCGGGTAATGGAATTCCGGCAATGGGTCGAATTTGTTTACCGAATTAACCCGGAGGAGGGGGATTAAATCATGACAAAAAGATTCAAATTAACCCCCGACCTAACCTGTCCTGAATTGGATGGGTATCGGTTGCCACCGTTGCCGGAAAAAACCGAATTCACCATTGATGACATCCGTAATGCGTTCTTAGCAGGAATCGCAATAACCGGAGAAGGATTTAATGGTGAATATTGCGGTGGTAATAACCCGGATATTGAGGGCGAATTTGGTGAATATGCAGACCAATATATCGCATCCCTCCGCACCCCACGCATACCGATTGCCATTGAGGTGGAGATGGAA
>ERZ869929.397-NODE-397-length-27970-cov-13.047824_pt1 | contig 27970 bp, 34 predicted proteins | sample MGYA00579312_ERZ869929 | MGnify/ENA primary metagenome ERZ869929 (study PRJEB32216, sample SAMN09231818) | wastewater metagenome | place: USA: Maryland | collected 2016-08-09 | study: EMG produced TPA metagenomics assembly of the PRJNA472060 data set (Reclaimed... | reverse complement strand
GACGCGAGACAGGAACATTCCGAAAGAGGTTCGAAATGACACCGCTTCAACTGTTCCGTCAGAAATGGTCGAGAGGATGCGGATCCTGCCACTGTGACAAAGCGACCAACGTGGTGCTCTGCAAGGGCACCGTCCCGGCGGACGTCCTGTTCGTCGGGGAGGCTCCAGGCGCGAGCGAGGACATCCTCGGAGTGCCGTTCGCCGGACCCGCCGGGAAGGTGCTCGACGGTATCATCGAGGAGGCCATGAGCAAGATAGACGTCAGACACGACCTGCTTCAGCCGAGCGAGTGCGACTGCGACGGGTCCGGGTCGTGCAATATCTGCGACGGAGGTCTCGCGTGGTGCAAGCGGTGCAAGGGAGGAGAGTCCGACCTCGACGACTCCTGCCTGTTTCGGAAACCTGTCGCGATGTGTTACACCAACCTCGTCGGGTGCTTCCCCAGGGACGACAAGGGCGTGAAGTCCGGGGAGCCGGACGGAGCTCACATCAAGAGCTGTCGTCCGAGGCTGGCGGAGTTCATCCAACTGGTGAGACCGAAGATCATCGTGTGCGTGGGGCTGCTGTCCGAGAAGCACGTTCCGGCGGCGCTGAGTCTCCCGACAACAGAGACCAGACCCGCGAGACGAAGACCCTCGGTCATCCACGTCGTCCATCCGGCTGCCATCCTCCGCGCGGTACCGGCTCAGCAGAGTCTCATGCGGAAGCAGGCGGTGGTGCGTATCGCCAACGCCGTCGAGTCCCTATTCACCAAGGAGCAGTGATGTTAGTTCTCAACCGCAGACGAGGCGAGTCCATTCGGATCGCCGAGGACGTGCTAGTCACCGTCGTCGATATGTCTAACGGGAACGTCAAGATCGGTATCGAGGCACCGAGAGACGTTCCGGTCGTCCGCGAGGAGATCAAGGATCTCCCCGTGAAGCCCCGTAACATTTCGACTGTGAGGGCGTGACATGCCAAAAGTCAACAAAGGTCTCGCGTCGAAAGTGAAGAGCGTGAAGATCCACAGCTCCGAGCCGCTGTGGAGAGGGCCATGCGACCCCGGTCCTCTCGGGGGAATCACGCAGTCGATGATCGGCAACTGGCTCTGTGACCGGGAGCGGTTCCGCATCAAGTACGTTGAGGGACTCCGGACGGTTGAGACGTTCAACCACCGTCTTGAGTACGGTCACATGTGGCACGCGTGCGAGGAGGCGCTGGCGAAGGGGGTGGAGTGGCCGACCGCGCTGGAGCGCTACGCCCAGAAGCTGCTCGTCGACCATCCGACACAGCAGCAGGAGGTCGAGAAGTGGTATATGGCGTGTCGGATGCAGTTCCCGTGCTACGTCGATTACTGGAAGAAGCAGAAGGACGTCGTGAACCGCACTCCGCTGCTGCAGGAGGAGGTGTTCGACGTTCCCTACGAGCTGTCATCAGGGAAGGTGGTCCGCCTACGGGGGAAGTTCGACAGCGTGGACCTGATCGGGAGAGGAAAGGAGGCCGGGGTCTACCTCCAGGAGAACAAGACGAAGGGTGACGCCGACGAGCAGGCGATCAAGCAGCAGCTCCGGTTCGACCTCCAAACGAACATGTATCTCGTCGCTCTCAGAGAGATGGGCACTGGAACGACCTGCGGGCTCAAGGGTGTGAGGTATAATGTCATCCGCCGACCGCTCAGTGGAGGAAAGGGATCGATCAAGCAGAAGGAAGCGACGAAGAACCATCCGGCTGAGACGGCGGAGGAGTACTGGGACAGACTCCAGCAGTACTTCCTCAGGGAGCCGGAGGCGTTCTTCATGCGGTGGACGTCTGAGGTCTCCCCGCAGGATCTCAAAGAGTTCGAGCGGAGGTGTCTGATCCCGATCCTCGAACAGATCTGCTGCTGGTATGAGATGGTGGCGTCCCGGAGTGACCCCTTCTCCTTGAAGGACAACCCGTTCCACTGGCTACACTACCAGTTCCCCTACGGCGTGACCAACATGCTGATGGAGGGCGGTGCGAACGAGTATGACGTCTACATCGAGACCGGTTCCCGCGCCGGACTGAAGCGGAGGGATTCTCTTTTCCAGGAGCTGCAATGATCACGATTGACCTCGACATTGACATCATCAACGGGGAGCTGCTCGATATGAGCTATGAGCTCCTGAACAACCCTGAGGAGGGAGAGGACGACGAGATCGACCACTCCCAGCCCGACCCTGATCTCCAAGCGGAGTAGACATGAAACCGAGGTGCATGGCTTTGAATTGTACGAAAGAGCCGGCCGCCGGAACTAAGGGACTGTGTATGTCCTGCTACTCCGCGGCCAAGAAACTCGTGGAGAACGGGTTCACGACATGGAAGGAGCTTGAGTCGATGGGCCTGGCGGCTCAGGAGCTCACTCCTCTGGAGAAGGCTTTCAAACTCAAGAAAGGAGGGAAATGATGCCGGTGATCACCAAGCAGGCTCCGCCGAAACCCCCGCCAGCCAAGGCCGGGAGCATTCTCAGCAGGGGGAAGGATCTCTCGCTGGTCAAGGACGACTGGGTCCACATGCTCCTCTACGGGCAGAACCGGATCGGCAAGACGACGCTGATGGGTCAGTTCCCGAAGCCGATGGCGCTGCTCTCGCTGGAGAACTCACAGAGCGGCGGCGCGAGGAGCATCAAGCGGATTCCGGGGATCACGAAGTTCACCTGGAGGGAGGAGCTGAAGACAGTCGATGACATCGAGAACCTCGGGCACGAGCTCAAGGCGTCAGGCGGATTCAAGAGCATCGGAATCGATTCCGGCACGTCGCTGGACGAGATCGTGCTGGCGAAGGTGTGCGGGTGGGAGGAGACCGCCAACATGCTCCGGTGGGGAAAGGTCAGCCAGGATCAGTACACCGAGCGGTCGGAGATCATGCGGCGGATCCTACGCCCTTTCACAGAGTGCGCCGCACACCTTGTGATCACGGCGAACGAGAAGGATCACAACAGTCAGGAGGGAAAGCGGAACGCACTCGTCAAAGGGCTGCACACGGAGTCCTACTTCGCCGCAGCGATGGGGGGAGGGACGACCCGATGGACGATGGATGCGTGCGACTTCATCTGTCAGCTGTATATGGAGAAGGAGGTCGTTATCGAGCGGGAGGAGATCATCCTTCCCGGCTCCAAGAAGGAGAAGAAGATCCGGGAGACTGAGGTGGAGACCGGTCGTCACGTCCGGAGGCTGCGTCTGAAGCGGCACCCGAACTTCGCGGCTGGGATCCGCGGAGAGGACTCCACCGTCATCCCCGACTACATCGAGGCGGAGACCCCGCAGGAGATGTTCGAGCAGTTCATGCGGGTGGTGCGTGGAGAGAAGATTTCCAGACTTTCTATGAAATAACCGGCGCGGATCGGTTATAATAATCCCTACGTTTTTAACCCTTTTCAGGAGATTCGAATGCCAGCAGTGAAGACCCAGAGTAAGTTCCTCGCCAAGTATGGCAACAAGGTCGGAGACGCGGTCAAGAAGGTCGCGGATAAGGAAACCCGCTACGGGATCATTGACCTCCCGCCGGGGATCAACGGGGTGTGTCGCCTCGTGTCGGCGGAGTTCGTCGAGCTCCCGGCGGACACCAAGCAGAAGCGGGCCGACGGTAAGTCCGCCGCCGGGGAGTACCAGTTCAAGGCTCAGGCGGTCCTCGTGAAGCCGAAGGTCTTCGAAGGGATGCACGTCGCGGGACAGCAGGTGTGGCTGTTCGAACCATTCTTCGACACCAAGAACAAGGACGGGAGCAAGACCACCACGCAGATGGAGCACATCGACGAGATCCTCAACCACATGCGGAAGCTCGGGATCGACACGAAGGGGGCAGACGTCTCCGACCTGGAGGAGTTCGCCAAGGCTCTGACCGAGGGGAAACCCTACTTCAAGTTCTCGACCAGCGCCGGTAAGGCGACCGCTGCGTACCCGAACCCCCGAGTCTGGCAGAACTGGAACGGGATCATCGAGGACTACCAGCCGGAGGACGCCTCGGCGGAGGAGACGGTCGACAACACCGGCGGAGGCGAAGCGGATCCGGACGTCCCGAAGGAGCCCGACACGGACGACACGACGACCGGGAGCGACGACGCTGTGGACCTCGACGAGCTGGTCCGGATGGCGTCGGACAACGACACCGACGCGCAGGAGCGTCTGACTCAGATGGCGACCGAGGCCGGGGCGTCCGAGGAGGACATCGGCAACGCGGCGGACTGGGAGGCGGTCCGGGCGCTCATCGAACCCGCGACCGACGACGGTGACGGCGTCGAGGAGACGGTCGAGGAGTTCGTCCCGGTCAAGGGGAACGTCTGCAACTACTCCCCGCCGGATCCGAAGGACAAGACCGGCAAGAAGCGGCTGAAGCAGGCGAACTGCAAGATCGAGTCGGTGAACACGAAGGCGAAGACCGCGGACCTGAAGAACCTCAGCTCCAAGGCTCTCTACAAGGGCGTGGCGTGGGGTGAGCTCGAAGCCGCGTAAGGAACTTCGGGGTGCGGGTTCGATACCCGAAGCGACCTGATCAGCCGCTATGTTGTGAGGGGATACCCTCCACGGAGACGCCCCGATTTTAAGACAACCAACCGTATCTCCTGGAACTACCGTGTTGATCCGAGCAGCCAGGGGTGCTGAAGGTCCAGTGATTTCTAGAGTCACGCTCCGACGGTTATCGGATCCCGTAGATTGAACCAACCACTCGCAGGGTCACAGTGACGACTCTAGGTACGATCCTAACTTTCTCAAGCAGTTAGCTGGGTGTGCTCGTAGTGAGCCAAGCTGGTACTTTGCGAGTGGTTTTTGAACCTCAAGGATGTCGAGGTGGTCGGAACCGTAGCTCAATCGGAGAGAGCATCCGCCTTCTAAGCGGACGGTTGAGGGTTCGAGTCCCTCCGGTTCCACTGGCTGGTCGGTCCGAAAACGGTTTAGGCGATCCCTGAGTAGGATCGGCCAGCCTCTTTTCAACACTCAATTTTACGGAGCATCTCATGACGATCATGGACTTTCTGAAGGCTCACAAAGAAGACCGCAGACTCGAAGGAGAGCACATCACTGCTGTCGGTGTCGTCAAGATCTCCGAGGGAGTCAGCAGCTTCACCGCGACTTGCGCCGCGATCTCCGGACTGAAGACTTCAGAGTCGAGGGAGTTCTTCGACCATCTCGGGGAGGAACCGGAGGGAGCCGTCGGGCTGTCCCGCGTGGCGTGGCTGAAGTTCTGCCTTAACGCCTGCGACAAGATCCGGCCCATGCTGCAGAACGCGATCAGCAGGATGGAGAAGGAAACCAAGAAGGAGGTGGATCTTGCCTCGAATCGGTGAAGTGAAGAGAACGTTCAAGATGCCCGAGCGACCGCCGGTGTGCAAAGCGTGCGTCGGGACGGGACGGTCAAGCAACAACAGGGAGTGCGTGCCGTGCCAGGGAACCGGCATCCAAGGCGGAAAGAAGAAACCCAAGACACCCAAGGCATAATCGATGATCGCCCTTGACTGCGAGACAACCGGAGTTGACTTTCACCACGGCTGCAAGCCGTTTCTCGTCGTGACGTGCGACGAGAACGGTGAGCAGCGTGCGTGGGAGTGGGACGTCGACCCGCTTACCAGAGATGTCAGGGTCGATGAGAATGACATCAAAGAGATCGGTGACCTGCTGGCGGAGCACGACTGGAAAGTCCTGTTTCATAACGCCAAGTTTGATATGAGTGCGATGGCGTCTGTAGGGATGTGGGATCTCTACGACTGTGACTCTGTATGGGAGAACGTTGAGGATACACTGCTTGCATCTCACCTGCTTCACTCCAATCTGCCAAAGGATCTGACATCCCTTTCCCTGCGATGGCTCGACGCGGACATTGAGCCCTTGGAGATGGCACTCAAGAGATGTGTGCAGGAGGTCCGGCACATCATCCAGCACACCCGTCAAAGGGAGAAAAGGTTCGGTGAGGAACTGGACGTCCTCGCTCAATGGAGGATCGCCGAGGAAGGGGATGCAATGATCCCTTCCGCCAAGACGAAGAAGACAAAGGACGGCGTCAAGGAGGGTCCGTGGAGGTGCGATTATTGGCTCCCTCGCGCCTATGCGAAACACATGTGGGAGACGACCGGACATCCGGAGTGGAATCCTGAAGCCAGGAACGTGCATGAGTACTGGACCGTCACACGGGACTACGCACTGCATGATCCGTCCGCGACACTGGCGATTTACAGATCCATGATGGAAGAGATCCGTGTGGACAGTAACCTGCTCACCATCTACAGGGAGCGGCTGAAGATCCTGCCAATCACGTATCGGATGGAGCAGCGGGGTGTTACCCTCAGCGGGAACCGGCTGAATGAGCTTTTGAGTGTCTACGCTGAGGAATCAAAGGACGCAGGGGAACTGTGTCTCGGCATCGCCTCAGAGTATAAGATCCCCTGCCCAAGATGCTCCACCGGGAAGAAGCTGTTTGAGTGTCAATTGTGCCGGGGGACATTGTCCGCACCGTTTCAGCTGAGTCTGCCGAAGGGTGCAAGCCCGAATAACTCCATTAAGGAGTTTATGTATGAGCATCTCAAACTCCCCAGGATCTCCGGCAAGAAGAGCAAGACCGGGAATGCATCACTGGACGGAGAAGTGATTAATGAGTATCTGCTGACCTGCGGGAAAGGGACTCCGGAGCTGCTGTTTCTCAAAACGTGGCAGTTCAAGAAGAAGAGGGACACGTGCTCCGGGTACATGGAGGGTTATAAGAAGTTCTGGCGTCCGTGGATCCCAGCATGGGAAGGAGCTGTCGACCCGAAGACCGGGGCAGGATGGTATGTTCTCCACCCCAACCTTAACCCGACAGGGACGGACACGCTTCGGTTCAGCTCCAGCAACCCGAACAGTCAGAACATCAGTAGGCAGAGCTCCGAGTGCGAGGAGTGTGACGGGGAAGGGTGTAAGAAGTGCCGGTACACTGGGAAGTCACTTCGCTCCTTGAAGTACACCTTCGGTCCGGTTCCGGGGAGGGAGTGGTACAGTTTCGATGCGCAGGGGATTGAGGACCGGCTCCCGGCTTACGAGAGCGAGCAGCAGGAACTCATCGACATCTTCGAACGTCCGAAGGATCCGCCTTACTATGGCTCCAACCACTACCTCCGATTTCACACTGTCTATCCGGAGATCTGGGAGAAGGAGCTTCCGTTCCAGATGAAGAACAAGGAGCATATCAAGAAGAAATACAAGTCGACCTACTACGGATGGTGCAAGAACGGTGGATTCGCGGTACAGTACGGTGCTATTGAAAAGTCCGATGGATGGGGGACTGCGGACCGTGCGTTCCATAAGCAGTTCTCCCATCGGATGCTCAAAGAGAGGTTCGACAAGCTCGAAGAACTCAACCAGAAGTGCATCTGGCATGCGAACAAGTACGGTTACGTGGAGACGATCCCGGACCGCAGCCTCGGACTGACAAGAGGTTATCCGCTCTCCTGCACGCGAACGGAGTACGGACGCATTCTCGAAACAGTTCCTCTCAACTACCACATCCAGGGAAGCGCGATGTGGTGGACGATGAAGGCAACGATCCGGGTCGACGGTTTCTTTAGATCCTTGAATGACGGGTCAAAGTTCGCTGGAAAAACATGGCCGGGAGGGTATTATATCTGTCTCCAAGTTCACGACGAACTTGTGACGGACATGCCTCGAGGAAAAGACAAAGACTACAACCTCCCCATTGTCCGTGAGGTCCAGAGACTCATGGCGATGGGAGGAGACGACTACGGTATCCCGACCCCGGTGGGTGCCGAGTACCATGAGAACAACTGGGAAGAAGGAGTCACACTCTAATGCCGAAGATCGGACAAAAAGCTGCCAAGCCGAACTCCGCTGTCAAGTCCGCTTCCCACCCCTTCAGGATCCTCCACGGAAACTGCCTGGACGTGCTGCCAACACTTCCGGCGAAGTCTATCGACGCGGTCGTGACCGATCCTCCCTATGAGCTCGGGTTCATGGGGAAGTCGTGGGATAGCAGCGGGATCGCATACAACGTGGAGATGTGGAGCTACGTCCTTCGGGCTCTCAAGCCTGGAGGTTACCTCCTTGCGTTTTCCGGGACACGGACATACCACCGGATGGTCTGTGCCATTGAGGACGCTGGGTTTGACATCTGCGACCAGTTGGCCTGGGTGTTCGGGTGCCTTGACACAGAGACCCAGCTCGTGACACCCGACGGTGTCAGCCCTTACTATAAATCCAAAGTAGGGGATCTTGTATTATGCTTCGACGCGGATAAAAAAGAGTATTCCTACCAGCCGATTATGGAGATCGTTGAGTATGACTACTCGGATACCGCCTACCGTCTTATCTCGGATCATGGAGAGCAAGTCGTCTCCAGAAATCATCGTTGCATCGTTGAACGAGCAGGAGCGGAAGTGTTCGCTCCGGCCGAGACACTTCAACTGCAAGAAAGTGTACCCTTTCTGGAAAGTCTGTCAGAACTGCAAGAAGCCATTCACAACCAACAACCCTACGCAGGCTACCAGGAACGTGACGTGCAGCAAACTCTGCAAGAACTCTATGATCGGAAACTCCAGGAGGGGAAAAACCATACCGTTGAAGATGCGACAGGGGCGGTTCATAGTGTGTGCGGTGTGCAGCAGGTCTGTATGGAAGCCGGCAGCTTGGCTCCGGAAGGTCAAGACCCCGACGTGCAGCCGAACGTGCAACGGACGCATGCGAGGGGAGGAGTGGAAGAAACACGCTCACAAAGGACGACGGAACTGGAGTCCCCAGTCGGAAATCGACGCCAAGATCAGAATGACAGGGAGCCGCAACCCAGCGTGGAAAGGGGGTCTCACGTACAGGAACCGCAAGGGACTCTATGCTCTTCAGCCGATCAAATACGTCAGATGTCCGATCCCTTACGTGTCAATGTCGAGGAGAGACGGTTACGTGATGGAGCACAGGCTGGTGGTCGCTCTTGCTCTAAAGAGACCTCTCCTCCGAGCGGAGGTGGTGCACCACATCAATCACGACGCAACGAACAACTCGGTAACGAACCTCATGCTCTTCAGGACCAACGGCGAGCACAAGGCGTTCGAGAATGGAGCGGACATAAAACCTCTATGGTGCGGGTTGTGCCGTTCCACTACACAGGAAAGGTCTGGTGTCTGCGAGTGCCTACCGGGGCCTTCGTCGCAGTCAGGAACGGAGTAGCGTTCCCTACAGGCAACAGCGGATTTCCCAAGGGACTCAACGCATCGAAGGGTGTCGACAAGTTCTTCGGATATGAGTGGGAGATGATGAGGTACGAACAAGGACAATCAGCCGGGTCAGCCAACACAGTTGGTGGCTCGAATCGCAGTGGCGCTAAGGGGGAGTCACGTCCGTGGATCGAGGAGGCCAAGAGGAAAGGTTTTCATGAGGCTGCTGGTGACACCCCCGTCGGAGCAGATGCCAAGAAGTGGTATGGCTGGGGATCCACACTCAAGCCTGCCTACGAGCCGATTGTGCTGGCTCAGAAGCCCCTCGATGGGAGCATTGCACGGAACCTGACACGTCACGGCGTGGGTGCGATGAATATCGACGGGTGCAGAGTAGGGACAGAAGGGGGAACGAAGCGAATGGAGCAGACACCAGTCGGTCCTTCCGGTTGGAGAACCGGAGGGGAAATCGGTTCGATAGAAAAGGGACGATGGCCAGCCAACCTGATCCACGACGGGAGCGATGAAGCGACTGTAGGGTTTCCGAAGACAGGAGCAACCAAGAAGCAGCTGACCGTGACAACACCCTCGCAGGTTTTTACTCCCTCCAAGGGAAAGGGAGGGTGCAAGGCCAGAGGGGGTTTCGCATCCATTCGAGATTATGATGAGCCAGCCGGTTCCGCAGCCCGCTACTTCTACTGCGCCAAGGCGTCCAGGCTGGACAGGGACGAGGGGTTGGATGACCTCCCAATCTCACAGACGGCTGTCCTAGGCATATCTGAAATATGTGCAAAGTGCGGTGTTTCCCAACGGCACGCCTATGAACCTCAGAACAAGGGCAAATGCGACCATGAGTGGACCGGATCACCTCAAAGGAATATCCACACTACAGTGAAGCCCGTGTCACTCATGAGGTGGCTCGTCCGGCTGATCACGCCTCCGGGAGGAACGGTCCTCGACCCCTTCACGGGTTCGGGGAGTACCGGCAAGGCATGCGGTCTCGAGGGGATGAAGTTCACCGGGATCGAGATGACCGACGACTACCTTGAGATCGCGAGACTGAGAACCCAGTTCGGGTATGACAACTACGGGAGTAAAGAGTAATGCCAAAGATCAGTAAGCCCCCCGCGTCGAACGGGGATACGTATCTCTATCCGGACGTCTCTGTCCGGATCTGCAAGGGCAAGGACGCCCTGACCATCTCCGAGGCGAAGGAGCTTCTCGGATGGGAGAGCGAGACGGACACGATCAAGTTCGGGGAGGACTTCCTCCTGCAGGACGCGGAGAAAAGGAAGGTAAGGTGCCTCAACAACACCAAGAACCGTCCTTTGAACATTGAGTGGTGTCAGACGCTGGCACAGGACATCCTCAACGGGAACTGGAAAATGAACCTGGAGACGATCATTATCGGGCGCTCCGGGCAGGTGCTCAGCGGTCAGCATCGGCTTGTCGCATTAGTGCTCGCTCACCAGACCTGGTCCGCGAAGTCCTGTCCGCCGAAGTGGAAGTCCCGGTGGAAGGACGGACCTTTCATGGAGACGCTGGTGGCGTTCGGGGCCAACGAGGACGACGCCCATACGCAAACACTCGACAACGTTCGCCCCAGAACGCTTGCGGATACGCTCTACACCTCTACGCTCTTCAAGACGTGGAAGCCCTACGACAAGAAGACCGTCGTTCGTGTGACGGACCAGTGCGTCCGGCTGCTGTGGGACCGGACGGGGATGTCCGAGGATCAATACTCCAGCAAGATGACCAACACGGAAGCCTACGAGTTCCTCAGCAGGCATCTCAAAGTCCTCGAAGCGGTGAAGCACATCTACACCGAGAACAACAAGGGATCGATCCAGCAGGCAATCCCGATGGGTCATGCATCGGGGCTGATGTACCTGATGGCTGCCAGCTCGGACAGCAGGGACCTCTACGCGGAGAAATCCCCTCCGGAGGAATCCGTTCTCTCCTTCGAGGAATGGAGTGCTGCAGCGAGGTTCTGGATCGCGTTCGGGATCAGCAGACAGTTCTCGGACGTCCGGCGGATCCTGATGCTGAAGGATGAGAACGACGGGAGGCTTCAGGCCATCGCCAAGATCGGCGTGGTGATCAAGGCCTGGCAGTTCTGGACGTCCAGCAGCTCGTCAACAGCCGACGTAATTCCGGCAGATGCTGTGGCGGTAGAGCATGCGGAAGACGCGAAGGGAAACAAGACCGTGAAGGAGTTCCCGACGCTGGGCGGGATCGACGTGTTCGACGGCGGGGAGCTGACGGAGGAAGGCGTTCCGTTCTAAACGAGTACACCCTCCGAAAATCGGAGGGTGCTCGTATGTGTCTGCAGGTTGCGGATACTGCTACTTCGCAGCCTTGGCAGCCGCGGCGTCATGCTTCGCCACAGCCGAACGTCCCTGTGCGGTGATCTTGTACTGCTTGCCCTCGCCCTCGACCACCTGGACCTTCGCCAGCCCCTCCTCGCAGAGGAACTGGATCGCGGGGTTCGCGGTGCGGACGTTGACCTTCGACTTCTCGGAGATCTTTTCGAAGGAAGCCGCGCCAGGGAACTTGTCCATCCCCCGCAGGAGGTCGACGTGTGCCGTCCGGAGGTTGCCATTCGAAAGGCGGGTCTTCATGAGCTGGGAGAAGGTCAAGCCACCCCGCGTGTCAGAAGCCGGAGCCTTTTTCTCCTTCTTCTTGGTCTTCGTGGCGGAGACCTTCTTCTTGGTGGTCACCGGTTTGGCTGCCGGTGCGGTCGCGGGGGCCGTGGTGTTGGATTCGTCGGACATGGTCATGCTCCTTGGAGGTCGGTGGCTTGCCGGAATTGGCATCCTCCCGCCTCTCACACCACTCTATACTCCGTGAGCTCAGGAATCCATAGACATCCGGGAGATTTCCCGGATTTTTCCGGATAGAACCCTCAAACGAATCGGAGACCTAGGATGAAAATCAGACGAATACTGCTCGACATGGACGAGGTTCTCACGGACTTCGTAGGCGCTGCCTGCGAGCTTTGGGGAGCCTCCTATGGGGAGGTGCTTCCTCACTGGCCTCCGGCGCAGTGGGATATGGTCTCCCCAGTTGATGCGGCGATCCGCAGTAAAGGGATCCGAGATCCGGAGTCGCCTGAGCTCACCTTCGAGGAGTTCTGGAAACCGATCAACGAGAATGAGGCGTTCTGGGCCGGGATGCGGAAGACCCCGTGGTGTGACGCCGTGATCACGCTCGTGAGGATGTTCTGCGACGACGTCCACGTCATCTCCGCGCCGTCCCTCTGCATCAGCAGTCACACCGGGAAGATCAAGTGGCTCCGGAGGATGTTCGGGCAGGACTTCTCCAACTTCGCTCTTACACCCTATAAGGAGCTGTTCGTATCCGAGGGAGTCGTGTTAATCGACGACCGGGATCTCAACTGTGAACGGTTCAGGAAGCACGGAGGAACGTCAATCGTGTTCCCGACGCACCATAACAGGATGCACTCTTTCAAAACGGACCCGGTACAATATGTCGAGTCCGCTCTTAACCAACTCACCCAAGGAGAATGATCGTGGAGTTCAAATCCGACATTGACGTCAAACTGATCTCCCGCATGGGAGGGGATGGTATGGTGGTCGCTGCCGCAAGGGTAAGCACCTCGGCAGAGGACTCACTGAAGTGGTCTGAGACTGCAAATGACCCGGAGGCTGTCAAGGAAACCACTGGGCTCATCAACTACCTGATGAAGCATCGTCACGGGACTCCGTTCGAGCACGGGGCGATGACGTTCTACGTCCGAGCTCCGATCTTCGTGTGGAGGGAATGGCACCGCCACCGGGTAGGATTTTGTTTGGCAGGTGACACGGAGATTTGGACCGAGAGTTACGCCCAGAACTGCGGGCGGACCATCCGCAAGCGGCGGCTCAAGGATATGTACGACATCTGGGCGAACGGCGTCCGTGACAGTGTGGGGCGAACCCGGTTTCTGCCGTCGGTGCGGAACCAGCAGTTACGGGTGCTGAACGAAGAAACCGGGTTCTTCCAGCTCGGCGGCATTCAAGACATCATTCAATCCGAGGTGAAGGAATGCCTGTTGGTAGAGACGGACCATAAGAAGGGGCACGCAATCCGCTGTTCTGCCGACCACCGTATCCTAACCAGTGAAGGCTGGGTCAAGGCTGGCGACATGACGGGCGGAGAGTGGGTGGCGGTGGTGGGTAAAAAGAGCGCCTTTGAAAACCGCCAAGTCCCGCCGTCCCTGCGATCCGGTATCGGTGTCTGGACCTCAATGCAGCGGGCATCGTTACTTCCGAAGGACACCGACTGCTACATTTGTGGCAAGTCGTATCACCGGGAAAACTTGACGCTCGACCACGTTGTTCCGGTGGTCGAGAACCTGAAACTCGCCCTCGATATCGACAACCTCAAGCCGGCGTGCATCTCCTGCCACCGCGAGAAATCGAACAAGGAACAGGTGCTCGCCAACCGCTGTAACTTGGCGGGGGCTAAGTTCGTGCGACTGCGAAAGAAGCCATATCGCGTATCAGAGGAGATGACATACGACATCTCGATGAAGCCCCCGCACCACAACTTTGTGGCGAACGGAATCGTGGTTCACAACAGCTATAATGAGGAGAGCGCGAGGTACAAGACTCTCGACCCGGTGTTCTACGTCCCTCCCCGTAATCGCCCGATGTTCAAGGTCGACGGGTGGAAGCCGGGAAGACCGAAGTTCCTTCCGATCATGAATCAGTTCGGGGAGGCAGCTTACTCCTCACTATGTAAAAACCTGAGAGACAGCTACGAGGTCGGGTATGATGCCTACCAGCGGAACCTAGCTCTCGGGATCGACCCAGGACTCGCGAGGGACTGCCTCCCTGTCGGGATCTACTCCTCCTGCTGGGTCACGTGCAACCCGAGGAGCTTGATGCACTTCCTCTCTCTCAGGACACATGATACGGAAGCCTCAACCGTCTCCTATCCACTATGGGAGATCGAAGATGCAGCCCGCAAGTGTGAGAAGGAGTTTGCCAGGATCTGGCCGATCACTCATGACGCATTTCTCAAGAACGGGAGGACCGCACCATGAGCAAGGCGAATGACATTCAGTACGGGGGAGATCACTACAGAAAGATGGCGATCCAGCCGTGGGACTTCATTGATGCCAACGACATCCCATTCCTCGAAGGCTCCGCCATCGCATACATCGCGAGGTGGAGGTCAAAGGGGGGTGTCGAGGATCTCCGCAAGGCAATCCACTTCCTCGAAAAGAGAATCGAGATCGAAACCGGGAAGAATCAATTGACCTCCAATACCAAGCAGAATCCCTAGGAGTGAGGAATGCCGAAAGTGACATCAAACGTCCCGAAGACGGTCAAGCCGTATATTTCCCACGGAGTCTCGCTTTCCTACAGTGACCGGTCCGAGGAGGCCATCGGCGACTGCCCGTTCTGCGGGAAGGAGGGGAAGTTCTTCGTCTCCCTCAAGACCAGCCAGTACCAGTGCAAGGTCTGCGGGACCGGGACGAGCAAGGGGGGAGGGAACCCCACCGTGTTCATCCGGGAGCTCTGGAAGCACAGCGAGACCGGGACCAAGGACTACGATCGTCTCGCCGGTGACCGCGGACTGCTCTTCCCGGAGACGCTGATCGCGTGGGAGGCCGTGCAGTCCTCCCTCACGGGAGAGTGGATGCTGCCAGGGTACTCCCCGGAGGGGAAGCAGTGCCAGCTCTACCGTTACGTGGCCCCGGCTGGCTCCAAGAAGCGGATGCTCCTCGCCACTCCAGAGAGTCCTCACGGGGTCCACGGCGTGAACCTGTTCGACCGGACCAAGCGGACCGTCTACGTCTGCGAGGGTCCGTGGGACGCGATGGTACTCTGGGAGGTGCTCCGGTCCTGCAAGTACGACGACGACGGTCAGCTCATCTCTGCTGGGGAGCCGTCCAGCCTGCTCAAGGACGCGAACGTGATCGCCTTCCCCGGGTGCAACGTCTTCCACGACTCGTGGGGTCAGCTGCTCGCGGACAAGGACGTCGTGCTGTGCTACGACAGCGACCACTTCAAGAAGGCCCCGAACGGGAAGGACATCCCCCCGGCTGGGTGGGTCGGGATGCGGAGGATCTGCCAGCAACTCTCCGTCTCCACCTCGCAGCCGAGATCGGTCAGCGTTCTCAAGTGGGGAGAGGAGGGGTTCGACCCGGACCTCAAGAGCGGATATGACGTCCGGGACCACCTCACGTCCGGCGGTCGGTCGCTCTCGGGGAGGATCCCGAAGCTGCGCGAGCTGCTGTCGCGGGTCCACCCGATTCCCTCCGACTGGGTCGCCGGACGCGCGGAGAAGAGCAGGAAGTCCGGTAAGGTGGAGGTGGAGACACTGCAGTGCGAGAGCTGGGCGAGGGTCCGCACGGCTTGGATGAGCGCGATGCAGTGGACCGCGGACCTGGACTACGCGCTCTCGTGCATGCTCGCGGTCGTCGCCAGCACGGACCTCCCGCTGGAGCAGCTGTGGATCAAGGTCGTGTCACCGGCCAGCACCGGCAAGACCACGCTCGTCGAGGCGCTGGCCATCTGCAAGGACTACGTCTACAGCAAAGACACCATGACCGGACTGTTCAGCGGGTTCCAGACCGACGTGGAGGGGAAGGAGGACCTCTCGATGATCCCCAAGATCAACGGCAAGACGCTGGTGATCAAGGACGGGGACACCATCCTCCAGAACCCGGCGATGAGTCAGATCCTGAGCCAGTTCCGCGCGCTCTACGACCGCGCGCTGAGGACCCAGTTCAAGAACAAGATGAGCCGGGACTACGAGGACATCAACACCACGGTCATTCTCTGCGGGACGTCCTCCATCCGCAAGCTGGACCAGTCGGAGCTCGGCGAGCGGTTCCTCGACGTCGTGATCATGGAGGAGATCGACCCGAGCTTCGAGGACGACATCCAGGACCGGGTGATCGCCCGCATGTTCGACGAGCAGGAGGACGGGGACGACCACGCCGAGCACATGAGCAACGCCAAGCGGCTGACCGGGGGTTACGTCCGCTTCCTCCGGTACACCGCCCCGACCGAGTGGAAACGGGTGCACGTCCCGCCGTGGGCCAGGAGCGAGGTCAAGCGGCTGGCGCTCCTCGTCGCGCACATGAGAGCCCGTCCGTCCGCGCGTCAGCACGAGACGACCGAGCGTGAGATGAGCCCCCGGCTGACGATGCAGATCGGCCGGTTGGCCAAGTGCCTCGCCATCGTGCTCAACAAGGCCGAGGTGGACGAGGACGTGATGACCCGCGTCCGCCGGTGCGCCGTGGACACCGCCCGGGGAGACACGATGCGGATCGCGACCGCGGTGCGGGAGAGTCCCAGGACCGAGGGGGTCACGTCCTCCGCTCTCGACGTCAGGACGGGGATCGGCACGAGCAAGCTGCGGGAGCTGATCCGGTTCCTCGTCAGCATCAAGGTGCTTGAAAAGTTCCAGTGGAGGGATCCGCTCAACCTGCGGGTGAACGCCGCGACCCAGACCCGATACCGGCTCACCGAGCGTGTCGAGGAGATATTCTCGACGGTCGAGAAGAAGAACAACCGGAGCAAGCAATGAGCGACGAAACGAAGAAGACGACCGTGGACGAGACGACCTCGTCTTTGGAGGAGGTCGCTCTCAAGTTCCAGGAGGCCGCGAGGTCGGCGGCCGAGACCCTTCGAGGGTTCAACGATTTCGTGGAGTCGCTCTCGGAGACAGACCGTGCGAACCTCACAGCGATGATCCGGCTGCCGAACGCCGTCGAGCTGCTCAGGGACTATCCTCAGGAGACGGACTTCCAGAGACGGTACAAGGAGTGCGCCCTCGTCGGAGTGGCGATCAGGAACTTCTCAGAGTCACACCAGCGACCGAAAAAAGGAGTTTAGACATGCCCAAGATCGGAACAACGGGAACCGCCGCTCTCCGCCCCTTCTGGCAGACATCGGATGGACGCCACGTTCGTCTCTACCAGGGAAACGTAACAGACGTGCTGGCGAAGCTCTCTCCGAAGAGCGTCCATTGCTGCGTCACCAGCCCTCCATACTGGGGTCTGAGATCCTACCTTGATGCCGACAACCCATTGAAAGTGTACGAAATCGGATCAGAACCCTCTCCCGACTGCGGAACTCACGGACAGGCTCAGTGCGGTCGGTGCTTCGTGTGCAACATGGTGGCCGTGTTCCGGGGCGTGCGGCGGGTGCTGCGGGACGACGGGACGCTGTGGCTGAACCTCGGGGACTCTTACGGCGGAGCGTCGGGCAACAACCCGTCATCAAAGTCAACTTTGACGACCAACGGCGGACGAGGTCCTAAGCCGGGAGATAAGTATTCAGCGGAGGCCGGTGGGGGGTCGGGGAAATCGAACGGTTCGACATGTCTCCCGTCAGGCAACCTCGTCGGTGTCCCCTGGCGGGTCGCCCTCGCCCTCCAGGCGGACGGGTGGGTCCTCCGTCAGGACATCATCTGGTCCAAACCAGCACCAATGCCAGAGAGCGTGAAGAACCGCTGCACCAAGTCCCACGAGTACGTGTTCCTCTTGGCGAAGCGGGGCGGGTACTTCTACGATCACGAAGCCGTCCGCGAGGATGTAAAGGTTAACAGCGGTCAAAACATGAGGTCGTCTCCGCACGGCGACATGGTACTAGAACGAGGTCATCGGGACCAAGTAGAACGGACCTACGACCGAGTATGCGGGGCCAACAAGCGATCCGTTTGGACTATATCCCCCCAGGGTTACGAAGGAGCTCACTTCGCCACATTCCCTCCGAAGCTGATCGAGCCGATGATCAAGGCCGGAACGAGTGAGAAGGGGTGCTGCTCGAAGTGCGGTGCGCCGTGGAAAAGGATTGTGGAGGAGAAGAAAGAACGAACGCGAACTGGAGAGAACGTCAAAGAAGGGACAGACAACGTCTATGGCGACAACAAGAAGTACAGGGAGGTCATAACTGAGTCCGTAACCGTCGGATGGGAGCCGAGCTGTGAGTGTAATGCCGATGTCATTCCATGCACCGTCCTTGATCCATTCATCGGGAGCGGGACGACGTGTGCCGTGTCCGTTGAACTCGGGAGGAGCTCAGTCGGAATCGACCTGAGCGAGAAGTACCTGACGAATAATGCTGTCCCGAGGATCGAGGGGGCGCTGTTGAGAAGACCGGATACGAGGCAGTTGATCGGGAAGAAGCCTGTGAAAATGATCCTAGGCAAGCCAGCTTGAGTATACTCCTATATTACTGTATACTATACTTACTACTAAACTAGCTCCCCCTCCCGTGCTTACGGGTTACTTGCTAGTAGTTTACCCGGGGCGGGACGGGAAGTAAACCCCTCTCAAAATAATTCCGAAATAGGGTATAATAATAGCCGCGGAGTGACCTGCGACCTTTCGCCTGGGTCTGGACGATGCGGCGTATCGAACCGAAACACTAACGCCCGCGAGGTACGGAAGGAGGTGATGTGCGATGGTGCGTGATAAGAACAACGATGTTTTGAAACGGCTTGGCAAGTAGCTCCGGCCCGCAGTGAAGCGTAGTAGCTGCGGGCCGTTCATGATGCGAAACACTAACGCCCCTCGGGGCAGAAAGGCGGATGCGATGACGACTGACGAACTGTTCGCGGAGATGGAGCGGCTGGAGGCGGCGGCGACACCGGGGGCGGTTGAAGCATTCGACCCAAACGAAAGTGTTGCTCCACCACACTGGCACATTGCCAATGACAGCTATTCGAACCCCGATGACGGCCCTGCCTACTGTGCGGCTCTTGAGTGCGGGACTCGTGACGATGCGCTGTTCGATGAGTTTCTCCGCAACCACGCCCCCGGCCTGATCCGCTCCCTGCGGCAGGAGCGTGACGCGGCGCATCAGCGAGAAACTGACGCTTTCGACACGATCTTTTACGAAGTTCCTCAGTTATGCGGCGAGGACGGCAAAAAACTTAGTGTGGCAGACAAGATCAAAATTCTTGTCGAGTTAACCGCGAAGATCAAAGCCGAGCGTGACGCCCTCAAGCTCAACAACGCAGCTTATGAGGACGAGGTGCGAACGCTGAGAGAGGAGCGGGACGGACTTCGCGATCAGCGTGTCAAGATCGACACTATCGGCGCTAACCTTCTGGATCCGCTTGGTAAGTTTGTGCGGTCAACGGTCGAAGGCGGCGTACCTCTCACGACAACTATCGTTTGCGAGTGCGAAGACATCGAGCCGAAGACAGTCCTGTATCTGTGGGCCACGACGGACGAAAAGGAGCCGCCCGCTCGTATCAGGGAACTGGCAGCGAGCAAAGCGGCGGCAATTGCAAGAGCCGATGCCGCCGAGTCCGCGCGTGACGCCGCCCACGCCGTCCTACGCGAACTCGCCGGCTACGTCTCCGCCGGCGGATTCAACGCGGATGCGGTTGACGCGGCGACGTTCAAGGCGAAGATCGTCAACGGCATCGACACGATGCTCCGTGTGGAGGAAAAGCGGCGGGAGGAGTTGGAGAAGCGGGTGACGGAACTTGGCCAGCGATTAACCAACATCGAACGGAGAGCTTCTGCAAGGCCGATCCATGTATGCGAAGTAGATACCTTCGACCTGATGTGCATTGCTCGCGACGCCCGTGACGCCATGAAACCTGAAACCATCAACCCCGCTCCGGCGGGAGGAAGCGAGAAGTGATGACCATCCCCCCTGAAGTCGCGGCGGCGGCGGAACGAAGGAACCGACGAAAGAGCGAGTCGTTCGAAAAGGTCTACGGCATGGACTACTGGCTGTCTGACCGTGACGATGCGGCGCTGATCGACTACGCCCTCTCCCTCATCGCCCGGAACGCGGACGACGGGGAGCAGCCGAGCGTGCGATGGATGTATGAGCAACTGCCCGAGCAGAAATCGGGGATTGTCCAGCCGTCAATGCGGAACGGCGAAATCGGCTGCTACGTCAACGACGCAGCCAACCTGTGTCAGATATTCATCGGCATCTACTCAAAGTGGCAGTTCCGCAGCCTGTGCGACGCTCTCAATATCACAACGAAGGAGGCGCGGTGATGCAGATTAAATGCAAAACGTGCGGAACGAATCTAATTTTCGTCAACAGCATTGGATGCTCCCGATGCCCGAAGTGCTCTGCGGAAAACCACAAGACTGCACTCGCCCCCGACACTGTGGAGGTGCCGGTGGAACTGGCGAGGCGGTGCGTGAGCTACATCGAAGACGCCAAGCTCACCTACGAGGAAGAGGACGACGACGAGGGTTTGGTGGAGATGGCCGACCGTGACCAAGCCATTATCGAAACACTCATCGCTGCGAACGGCGGGAAGGAAGGTGGATGATGGACTTCAGAGGGCTTGATAAAGCATTCGACCGGCTGACGTGGTTTGCCATGATCGGCTTTTTCGCAGTCATCATAGGCGTTCCTGTCGGGCTGTTCTTTCTAATCCGCTGGCTCGTTAACCACTTACAATGGGTGCCGTAATGACTCTCAACGCATTCATCAAGAAACTTCAGAAGCTCGCCGGCGCCGGTCATGGTCGTGCGAAAGTCACGGCAGATCGCCCGACTTTTTATGACGGAAACGGCACATGGAATATCTGTGATGTCCGGTCTGTTAAACATGATCGTGTTAATCAGATCAATGGCGACGGATTTCATGAAGAGAACAAAGACGGCAGCGAACGCACGAAAAGCTGCATCGTCATTTCAGGAGATTATGAATGACCCTGACCCCCGAGGCCCGTGCGCTGGCCGTGCGATGGCTGGAGAAGAACGGGAAAAGTCCGGAGAACGTCGGCTACGGCTTCGCGTGGAATGACTTGGAAGCAGAGCCGGATGGTCTGCCGTGGCAGCTTTACGTCGCGGAAAGCACCGGTATGGTTTACAGCACAGAGGAAGAGTGCATCGACGCTTTCGCCGTCGCGTTCACCGAACTGCGGGACGTGCTCGGGGTGGACGCGGAGGTGCGGGCGGCTACCGAAGTCATGGCCGATGCCCTGATCCTGGCCGACGGTGAATCTTATTCTGAAGGCAACTTCCCCGGTCACGGGCACCGCAAGAAGAACACTTGGGACAGAGGAGGCTTCTGCGGACAGTGCATTACCTGGAATAAAGGCCTTGATGCTGCAAGAGCCATCCGAAAGGAGCCGACATGATCGCTTGGAAGCCAGTCGCTGAGATGCCGGAGGAGATGAAGGACGGGCGAAGCGTGCTGTTCTGGTCCGAAGTGACCGGCTGGATAATACTGGAGTGGCACAGAGGACGCCGAGGATGGTTCGACGAAATGGACCGACAATGGGATCTTTCGACATTCACCCACTTCTGCCCCATCAACCCGCCGGAGCCGACCCCATGACCCGCCCCGACCTGCTCCGCGCCGTGCTCGCCGACCCCGCGGACGATCACGCCCGGCTCGTGTACGCGGATCGCCTTGACGCGGAAGGCGAGCACGAGCGGGCGGAGTTTATACGACTTGAGATCATGGCATCTGACATTAGGAAGAACTGCCAATGTGGTGGATGCGTGAAGAGCGGCCAGCACCACAATGGCCCTTGTGCCGTGGCTAGAGAATGGATTGTAGCTGATGGGCGGGCATGTCGATTGATTGCGCGGATACGTCTGCTTGCCGATGTATTTGCTTTTGAGTGGTTCCCAAGCATTCCCGAAGGTTCGTGCTCGTGGTCAAGGGGCTTCATCCACACCCTTCGCGGCCCTCTCGCCGCCCTGCTCGAGCACGGGCCGCGGATCGTCGCGGAACATCCGGTGGAGAGGGTGGAGGTGACGGACGTGATACTTCGGCAGACGGACAACAATGTCATGTTTGAGTTCCATCACTCCGTAAGCCAAGACGAACTTGATTTCATGCACAGCGAACTGTCAGACACGAAATACTGGCACAATGACATAGCGGTCGCCAGAGGGTTCATCAACGCTGGAGCCCTCCGCGAGATCCGCCGCCGTGCCAAAGAAATAACTCAAGGATTTTCGGTATAGTATATTAACGACGTCCAAGCCGACAGGAGCATAATCCGATGCCGAGCGGTTCACAGAACGGGAAGAGCAACGGTCCCAAGGGACGTCCCCGCGCCAAGGGGAACAAGGCGCAGCTGGTGGAGATCGGGGAGAGGCAGAGGCTGGTGACCGAGTACTACGTCAGGGGGATGACTCAGGTCCAGATCGTCCAGGTGCTGAAGGAGAAGCACGACATCGTCACCAGCCAGCCGACGGTGTGCAACGACATCCGGGACGCGATGGAGTTCTGGGAGCAGCAGAAGCTCGGGGAGATCGAGCAGCAGAGGCTGAAGGAGATCGCAGCGCTCAACATGGCCGAGGCCAAGGCGTGGGAGGAGTTCGAGTTCAGCCAACGGAGGAAGGTGGTCATCAAGCCGAAGAAGGGGGACGCGGACCAGAGGGAGAAGGTCGTGTTTGAACGTACATTAGGCTCAACGGAGTGGCATGAGCAGGCGCTGAGGTGTCACGACAGGAGGGTGAAGCTCATGGGGATGATCAAGCCCGACGTCGTGATCAAGCCGAACGGGGACACTAATAACAGCGTCGTTAATATCTGGAGTCAGATCGTGCAGGGAGTGCCTGTGGATCCTCTGGAGCAGAAGCTCAAGGAGCTGAACGGAGGGGTGATCGATGGGAAAACGGTTGAGGGAGGTCGGTAACATCCTGATCGAGGTCATGCCGGAGGTCACACTCGTCGTGGGACTCTTCATGATGGCGGTGATCATATTCCTCGTGAGGAGCCCGAGATGAACGCGGATGACATGGAAGACATGAGGCTGAATCACACGTGGAAGTCCAAGGCCGAGCAGGAGGAAGGTTCGCCCGTCCCGGTCTTCGGGTGCGCGGTCCTGATCCTCGCGGGTCTGATCGCTTTGATGGCCGTTGCGACGATCTGCACGTTTCTCGTGTGGCTCATGTCGCGGATGTTCCGGGAAATCTGAGGGGTTGAAAATGAAAGAGACTGTGACAGAGACCGTTCAGGAGACCAAGACGGTCTACAGGGCGGAGATTCCGTCCGGCGTGGGGTGCCTGATCATCATGGCGATGATGACACTTTTCGCGCTCCTCGCGTTCTCGACGACGTGGTTGGTGTACCATACGTTCGAGATCCTCAAGAAGTTCTGACCAACTGGAGCAGACCATGACGAACGGCGAAAGGAGCTAGCGATGGAGATTGAGAAAATGGATGGCAAGGAGATCAGGCCGATGGGGGACAAGCTCCTCGTCGAGCGGATCCCGACGAAGGGAGTCACGGACGGAGGTCTCGTGCTGCCGGAGATCTCGCAGAGAAGCGTGAGCATGGCCTCGGAGGGAACCGGGTTCTGCGTCGGCGTCGTGCTCGCGCTCGGGCAGGGGCGCAAGACGAGGGAGTCCGGCAAGGTCGTCCCCTTCCAGTGCGGGGTGGGCGACCGCGTCTACTTCAACCGGTTCGGGGGCCACGAGCTTGACGTGCGGGGGAAGGACTACCTGCTCATCTCGGAGACGGAGATCCTGGCGAGGGAGGATGCGTGAAGAAGCCCAACGGTCCAGTCATCATCGTCATCAGACTCTACTAGGAGGACAGTCATGCGGGAGTTGCCGAAGGGAGGGAGCGGTACAGCACCTCCTCAGACGGAGTACGAGCTGCTGATCGAGCTGGAGAGGATCAGAGCCGCGGCGGAGATCGTCAAGATCGCTTGTAAAGAGGGAACGTACTACGCAGGACCGAACAACGCTTTGAGATCCGCGGACGCGTTCCTCACCAAACTCTTCGACGGAGAGTGACATGGACCCCCTTCCCTCGTGCCCGAAGTGCGGCAAGGAATGCCCCCTCAACGAGTTCTCGTGCTACGGAGGGCACGAGGACTGCGAGGTGGAGGCGTCGGTGTTCATGGCCAAGCATCTCCACGACCCGGTCGTCATCGAGGGCGAGGTCGTGGACAGCCGCCGGATGTCCAAGAAGGACCGGGAGGCGTCCCGCAAGACTCCCGGCATCCGCGTGCTGAGCACGAGCTACGGGCGCAAGTCGAAGAATCGGGGACGTTATGACATCGGGAGGTACGAATGAGTCCGCTGTGGAATCCGAACAGGATGTGGAGTCCCTACGAGTTCAAGCAGGTCTTCTGGCCGAAGGTCAACTTCTACGACAAGCAGTGGGAGATCATCGAGTCCTCCGAGCGGGACGACGAGACGGTGACAGTGGCCGCGAACGAGATGGGAAAGGACTTCGTGTTCGCGTTTATCGCGCTGTACAAGTTCTGCACCAGGAGACCGTGCCGCGGGGTGCTCAGCTCGGCGAAGGACAAGCACCTGATCGTGCTGCTCAGCGAGATGAAGAACTTCATCCAGACCGCCAAGTACCCGATGACCGCGGACAGGGGCGGACCGCTCGTCGTCAACCACCAGGAGATCTTCTGGGAGCTCAACGGGGTGCGGTGCGAGAAGAGCTACATCATGGGGATGGTCGCCAGCGACGAGTCCATCGCCTCGCTCGGCGGGCACCACATCGCCAACGTGGGGGACGGGATCAAGCGAACGTTCTGGATGGGGGACGAGGCGAGCTCGCTCAAGGACGCGTACTACAAGATGGTCACCCCGTGGGCGAACTGGGTAGGGATCATCGGCAACGCGTACGACTGCAACAACTTCTTCAGGAGGGCGGTCAAGGGCGACAGGAAGCACAACATCCCGGGCGGGGACATCATCCGGGACTACTCCGAGGACGACCTCCGGAAGTTCCTTGAGAGCAGGCCGGGGAAGACGTACTCCTTCCCCAACAACAAGCCAGCGCCGAGGGGTTACCACCGCAGGGTCATCAAGATCAAGGCGACCGACTCCCCCAACGTGAAGTTCGCCCTCGCGCAGCAGGCGAAGGGAATCACGCCGGACGACACGATGGTCATCCCCGGGGTCAAGAGCTGGAGCAAGTACCAGGCGAACCTCAAGATGTGGGATCCCATCGAGCAGAGCGTGAAGCTCGACGCGGAGTTCTACGAGGGGACGACGCTGCGGATGTTCCCCAAGGACTGGCTCGACCGCGCGGAGGAGATGGCGGAGCTGCTCAGGCTCAAGGGCGTCAAGCGGGGTCCGTTCGCCCTCGGGGTCGACCCTGCGGAGGGGGGCGACAAGACCGCTGTGTGCGTCGGGGACCAGCTGGGGATCGTCGACATGGAGTACGGGCAGACGCCCAACACCGCGGACATCAAGCACATGATCCTCCGCTTCATGAAGAAGTACTCCATCGACCCTTCGCGCGTGATGATCGACCGCGGGGGAGGCGGGAAGCAGATCGCGGACCAGCTGCGGGAGATGGACCAGGAGGTCAGGACCGTCAGCTTCGGGGAGGCCATCCTCTCACCCATCCAGCGCGGGATCGTGCAGCCGGAGGAGAGGCTGGAGGTCCGCGAGGAGCGTTACACCTACAAGAACCGGCGGGCTCAGATGTACGGCAGGCTCATGGAGCGGCTCGACCCGGAGGACCCCGAGAACCCCAACACGAAGAAGATGACATACGCGATCCCTCACCGATTCCCCTCAGGAGGCTTCGCGGCGGACCTCCGGGACGAGCTGGAGCCGATCCCCAAGAAGTACAAGGAGGGGATGCTCTACATGCTCCCCAAGCACAAGACCGGGAAGAACGAGGCCGAGGAGACGCTGACGGAGCTGATCGGCCACTCGCCCGACCTCGCGGACTCCGCCGTGCTCATGCTGTACGGGGTGGAGCAGCCGGAGGAGTTCGTGGTGGGGGGATGGTAGTTGTTCGCGTCAGAATTATTAACGGTTTACTTTCCGGCGGGACGGGGTTATAAACGTAGTAACCCCGACTCTTTACCTCCGCGAGATCGACGATGAGATCGATCATTTTGTCGTTGACCGTGCCTAGCTGTTGCTGCTGCTCGGCGGCTCCGGTCCCCAAGGCGGCGAGACACCAGCTGCTGTTCGAGACCCACTTCGCCGGGATGAGTGTCTGCCACGCGGTGACGAAGGTGACCAGGCCGGGAACGAACGAGGAGTTCTACTTCGCGTCGTGGATGACCAGGGAGCAGATCGTCGAGTGGCTGGACGCCTACGACCGCGGTCCTCGGGACCCGATGCACCGGATCAAGTAGCGTATCCCAGGAGCGAACAACCGGAGACCGATGACAACCCCGACCCCACAACCGATCACGAACGAGCAGCGGCAGGTGCAGGAGCTGGAGGAGATGCTCCACAACGCCTACACCGCGCGCAACGAGATGTTCCGCCAGCTGATGGACCCCAGGCGGGACCTGTTCCACGAGTGCGGGTACCCGGCCACCCTCACGCCCCACCAGTACCAGCAGCTCTACGACCGCAACCCCTACGCCGCTCGGGTGGTCGAGTGCATGCCGAAGGAGTCGTGGCAGACGACCCCGACGGTGTGGGAGGACGAGGGTGAGGAGTCGACGGAGTTCGAGCGCGCGTGGGACGAGCTGGGATCCTCCCTCAGCGCGACGAAGAGCTGGTTCAGGGACGAGGAGGGGAGCGCCGTCTGGGAGCTCCTGATGCGCGCCGACATCATGGCTGGCATCGGGCAGTACGGCGTGATCCTCCTCGGACTGAACGACGGGAGAGACCCGTCAGAGCCTGTGGAAGGAGTCGAGGAGCGCGGGAGCCTGCCGGGAGCGACGTCTCCGAAGAACGAGAAAGGTGAGAGGAAGCTCGTCAGCAACGCTCCAGTCAGCGAGACCCGGAAGACGTTTCTCGACGTCGAGCAGCCGACCGTCAACTGGACGGATCCCTACGAGGACACACTCGACCCGGGCAAGACTCCGAGCGGGTACGTCCCCTACTCCCTCACCACCAACAAGGACAGGCTCCGGACCAGCCTGACGGTCAACCTCGTCAGGTCGAAGCCCGCTCCGAGGGACTTGGAGGACGACGTCGCCGACGACGCGGAGCCTGAGGTCAAGGCGTTCGTCGAGCCGGTGAAGACCAAGCGGAAGCTCATCTACGCGCGGTGCTTCTCCCAGGCACAGGCGATGGTGACGCGGTGGGAGACCAACCGTCTCAGTCCCCGGTTCAACCAGCCGGTGAGCTACCTCATCACGCTCGACAACCCGTGGGAGATGACCGGGGGGTTCGTCGGTCAGAGCGGGTCGACGATCAACGTCCACTGGACCAGGGTCGTCCACATCGTTGACAACCGGCAGAACAGCGACGTGCTCGGGCAGCCCCGCATGCAGGCTGTGGTGAACAACCTGCTCAACCTCGACAAGATCTTCGGCGCGGCGGGGGAAGGCTTCTGGAAGAACTCCTTCACCGGGCTGAGCATCGAGACGCACCCGCAGCTCGGCACCAACGCCAAGATCGACCGGGCCAGCATCAAGAGCCAGCTGGAGAACTACGAGAACTCGCTCTCCCGCTCCATGCTGTTCGTGGGCGCGAGCGCGAAGACCCTTGCCCCGGTCGTCACGGATCCGACGCCTCACGTCGACGTCAACGTGGGGGCGATCTGCGTCCGGCTGGGAATGCCGAAGCGGGTGTTCGAGGGGAGCGAGCGCGGGGACGTCGCCGCAGGAACAGACGACGCCGCCTGGAACGACGAGCTCAGGCTGCAGCAGCGGATCCACAACACGCCCCACGTCATCGTGCCGTTCATCGACCGGTGCGTGCTCGTGGGCGTGCTCCCGGAGCCGAAGGAGTACCACGTCGAGTGGCCGGACCTGGAGAGCCAGACCCCCGCGGAGCGGAGCGCGTTCGCCAGCGCGATGACCACGGCGCTCGCCGCGGCGCTGCAGGGAGGGGTCGTGCCGGGGTTCTTCACCGAGGAGGACTACCTCATCCAGGTCTGCAAGTTCCCCGAGGACGTCGTCAAGGCCTGCCTCAAGCGTGCTGTCAAGCAGGCGGAGGAGGAGCTCGCCGAGCAGGAGGAGAAAGCCGCAGAGCAGGCCGCTGCGATG
>ERZ869929.396-NODE-396-length-28005-cov-10.412093_pt1 | contig 28005 bp, 38 predicted proteins | sample MGYA00579312_ERZ869929 | MGnify/ENA primary metagenome ERZ869929 (study PRJEB32216, sample SAMN09231818) | wastewater metagenome | place: USA: Maryland | collected 2016-08-09 | study: EMG produced TPA metagenomics assembly of the PRJNA472060 data set (Reclaimed... | reverse complement strand
CAGGCGCGCGCCGTCGAGCCGCTGGAGTAGATCGCGGGGACGACGCGGCGGGTGAAGAACGGCCCGAGGACAGGGAGGCCGGAGACCTGCGAAAGCGCGGTCACGGCCGGTGCTCCGCGGGGACGATCGCCTCGGGGGCGTGGGCGCGCAGCCAGGCGAGCACGTCGAGGGCGACGGCGTACGGCGGCGAGAGGCCCGCGGCGATGGTCGCGAGGCCCGAGGCCACGACGCCGCGCGCGAGCTCGAGCTCCCCCGCGTCGAGGTGATAGAGCCCGCCGCCCAGGCGCGCCATCGCGTCGGCCTCGGTGGGCAGGTCGCCGGTCACGAGGTAGCGGGCGAAGAGCCCGACGACGTACGCCTGCGCCTCGCGGTCGGCGCGGAGCTCCCCCGAGCCGAGGTAGTCGATCGCACCCTGCGCGGCACCCACGCGAGCGATCTGCCCCGCGTGAGTGACCTCGTGGGCGACGGCCTCCACGTAGGTCGCGGGGTCGGTCGCCGTGCCCTCAGAGAGCAGCACCAGGGCCCCCGCTGGCGTCGGGACGCACCGCGACACGCGCGGATCGCGGAGGCTCGCGGCGTCGAGGAGGGAGCCCACGCCGGGGATCGCCGCGGCGAGGTCGAGGCCGGCGCGTACCAGGCGCGCGGTGGGCGAGTCCCACGCGACGACGGAGGCCCCGCGAGGGAGCGCGAGGTGGGCCCCGAGGTCGCGGGCCTGCTCCAGCGTCAGGGCGGTCACTGTGCACCCCCGTCGGCGGGCGCCGGGGCGCAGTGGGCGACGCCCGCGGAGACGACGCAGACCCCTCCGACGGCGACGCACGACACGTCCCCCGCGGGCTCCCATCGCTGCGAGGCGGAGCACACCTCGGGGTAGCCCGAGGGCCCGCAGCGCTGCGACGTGGGCGCGCAACCGGAGACGGGCGGGAGGCGCGAGCAGCCCTGGAGCTCGACCGCGAGACCGAGCCACACAAGCATCACCAGCGCGACGCCGGGGGCAGCGTGCGAGGGCCTCACGGAGCACCTGCCTTCTGCGCGGCCTTCCGCTCGCGCTTCGCACGGGCGCGCTCGATGCGCGCGAGGTCTTCGGTGGTGGGCACGCCGCCTCGGCGCGAAAGGAGCCGCGGAGGAGGCGGCGCGAAGCCTCCGGCGAGGGCGAGGGAGACCAGCGTCGCGAACCCCGGCCGGCGGCGCGGCTCGATGGTCACGTGTTCGATCTCCGGAGCGTGCGCCCGCGCGTGATGTGGGCACGCGCACGCTGGGTTGCCGCAGGTGATCCGAGCACCGATGACGGTGCGGATCGCGTCGGTGGTGATCACAGCGCGCACCCCGCCACGCCATCCTCCACCACGCACGAGACGCACGCGCGCTGCGTGCCGTCGGGGCGCACGGGCAGCGAGGGCCACCAGCGGCCCGAGGACGAGCACACCTCGGGGACGGCGCCGTTGCAGCGCTGCGTGCTGGGGGCGCACCCGCTCACCTCGGGCACGCCGGGGGCGAGGCGCATCACGGTCTCGCGCGCGGGGCCGCAGCCCTGCGCCGTGGCCCCGAGCACGGCGAGCGCGACGACCGCCAGCACCGCGAGCAGCCCGCCGCGGACGTGTCCGCGCTGGCCGAGGGTGCGGGCAGCGTCGGCGACCGCGGGGGCGTGCGTCGCAGCACCGAGGCCCACCGCGAGCAGCAGCGCGCCCACGGCTCCGACGCCGGGACCACCCCGCGCGGCGCTGATCTGCCGCAGGCCCGTCTGGACGCCTGCGACGGCGACGATGGCGCCCGCGGTGATCTCGCCCCCGAGCTGGTGACGCAGGCACAGCGCGGTGAGGGCGCCGATCGCCACGAGGTCCACGATGCGATCCATGCGGGCGAGCCACGGATCCAGGGCGGGCGGTGGGGTGCTGGTGGCGCGCGCGGGCGCCGTCGGTGCGGTCTCGGCCATGGGGATGCTCTCCTGCGCCTCGGGCGCGGTGGGCGCGGTGGGGTCGGTGGGCGCGTTGTCGCGGTGGGTGTCGGGGGTGCCGCTCATGCCCGCCGCTCCAGCACCGCGCCCACGGGGATCGCGCTCGCGTCCGTGGTGGATCCGCGGGTGCCGCCCGTGGTGCGGTAGTAGTAGGTGGTCGTCGAGAGGGCGACCGTCGTCGGGGCCACGCGCGGCGCGGCCGAGGTGGTCGAGGGTGCGGTGACGGTGTTCATGGCTGTCAGCTCACCAGGGCGACGCCGTCGTTGGGCACCGCGATTGAGCCGAAGGCAGCCCAATTCAGCGTGCCCCCAGAGTCCACACCGACCGTGGGCTCTCGGTAGGGCTGAAGTCCACGGATCAGCGGCGCGGTGCCGAGCACTCCGGGCAGGGACGTGTTGGTCCACCGCAGCTCCAAGAGCAGGTCGGTGCCCGACGGTGACACGGTCGTGTTGCCCGCAGCTCCTCCGGGGTTCTCCAGCGACGTGGTGCCGTTCCACGACTCCCCAGAGATGCCGAAACGCAGCCAGTTGTAGTTGCGTGCGCCCGCCGAGAACGGGGCACCCCCGACGCGATTCGAGTCATCGAAGTAGAACGTCGTGACGTACGGGTCGCCGTTCGCGGGCCACCCCTGGTCGGTCACCGCGCTGCCAGACAGCAGCGTGCAGCCGTCGTAGGTGGCCCCGGGGTGGGGCGTGCGGCGCAAGAGCGCAATCCAGTTCGCGCTTGCGTCGTCGACCACGAGGTGCAGCTTCGTGGCCGTGGTCCCCGACGACGGATACATCTGCGTGTTCGACCGCTGGCTCTGGGTGTAGCTCGCGTTGCTGTCCATCGTGGACGCGCTCCCGGTCGACAGTGCCTTTCCGGGGGGCGTGACCTGGATGGTCCATGTGTTCGAGTCTGCCTTGCGCTGGATCCCGAGCTTGCGCCCGCTGGCGGTGTGGTTGAGCAGCCACCAGGCATTGCTGTTGTTCAGGGTCGCCGCGCTCCCCGGCGCGGAGGTCCCGCGCGTGGTGCCGTCCGAGCTGGCCACCGTGGTCCACCCGTTGAGCACCATGCGGCTCAGGATCGCGTAGATTGCCTCGTGGCCGTTCGCGCACGCGATGTCTCGATAGATCACGATCGCCATGTCAGCTCCAGTTCAGTCGCAGTTGGGCGCTCCCGAGGAGCGCGTAATCGGCCGGTCCGCCGCCGCTCTTGCGCCAGCGGAGCTCGTAGGTCTTCGCGCTCCCCGGCACCGTCACCGACGCCGTCTTGCGCGTGGCGCTGGTCTCCGTCCACGCGAGGCTCGCCGCAGATGCGGCATCAGAGAGGTTGTAGAGCGTGAGCGTACCGGTGACGCCGCTCACGACCGAGCCCACCGCCTCCAGCGTGATCGTCGAGGGAGGCGTGCTGTAGTCCGCGGGGTCGAAGCGCACCTGTGCGAGCGCGGTGTCGCTCGTGAGCACCGTCGACTCGGCGGCGGCGAGAGGGACGAGCACGGGGCCGGCGGCGGTTGGAAGGGAGGAGCCGCCCCCAACCACCAGCACCCCGGCGCCGTTCGGGTCGAGGCCGCTCATGCCTCGCCCCCGAAGGCGACGGCGGTGACGGCGCCGGGGTTCGTGCCGTCCACGTCCGCGAGACGGACGCGCATCCAGTTGGCGCCCTGGGTGTTCACGAGGTGCGTGCCGAGCACGGAGGTTCCGCTCGCGGTGGGGTTGAGGCGCTGCTGCTCGGTGTAGAGCTCGACAGCGCCCGAGGCGAAGGACGAGGCGTCCATCAGCATCACGGGCTGCCAGTTCGCGACGCTCGCCGGGGTGGTGGTGGGCGCGTCCATTGACACGTCGATCGCGACGATGGGGCGCCCGGTCGTGCTCGATGCGTGGCGCGTGTAGCTCATGCGGACGAAGGCCGCGGTTGTGAGGCCGAGCTTCACGGCGCCGCTGGAGGCGTTCGCGTTGTCGCTGCTCACGGTCCCCACCACGGTCGCGAGCGACCCGGTGAGCGTGAGCGACGCCGCGCGCAGGGTGATGGGGGTGAGCTTCGCCATGGCGCGCCTCAGGCCACCGAGAGCTGGACGAAGGCCGTCCAGTAGATCGTGGTGCTCGCCGCGCCGGTCACGAGCACGCGGAGCACGGAGCTCGACACGTCCACGGACACGTCCCACGAGGAGTCGCTCTCGTAGTCCGTGCCGATCGTCTCCGTGGAACCGCCCTGCGCGCCGGCGCTCGACGCGCGGTAGAAGCTCGCGAGCTTCGTGTACGCCGCGCGGGCGCTCCCGTCGCTCTTGCGGCCGACGATGGTCACGAGGATGCGCCCCGCGCAGTTGGTCGGGATCGTGTACGAGTAGACGAGGGTCGCGGTCGCGTCGGTCGTGGTGACCTTCGCGGGCTGGATCTGCGGGATCAGGAATCCGGGTTCGCCGAGCATGGTGTGTCTCCGTGTTGGGTGCGCCGCGCGCGGCGCGTGGTGGTGGTCAGCGCTTGTCGAGCGGGCCGATGCGCATCACGAGGAGCGACGTGTCGTAGAGTGCGCCCGCGGTGTCGTTGTAGAGGTACAGGTCGCCGGTCGTCGGGTGCGCGTAGAGCCACACGCTCGTGAAGATCTCGACGGCGTAGGAGGCGGTCGCCGCGGGCACGGGCGGGTTGCCGGCGCTCGGAGTGTTCACACCACCGGAGGCGTACGCACCGAGACCGAGGTACCCGGTGATGGTGCCTTCGGTGATGCCGCTCCCCGCGATGTCGCTGTAGAGGTAGTCGTTGGCGCCACCGGGCCGCGTGTTCTGCGTCGTCGTTGACGCGCGCCAGTGGATGAGCACCTTGCAGTCGCGCCAGTCCACCACGTCGTCGATCTGGATCAGCGTCCCGAGCGCGATGCTCCCGGAGTCCTGCCAGTCGAACCACTGCGCGCCGATCACCGTGGCCGAATCGTCGTTGTTCTGCGATGCAATGCGCAGCCCCACGGCGTTCGCCTGGATGTTGTTGAGCTGCGCCGCGGTGACCTGCTGGTTGGGCGAGTACGTGTTGACGATCGGGTCCATCAGAGCACCGTGTTGTTCGTGAGGCTGTCAGGGTCGTCGGTGAAGAACCCCAGGCTCGGGTCCGTCGTCGTGATCTGGTAGCTCGTGTGCGCGGGCTTCATCTGCTCCACGGTCGCGCGGATCGCCGCGAGCCTCGACGCAACAAAGAGGCTGTCGAAGCTCGCGCCGCTCGTCGGAGCCACGTCGGGCTTGACGTAGACGGTGAAGCGGAACGGTGCCTCGGGAGAGAGCGCCTCCACGGCCGTCGTCTCGCGGATCGTGATCGGCTGGCCGAGGTCGTAGGGCGTCAACGCCGTGATGATGTTCGGCGGGGTGCCTGCGAAGGCCGCACGCGCCTTGACGAGCAACCGCGTGCGCCGCTGGTCATCCGTGAGCGACGGGTCGAAGGCGAGGCCGTAGACGACCTCCAGCTCACCGAGAAGCTCCTTCGCCTCGTTGACGAAGGCGTTGCGCAGGGCGTTGCGGTTCGTCTCCCGCCCGCCCTTGAGCGCGTACCCGTAGGCGAGCAGGTCGGCGCCCATCAGGCTCTTGACCGTGCTCGTCCAGGGCGCGGCGAAGGCGGGCCCGAGCAGGGTGCCGACCTGGCGGGCGAGCGTCAGGGTCACCTCGTCGGGCCCCGTCGAGGGGAGCGGGTGGGAGAAGGTGGGCATTGTGAGCGCGTAGCTTTCTGTCGCCTTTCGGCGTTAGCCTCGGGCGCGGAGGATCTATGCCCTTGCTCATCGCCCTGGCGCTGCTGGCCCTTGCGTGCGCCCCGCAGGCGCCCCCTGGCGATCTACCGGACGCCTCGGGCGACGCCCCGGAAGGGGCCTTGTCGCCGCAGGACGGCCCATCCGCGGACTCCGGGCGCACCGATGCCGCCGAGGGTAGCGTACCTGACACCCTGTCCGACGCGCCAGTCCCTCGCGACACGATCGGAGACGCGACCCCGCTCTGCCCCGCGGGGATGGCGTGGTGCGGGTCCTCCTGCTCCGCTCTGGACACCCTCGCCAACTGCGGGGCCTGCGGGGAGCAGTGCTGCGACGACGTGCGGTGTCCGCCGAGGGGCAACCGGACCAACGCCTGCGTCCGAGGGACCTGCGGGTTCGCGTGCCTCCCGGGCTTCGGCGACTGCGACAGCAACCCGGACAACGGGTGCGAGACGAACCTTCGCGGAGACCGGACCTGCGGGGCCTGTGCGCGAAGCTGCCTCGGGCGCCCCCACGCCGCCCGCGGAGCTTGCGGAGACAGCGCCGAAGGGCCACGGTGCGCGATCACCTGCGAGGCTGGGTACGCCGACTGCGACAGGGACTACGCCAACGGCTGCGAAGCGAGCCTCTCCACCGACCCGACCAACTGCGGTGTGTGCGGTCGGGTCTGCATGACGGGCTACACCTGTCGAAGCGGCGCGTGCGTGCTCACGCCGTGACGAGGATCTGGCCGAGGACGACCACCTGCTTCGCGACGGGCGTTTGGTCCGAGGCCGGGAGCGAGATCGTGGCCGAGAGCAGCGACGCGCCCGTGACCATCGCAGCGGCGAGGCCCCCGCGGTACAGGACCGACGATCCCGTGGTGGGCCAGCGCGACGCAGGTGTGGTGTCCCCCGGGGCGAGCGTGTCGAAGTAGCCGAACACCGCCGTGCGCACGTCATCCCACGCCGCGGTGCCGGGGTACATGTTGCCGCTCGGGGTGTTGAGCAGCGCCGTCGAGAGGGCGAAGGTCGTTCGCCCAGTGCCGCCGTTGTAGGACCCGCTCGGAAGCGTGATCTGTTGGTAGCCGCCGCGGATGTAGCTCGTCCCGACGAGCACCAGGGCGCGCTTGCCGTTGGCGGCCGTGGCGTCGCCGGTCACCACGAGACTCGTCGTCGTGCTCGACCCGTGCACCGCGAAGGAGCCGGTCCACTCGAAGGGCTCCGCGGTCGGCGGAACGATCACCGCGAGCACGTTGACGGGGCTCGTTTCGTTGATCGCCTCGATAGAAAAGTTGCCATCGGGCAGCGACGCGGGCGGGATGCGCACGTCGTCACCGGGCAGAAGTCCATCCACGGCGCGCTGGCCGAGGAGGTACTCCGTGATGTTCACGAGCTGCGTCCCTGCGGTGCGCGAGGTGTCATCGTAGGGAACGACGCGTGTGTTGGTGGTGTCGTCGCCCTGCGCGGGCCCGACAGCGACGACGGTCACGGTCCCCGGAGTGTCCGGGGTGCCAGTGCCCGGGTACGACGACGGGGGTTCAAGCAGCGGGTACACGTATGCCTCGGTCACGTCGGTGCCGGAGTACTCACGCACCCATGCGCGCCAGTCCGCGCGGTTGCCGCTCCCGGGGCGCTCCTGCATCCGGGAGATGATCCGCCCCGCGTACGCCTCGTCGGTCTCCTCGTCGGCGCCGTCAACCTCGGTGGTGACGGTGCCAGTCGCGTTGAGCCCCGAGGGGGCCGACACGAAGGTCAGCACGTCGCCGGTCGCCCGAGTGCCGGCCGTGCCGGTGAGCACTGCGCGCACGTTGAGGGTGCCCGTCGGCGTACCGCCAGAGAGCGTCACCGCGGTGGAGGTCACGCCGTAGAGCGTTCCGTCCGAGTAAACCATCTGCGTCCCGGTCGGGAGGTTGACCGTCGTCGCGACCGGGCCCGTCACGGTCACCACCGCGGTCGCGCGAGAGCCTGGGAGGCGCTCGACGCCGTACACGTAGCCGTGGCGGTTGAGCGCGTCGGTCGCGGCCTGGTCCGGGAGGATGTCGCGCGTCGTCTGTTCGGCCTGCTTCTCCAGGCCCTCCAACTGCACCCCGAGGGCGCTCGCGAGGAGGTAGGCGTAGCTCCCTGGCGCGGTCAGCAGGCGCCGGCCCGCGGAGGTGTAGAGCGCCGACCACTGCGCAAGCAGCTCGTCGCGGATCTCGGTGCGCGTGCGTCCGACGAAGGCCATGGGTCAGAGGGTCCCGGTGGTGGTGAAGCGCGCGTTCAGGCGCACGTCGGTGAAGCTCACGCTGTAGAGGAGGCGCCCGAGCTCGGGGGCCGTCTCGGTCTGCACGGCGAGGTTCGTGATGCTCCCGTTGTCCACGTAGCGCTTGAGCGCGGCGCGGATCTTCGCGGCGGCGTCGGCGGCGGAGCTCACGCGGAGCTTGTCGTGGGCGCTCCAGTCCACGCCCAGGGTCGGGTCCGCGTAGCAGCGCCCGAGCGGCGTGCGCAGCGTCGTGCACACGACCGTCAGCATGGGCGACGCGCTCTCGCGAAGCTCGCCCGTGGTCGCGTCGAGGAGCGGCTCTCCCGTCGCCGGGTCGCGGTCAGGCTCGAAGGCGTAGGCGCTCATGCCTTCACCGTGGAGGCGCCCGAGAGGATGGAGCCGATCGTGGTCCCCGACAGGGGCGTTACGGCCCCCGGCGAGAGGGTGTTGATCGCGGTGGTGACGTTGGTGATCCAGGTCGCGAGCGCCGCGGAGATGGTCACCGGGTCCGTCTCTCGCGCGACGGAGAGCGTGCCGCCGTTGAGCACGATGTCCTGGGCGGACTTCGCCGTGATCTCGATCTTGCCCGTTGCCCGGATGCGGATCACCGCCGTCGCGTTGCTCGCGCCGACGCCGTAGAGCCGCGTCTCGCCGCTCTCGACGGTCTGCGCCGTGGCGCCCTTGTCGATGATGCAGAGCAACACGAGCTCGTCCCCGCGGCGCACGCCCACGGCCTCGGTGGTCGCCGTGAGCGCCGGGACGGCCATCAGGCCCGCGGGCATCGGGGCCTCGCAGTCGTCGAAGCGCTCGGCGCCGTTGTCGTCGCCCTCGGCCCCGGCGTCCGCGACGCTGCCCGTGACGGCGCGCGAGGTCGTCGAGGCCGCGAGGGAGAGCACCTTGCAGAACTCGAGGGTGTCCATCACACGTCCTGCGGCACGACGAAGATGGCGTCGCGCGGGGAGAGGGTGACCGCGGTCGTCGTGCCGCTCTGGCGCGAGCGCTGGAACTCGACGCGGGTGATCAGCATGGACTCGTCCAGCGGGGCGCCGAGGGCGTTGGTGCACACGTCGTCGCGTACGCGCGCCATGGTGTTGATCGCGTAGAGCAGGTGGCCCGCGGTGCCGTCCTGGCCGTGCCCATGGACGGTGCAGCGGTACGCACGGAAGCCCGCCATGGCCTCGGCCACCATGCGCGCCCCCTCGCGGGCGGTCTCGGCCACGGTGCGCGCCCGCTGGGCCCTGACGTGGCGCGGCTGCGTCGGCGGCGGGTCGAGGACGAAGCCGCGGTTGACCTCGGCGTCGATGAGCTGGAGGTTCTCGGCGGCGAAGCGCTGTCGGTTGGAGACCTGCGCCCCGCGCGCAGTGCCCGAGTAGACGTTGACCACCGTGGGCACGTCGCGGGCGTTGAACTCCTCGGCGCCTTCGAGGATGTTGCCCTCGGCCGCGCCGCTGGTGATCCGCCGCGAGAAGGTGAAGCGCTCCGCGGAGGAGTACGCGGGTCGGTCTACGACCACCGCGAGGCCGCCGTTCTGCGACGGCGCGGTCCACAGGAGGTACCCGAGGCGTCGGGCGATCTCGTCGGCGAGCTGCCAGACCTTCTCCCCGGGCTGCGGCGCGGCGCGGTCACAGACCGGCGTGCGGCGAGAGGAGCGCGAGACGCCGCGGGAGCCGCGCGTGGTGCCCATCTGGACGATGCGCGCCTGGTCCACGTCGGCGCCGATCAACACCGGGATGCCGAGCGGGGCGAAGAGGGCTTCGAGCGCCGCGGTGAGCTGCAGCCCCCGGAGGCGCACCGTGGGGTCCGCGTCCCAGGAGAGCGCGGGGCCCGCGAGGTCGCGACCGCCGATCTCCATGGTGGCTCCCTCGCGAGAGACGCGGGTCTTGAAGGTCTCGATGCGCCCGTTCAACTGCGGCGCCCCGTCGATGGACACGAGCACGCTGTCGAGCATCTTGACCTTCGACCGCAGCACGTTCCACGTCGTCTGCCGGGTGTCCGAGTGCCACATGGTGACGGTCCACGGGCTCCCCGGCTGGAGCATGTCGAGGGCGATCGTGTAGCGGTCCCAGGTGTCCACCTCGGTCCCGTCCGAGAGGACCAGGGCCGTGTTGTAGGCTCGGTCGCTCACGACGCAGGGAGGATCTTGAGCACACGGCCTGCGGGCACGAAGAGCGGATCGGCGATGCTGTTCGCGGCGAACAAGAGCGCGGTTTTGGAGGCGTCGTTGTAGACGTTGACCGCGATCTCCGTGACGCTCATCGTCACCGGCACCGTGTAGAGCCGAATCTGCGACAGGACCGGGGCGTACCGCGAGCGCAGGTCGTAGAGCGCGGCGCGCAGGTTGAGCAGCGCCACCACGGCGTCGTGCGCGCTCGCCGCGGCGAAGAGCGGGAGTGCCAGGTTCGCGTCCACAGGGGCGAGCATCTGCCGGAAGGCGTCGCCCACCTGCGTGAAGCTCCGCGGGTCCGCGCCGAGGTAGGTGAGCTGCTCGTCGATCGTGTCCTTGACCAGCGTGTACCCGGAGCCCACGGCCGCCATCGCGTCGTCGGCCGCCGTCGCGGCCTCGCTCACCGTCGTCGGCGTGTTCGCCGGCGTCTGCCCCTCGGGCCCCACCAGGAGCGAGGCGCTCCCGTTGTGCTCGACCCACGAGACCGTGAGGATGCTCCCGCCGCGCTGGTCGTAGGACAGTTGCTCGTCCCAGGAGGTGATCGCCACCTGCAGCGATCCGAGCGTCGGGTGCGAGAGCGTGCCCCGCGGGGTGCTCTCGAAGAGGCGCAGGAGGTCGAAGCGCAGGTTGGGGAAGAGCTGGCCGTAGAGCGCCTCGAGGCGCGGGGTGTTGATCAGCGGGACGGTGAAGGTCCCGCGGTACGCCTTGAGGCCGCAGGGCTCCACGTCGGCGCCACGCCGGAGGTACGCGACATGCTCGGCGACGTCGTTGCCGCCCTGCGCGGGGGCGTTCTGCACGGGGAAGGTGCGCCCCTCGTAGGCGGCCTCGGCGAGCTCGGAGAGGGCGTCCACGTCAGCGCCTCGGGAGCTGCGTCGAGGCGGTGGCGCCGGCCTGCGTCGCGGCGTGCGGGTCCACCTGCACCGTCGCGGAGCCGAGGCCCTCGCGGATCGCCGTGCGCATGGCCCAAACAAAGTCGGTGTAGAAGTGCCCCGAGAAAGGGTTGTCGGACTGCTGGTTGTGGCCCATGGCGCGGTTGATCCCGTAGCCCGCGGCCCCGGCGACCCCGAGCGCCGCGGCGACGCCGGCCCCCGCGGTGCCCGCGCCACCGGCCGCAGCGCCCGCGCCGAGGCGAGCGACGACACCCGCGCCGAGGGCGCTTCCGCGCGCCAGGAGCGGGGCCACGACGGACCCCGCGCGCCCCGCGGCGAGGGTGCCCAGGAGGCCGCCGCCCGCGCTCGTGGCCGCCGAGAGGATGGGGTTGTTCGCGGCGATGCCGGCGATCGTGTTGGAGAGCTGGTTGAGTGCGCTGGTGTTGTTGCCGAGCGCCTCGGAGCGCGCGTTCTCTTCGCGCTGAAGCTGCGTCGCGGTCTCGCCCTGGGCCATCTCGCGCCCCTGCTGTACGCGGCGCTCGTCGAAGGCCAGGCCCTGCGTCTGCATCGCGGAGACGTTCTCTGCGATGGTGCGTCCGCCCTGTCCCTGCGACGCCAGGAGGAGCATGAGGCGCCGCTGTTGCGCGTCGAGGATCATCGGGGAGCCAGGGCCCCCGGCGCTCAAGAGGTTCATCGCGCGGTTGGTGTCGCCCCCGAGCCCGGAGACGATCTGCGACAGGAACCCGACGGCGGTCGTGCCCTGCCGCAGGCGCATGTGCCCGTCGCGGCGCTCGAACATCGACGCGGCGAGCGCCCTCTCCTGCGCCCCGCCGCCCTGGAGCCTCTCGTAGAGGTTGGTCTGCGTGCGGTCGCTCGTGATGCTCCCGCGGGTCTTCGCGAGGGCGTTGAGCATGTCGCGCGACCGACCACCAGAACGGGCCGTGACCTCACCGACAGCCATCGTCTCCATGGTCGCCGCGCGCACCGCCGCCGTGCGTTCCTGCGGGCTCATGCCGGCGTTGACCGAGCGCGCGATGTTCTGCATCAGCGGGCCCATGGCCTCGCGGGTCATGTTCGCGAGTTCGATGGATCCGGCCTGCGCCATGCCGGTCATCTGCATCAGGGCGGATCGCTGGTCCGCCCCGGTGATGCCCTGCTGTCCGAGCATCCCGGCGACGCGCATCACCTCGCCCGGGTCCTGGCGCGTCGAGCGCGCGAAGTCCGCGAGGTCGAGCTGCTGTTGCAATGCGGCCTGCGGCGAGACCCCGGGCTGCGCGAGGACCGAGAACTGCGTCTGCGCCTGGAGGATGCCTTCCGCCAAGGCCTGCGGGTCCATGCCGCGTGCGGTGGCGAAGCGCATCACCTGAGCGCGCATCGCCGCAGCGTCACCGCCCACGATGCCGCCCTGATAGAGCGCATCGTTGAGGGTGCTCTCGGTGGTCGCTCGACGGCGCCGCGTGTCCTGAATCGCGCTGTGCACCGCGGAGCCGGCGCCCGCGACCGCGCCGCCAACGGCGCTCACGCCGCGGGTGATGCGCGCGGAGATCCGAGCCCTCTCGTTGGCCTCGCGGCGCGCTGCGGCGGTCATGCGCCGCTCTTCGGCGATGGCCTGCGAGGTGAGCCCCCGCAGGGCACGGGCGCGCAGGTCTGCCTCTTGCGTCGCCGTGAGGTTCCGCGCTCGCGCCTCGGTCTGCGCGATGCGCGTGGCCTCGTTCTCGGCGCGCACCCTGGCGATCGTCGAGAGCCTGGCGGTCTGGGTGATCTGGCGGTGTGCGGCGAGCTGCGCGGCGACCGAGCGTCGCGCCTCGCGCTCGGTCTCGGTGGCGACGTTGCGAGCGGAGCGGACCTGATCCCGCTCCGACCGACGGCTGTCCGCCGAGACCGCGGCGGCCGTCGAGCGAGCGGCCCGACGGGCGTCGGCCAGCGCGGCGACGAGGCCGGCGCTGTCGCCTACGATCTTGAGGACTGCGGTCGCCACTGGTGTCGGTCAGCGTCGCGGGAGGAGGGCTTGCAGGGTGCGCATAGTGGCGTGCTCGGCCACCGCGGAGAGGGTGTGCAGCGCGCTGTCGTCGCCGTTCAGGAGTCGGCCGACGAGGAGGTCTGAGGCGAGGTAGCCGAGGAGCTCGGCCTCGTCCGCGCTCTCGCCCAGGCGGCCAGTTCGATCGCGATGGCGCGAAGCGTAGGCGCATCGTAGCGCTGCAACGAGGTCTCCGCGATCAGCCCTTTTCCCAGGCTGTCGGCGACCTCCCGCACCTCTTCGAGCGAGCGCGCCTCCCGCAGCGGGGAGCGCGAGCGCTGGAACACCGTGAACTCGTCGAAGATCGCCGACACCTCGTCGGCTTCGAGGTAGCGACGGAGCTCGTCCGCGCTCTGCGCGAAGGCCCTGTTCGCGTCCTGCGGGTCGACCATCGCTCGAGCGAGGATCTGGAGCCTCAGTTCTTGCGAGAAGAGCGCCTCGCCCGTGTCGTTGAGGAAGTCCTCGCGCGTCCATCCGCCGAGGGAGGTCATGCGCTTGATCGCCTCGGCGTGGGCGATCTCCGTCTCTTCCACGGAGATCGCCCGCACGGCGAGGTCGTAGCCTTCGAGGCGCCCGCTGATGCGGAACACCTTGTGAGGGCGCGTGGTGCCTCCCAGGAGCTTCGTGATCGGCGAGCCCTTGAGGAAGGGATCGTTGAGCGGGCTGTCGGCCACGGGTCACACCGTGTTGACGACGCGACCCGAGAACTCGAAGGAGACCTCGTTCGCCTTGTCGACGCTCGAACCGAGCTTGACGCTCCGCACGTCGCCGCGACAGTTGTAGGTGTCGCCCGCGAAGCTCACGCCGATCGGGACTTCGGCCTGCGCGTTCGCGATGGCGACCCAATCGACCTCGAGGCCGTCCGCGGGGACCGCGCTCGACACCGAGAGCTTGACGCTCTTGGCTCCCGCGGAGTGACCCGCGCGGCCCAGGAGGAGCGTGTTGACGTCCTTGTTGTCCGTCTCCACCGAAAAGTCGATGGAGCTCGCCTGGAGGACCGGGCGACCGTTGTAGAGCACGAATGCGGGACCGCTGTAGCGCATGGCCTACCTCACGCCGCCTGGATGACGTTGCCGCCGAAGATGTGCAGGCCCGGGATGGGCTCGCACGGGATGTTCGCGTTGAGGCGACCGGCCACCGAGCCGTCGATCTCCACGGCGAGGAGCGCCATGTTCGCGTCCACGTCCGTCAGGATGCCGCTCTCTTCGTAGCCCTTGAGCTTGCCCGCGATGTGCGAGCGCACGATGCTCGGGGTGACCACGCCCTGCGCGCGGGGCGGCAGACCGTCGGAGGAGTCCGCGGCGAGCTTCGCGCCCGCGTAGGTGACCGCGAGGTCGGCCTGCAGGTCGTCAGCCACGTAGTCACACACGGTGACGTTCGTGGTGTCGAGCACCGAGTAGGAGGGCACGCCGCCCGAGAGCGAGCGCGTGGTGATGCTGCGCGAGATGGCGCAGTACCCCGGACGATCCGTGCTCGGGATGATCGGCGTGACGCCGTTGTTGAGGGCGCTCTCGATCTCGGCGGCCGTGGGCTGGTCACCGACGAACGGCTGCACGATCACGTCGCGCAGGTTGCACCCGTCGAGGTTCGCGGCCGGGTCCGTGGCCTCGCCGATGACGCGACCGCCCACCACGCCGTCGCCGATCAGGCGCGCGGCGGCGGTCTGCGCGGCTACGGCCCAGATCGGGATGCGCGAGTTGTAGTGCCAGACCAGTTGCAGCTTCGGCGCGTTCTGGCCCGTCGCGAGGGTGATCGCGTTCGCGTTGGTGTCCGTGCTCGGGGCGACGCCCTGCTGGCGCTTCTGCACCGTCACCGCGGCCTGGGAGTTGAGGGCCGTCACGAGGCGCCCGACGTTGGTCGAGTCGATGTTCGCGATGACGATCCGGTCGTACTTCACCGGCTCGATGTTCGTCAGCACCGTCGCGATGCTGTCCTGCGTCGCGCCGCTCTGCAGGTGGTACTCCGTGCTCTCCGTGGTGATCGTGCTCCAGGTCCCGGTGGTGCCCGCGCCCGAGGAGGTCGAGGAGGACCCGATGCGCGTCTCCGCGCCCGTTGAGGACACGAAGTAGGCATCCACGATCAGCGTGTTGCCGCGGGGCCCCGCGTGCTTCGCCGTGACGGTCATCACGCCGGAGGAGTTCTGCGCGGTGTACGGCAGGTCCGCGGCGTCGTTGATCGCGTCGGAGACCGCGGAGGCGATCGTGGTCACGCTGTCGCCCGAGGACACGCCCACGTCGATCACCTGGCCGCAGAGGCGCAGGCGCACGGTGAACGCCGCGCTCGCGGAGGTCGCGAAGGTGAGCACCGCGCTGGCCTGCGTTCCCGAGGCCTCGGCGGCGGCGCACCCGTAGAGCTGCGCGTCCGGGTACTGCGAGAGCACGGAGCGGCACATCCAGTGCAGCTCGCTCCCGCGTCCGAAGTAGGTCACCGCGTCGCCCTCGGAGGGGATCAGGTACGGCGTTGCCACTGTGGCGGTGCCAGCCGCCACGGAGAAGGTCGGCGACGAGCCCGTGAGCGCTGAGCCGATCATGTTGCCGATGACCAGCACCTTCTTGGGCACGGCGCCGGCGCTCGTCGGCGTGGCTCCGAGGAGCACCGACAGAAAGACGCCGGGGGTCTTGCGCGAGGACGGAAGGCCGTTGACGGCGATGCTCACGGGTTCACCTCTCCGATCAGGGTGAGATCGCCGCGCGCGATGGCTCGGCGGTAGTGCGGGTGGTCGTTCACGGCCTCTCCGTCGGGGAGCGGTTCGTGGTTCTTCTTGGCGTTGGCGCGCGCGACGTAGCGGCCCATCACGACGGCCCCGGTGCGGGGGTCGATGAGGGTCACTCGCGCGTCACCGACGGCGGCGACGAGGAGCTGCATGGGTGTGCCTCAGTGGGTTGGGTCAGAGGGGGTCGAAAACGGCCATCGGGTTCGGCGCGTCGTCCTCGGGGAGCTCGACGTCGCCGCGGATGCTGGTGAGGTTGACGCTCGTGTCGGCGGGCGTGACCTGCGCGAGCGCGATCCGCGCCTCTAGGACGATCTGCGCGGCGTACGCGACGCCCCGCTCGACCAGCGCGGTGCGGCGCGAGGCGACGCGCACGCGGCGGTCTCGCCAGGTCTCGGCGTAGGTACCAGCGGCGTCGGAGCCGTCCACGGTGAGCCCGGAGACAACACCCGTGGCGGCGTCCACGAGGTCCAGCAGGCCGTAGGAGGTGCTCGACGTGGTGACCCCGTCGTCGATGGAGCGGGCGTCCTCCAGGGCGACGTAGATGCTCCACGCAGAGGTCTCGACGTCCTCGGTGCCCTCCAGGGCGTCCACGGTGCGCGAGTCCGAGCCGCCGTCCCAGCGCAGGAAGCACGCCGGGAAGAGCCCCTGGGCCACGTCCGCGGCGCCCTCGCGGGTGAAGTCCCCGGCGTAGCGCCCGACGAAGGCGAAGGGCTGCGAGGCGCTCGGGGTGCCCGTGTGACGGGTCGCCTCCAGGGAGGTCAAGAGCGCGGCGTCGAGGGTCGCGAGGCCCATCGGTCACCAGCCCGCCGCGCGGACGGCTTCCTGCAGCGAGCGCTCCATCTCGGCGGCTACCTCGTCCTCGGTGCGCTCGAACGCGGGCCGGAGGTACGGGTACGCCCGGTTGCGGCTGGTGCCGTCCTCGACGAAGGAACCGTAAGGCCGGTCGCCGACGACCTCGACGGAGAGCGTGCCTGCGAGGAGCGATCCGCGCGGGCGCCGTGGGATGATGTGGCGCTCGAGCTTGCCGGTGCGGCTCGTGAAGGTGTGGTGCTGCTGCGCGCTCCCGGCGACGAGGCTCGCGCCGCGCTCCATCCCCAGCGACGCGAAGCCATCAATGGAACGCGCGAGGAGGTGGAGCGCTGCGCCAGCGCCGTCGAAGGTGAGGCGGAACATCAGAAGCCCGAACCGTCCTTGAGGTCCGCGGCGCGCGTGTACGGGTTCGTCGGCGTGCCGTAGGCGTCGGAGACGTTGTTGACCTGCGCGCGGGGCTTCGCTCGCCCGGCGGCGCTCGTCGCGGGCCGCGCGTCACGGTCGCGGTTCAAGCTCTTGAGGTACTCCCTCGCCCGCTTGCCCGCGAAGGCGTAGCCGCTCGCGTCGTTGGCGGTGAGGTGCCGCGACGCGGCGATCTCCAGCGCGAGGTCGCAGTACGCGCCGACGATCGCCACGTCCACGGTGCCGCCCGTCCCCTCGAACCCGTCAGGGAACGCCGCTCGCGTGAGCGTGTCCCCGACGGAGTTGGCCTCCGACACGACGAGCGCGAGAAACGTCGCGTCGATCGTGGTCCCGCCGTTGATCGCGAAGAGGCGTTGGTACGCCTTCGTCGAGAGGCGAGCCTGGACGTCGGAGGCCGAGAGGATGGACATGATCAGGCCGCGGCCTCGCGCACGAAGATGCGTGCGCGCTCGTAGTGCTGGCCCTCGATGAGCCCGCCGCAGCCCTCGGGGGGCCGCGTGGGGTCGAAGGGCAGGCGCTCGCCGCGGTCGAGCATCTGGCCGTTGAAGCGCATGCGCGTCCGCAGCACGAACACCTCTTCCGCGTTGAGCAGGTCGGCGCGGGCGGCCGAGGCGCTCTCCGCGTGCTCGCGGGCCGCCTGCGCCGAGGCGCTCGCCTCGCGGGCCTGGGCGAGCGCGTACTCCGTCGCGTCAAGCTTCGTGCGCAGTTCGCGGTTCTCGGCCGCGAGCGCGGCGAGCTGCGCGTTGCGCGGGTCCTCGCCGGTCTTGCTCACGAGATCACCGTCTGGAAGAGGTAGCCCGTGGGGTTCGCGGCCTCGTCGGCGCCCAACACCTTCTCGTCGTCGGCGTGGGTGAGCTTGAGGTACTCGCCGCCCGAGCGTCCCGGGAGGCGCTCCGGGATCACCTCGTTGCGGTACGCGATGCTCTCGAAGCGGTACGTGTACCCGAAGCACGCGGTCTGCTTCGGGTTGGGGTTCGCTTCGACGCGGATCAGCGCGGCGCTCTTGCCCCACACGTAGCCCTGGGTGGCCGTGCCGCCCTCCTGGTTGGTGAGGTACTTCGCGCGGCCCACGACCACGCGCTCGACCTCGAGCATCTCGGCGAAGAACGCGAGCTGCATCATCGCGGGCACCTGCCCGATGTTGCTCACCCCGGCGCGGCCGAGGATGTACTTCAGCACGTTCGGGTTGGTGCGCAGCTTCGGCCACACCTGGCCGCCGAGCACGAGCACGTTGGGCGTCGAGAGCATCGTCTCCTTCGCCGCGAGGAGCTGCGCCACGGGGTCGCTCGACGCCTGGTCCCAGCGGTCGGCGCCGCTCACGGTCTCCGTGCTGGTGCCGTAGTAGGACGAGCCGAAGACCTTGGCGGCCACGCGCAGCTCGCGGGCGAGGTCGAGGAAGCCCTTGAGCACCATCGCGGAGATCACGCGCAGGTCGAGCGGCGTGTCGGCGTTGTCGATGGCGTCGTTGTCGTTGAAGTCCACGAGGCCGTACGCGTTGCAGGCGTAGGACAGGCTGGAGTCCGGCGCGTAGGGCACCTCGCCGGGGCGCGCGCGGCTGCCGGCGATGGCGACGTTCGGGGTGCTCAGGAGCGTCGAGGTCGGGAGCGCCCAGATCTTGTCGGCCATCTTCTTGACGACGACGGGCGGCATCACGTCGTCCGCGATCATGTCGCGGTTGGTGTAGACGTTGAGCTGGTTGGGCAGCCCCGTCGGGATGTGCACCGAGCCCGCGGAGGGCCCGAGCAGGTGAGCGCCGCTGCGGCGGCCCGAGAGCAGGAGCGAGCGCTCGGAGGCGCTCTCCTTGGCGGCCTCGGAGAGCAGTGCGGAGAGGGCCCTGTCCTCCCCGTTGGGGTCGGCCTGCTGCGCCGCGAGGCGTGCGATGCGCGGGTCCGAGAGGAGCTGAGCGAGACGCGCGGCGTCGGCCGCGTTGCCCTCGCCCGGGATGATCGGCGTGGTCATGGTGTGTCTCCGGTGGTGTTGGGCGAGGGCGATCAGCCCTGGAGCATGAAGGGACGAACGAGCACGGGGATGGACCCGCTGGCCGAGGTCGTGGTCAGCACCGTGCCGACGCACATGGAGTTGACGCCCGTCGAGGGCGCGGCGGTCTTGCCGGTGCCGGTGGTGCCCGCGACGGCCAGGTTGTTGCCGGCGGTGACACCGGAGCCCGAGTCCGTGACGGTGGCGTAGCCGAGCACGCAGACGCGCACGCTGGCGCCGTCCGCGGCGGCTTCGAGGGCGACGCCCACGACGCCGGAGGTCGGGTCCGCGCCGCCGGGCATCGCCACCTTGGCGCCCGTCGAGGCGACCACGATGCGGTTCGCGGTGATCGCGCCGTTGGCGACGAAGGTGAGCACGGTGCCGGCGTTCGCGGGCACGGCGCCGATGAGCACGGCCACGCGCTCGCCCGAGGAGACGCTCTCCAGGGCGATCCCGATGCGCGTCGCGTCCGCAGGCGTCGCGATGCTCTCGGCGATCACGCCGCCCGAGGTGTCACCGGCCACGACGCGATCGCCGCGGGTGATGGCGCCGGCCGCGACGGCGGGCCAGATACCGTCGCGGATCACGGTGATCGGGGCGTTGGCGGAGGAGCTGCCGGCCTGGTACGCGAGGCCGATGAACTTCGCTGCGGTGTTGGCGGCGGCGGGCAGCATCACGGTGTCGTTGGAGGCGCCCTGGAAGAGCGCGGCGCCCTCCACGACAGAGGCGCTGTCGCAGGAGAGGGCGATCTCCTGCCCCGGGTTGCGGAGTGCGGTTCCCATGGTGTTTTCGTCCTGTTCTGGTTGTTCGGGTCAGGCGCGCGGGAGGCGCGCCAGGGCGGCGGCGGTCTTGCGTTCGGCGAACTCGCGGTTCGCAAGGGTGATCGCGTCGCTCAGGTTCGAGGCCCTCTTCTCGGAGAGAAGCACCTCGGCGCGGCGCAGGAGGCCCTCGTCGTCGTAGTGCGAGGGCGCGGAGACGGTCTCGACGCGGGGCATCTTCTCGGCGCTCACGCGGCCCGTGAGCAGCGCCAGCGCGTCGCCCTCGGGGCGCTCGCCAGCGGGCTTCGCGGGCTGCGCCGGAAAGAGCCGGTCGAAGCGTGCGCGGTCCGAGAGCACGAGGGCTACGAGGTCGTCGCGCGACGCGGCGCGGCCCGAGGCGATCACGGCGTCCGCGATCTTCTCGGCCTCAGCCTTTTGCGCGGCCTTCATCTCGGCCACCATCGCGGCGAGCTTGTCGAGCATCGCGTCTTCGGCGGCTTCGTCTCCGTCGGCCATGGGCATCGACAGGGCCTCGCCCATCGACCGGAGGCGGGCGCGCATCGCGTTGTAGCGCTGCATCATCTTGTCGGCCTCGGCGGCGGGCGCGCTCGGTGCCGTCGGGGCGGTCTCGGCCATCGGCAGCTTCCCGGGCGCCGGGCTTTTCAGCATCTCGGGGTCCATCTCGGGCTCCTTTCGCGGGGTGACGGTCACGCCCACGGGGATGTGCACGTCGCCCGCGGAGGGACCGAGGCGCGTGGCGTCTGCGGTCTCGGACGCCACCAGCGGCGCGAGACCATCGAGAAACGGGTGGTTGGTGAGCGCGACGCTCGTAAGCCGCGCTCCGATGCGCGCTCCCGTGGCCTTGTCGCGGGCGTCGAAGACCACCGCGGGGGAGACGTAGAGGTACCGGCGATCGCGCACGTACTGGACGGCCTTCGCGTCGACCCACTCGAGGAGGGCCCAGAGCCCATCGGCTCCGCGGTCATCGAGGTCCACGATCCACGCGACCGCGGGGACGCCCTCTTGCGCGACGTTCTCCGGGAGCACCTCGGAGGTGTGCTCGTAGTCCACCGGGACGCGCTGGTTCGTCGTTGAGCGGAAGTTGGCGATGATCCGCGCGAACACCTCGGCGGTGAACGCGAACGCTCCCTGCGTGTGACCGCGGAACTCGCCCATGCGAGCGATCTGGTTCCACGTCGCGTGCCCGACCTCGGGCACCGCGCCCTCGGAGAGCATCACCGTCGGGCAGCGCTCAGCGGTCATGATCTCGGGCGCGTCGCCCTCGCTGGGGGCGGCGGTGGTCTTCGGCTTGCGGGCCATGGTCATCCCTCGGTAAGCGGCGCTGTCGGCGCGGGCGGCATCGACGCGCTCGGCTTCGCGAGCAACTCGTCACCGGGCTCGGGGTCTGGGATCTGGAGCAGGTTGCGCGCGGTGCGCTGCGAGACCTTCCCTCCGGCCGACACGAAGCGGTCGATGCGCTCGGAGAGCTTGTCGAGGTCTGCGGCCGGGTCGACGGCGAAGGCGAACGACGGCACCGGCGCCGAGGGGCCAAAGTTGAACGCCACCATCGGGCGCAGGAGGTCGCGGCGCAGCGTGGCGGCGAGGCTCGCCGCGTCGGCGCGAGCAATCATCAACTCGTTGCGCTCGTGCACCTCACCGAGGGAGCGAGCTCCCTTCGTGCCCGCGTCGCTCCCGAGGGTGCCGCCGAGGATGGCCTTCGACATCTCCGCGTTGCAGAGGGTGGCGAGGCGGTCGTGCACGTCGTTGTTGTTCGGCGCGTCGACGATCTCAATCTTCGTGGTGTCCGGGATCGCTGCGGCGACCGTGGAGCTCATCGCGTCGAGGAACTCCAGCAACACCTGCTGGTCCTCGGGGCTCGCCGGGTTGTCGTCGGGGGCGCCCTTGCCGGTGGTGTAGGTCCCGACACGGAGCCCGCGGCCTGCCCACTCCGCGTAGGCAAGCAGGTCGCGGATGTCGAAGCGCTTGAAGCACGACCACCACACGCACAGACGACCGAGACCCTCGCGCGTCGGGTAGACGCCGCGGACGCGCGGCCGGTGCACAACCCACTTCCCGCGCGGGAAGCGGTCGAGCGGGATGCCGGGGAACTGCCCGAAGGGCCCGTTCGCGTTCTGCGGCGTGTCGCTGGTGGTCGCGGTGCCCGACGAGTCCCAGAGATGCAGGCGCCAGTCCGTCGCGTAGGCGAAGCGGCGCGGGTGCGTGAACGTGAGGCGCCGCGGGAGCAGGTACGGCCCGTCCGGGCTCCACTCCACCTCCAGGGCGCTGCGGCCATGAAAGACGGCGCCCATCAGGTCGCACAGGGCATCCTGAAACGAGCGGTCGAGGTCCCCTTGCGCTTCGATCTCCGCGAGGCGCGCGGTGCAGAAGCGAGCGATCTCGGCCCCAAGATCCCCGCTCCCCTCGGGCGGTCGAAGCTCCCACGCACTACCAGCGACGCGAAGCTCCCGCTTCTGGAGCTCGCTGTGGAGGTGCCCGTCGCGCTCGCGGATCTCATCGAGCAGGTCGGCCTGCTGCCAGAGGTAGCCGATCTCAGCGAAGGACAGGACCGAGGTCACCTGCTGCGGCGTGAGCGACGACCCGAGGACCCGCGCATACCTGTCGTTGTACGGAGCCGGTGCCACCACGCGGCGCAGAGAGAGCGCTGCGGCGGCCTGTGGCGTTGCGGGGGTGGGGGTCACTACCAGCCTGCGGTGCGTTCGGTTCGGAGGATCGTGGTGCGCGCGGGCGCGGTCTCGCGGATCGCGGTCAGTTCGGCGAACGCATCCGCGGATGCGTCAACACGATCGTCGTGTGCGCCCTTCGAAGGGAAGGCATGCATCTCGTCGAGGTAGTCGGCCGTCCATGGGCCGCGCACGACAGCGACGTTGCGAGCGCCAGCCTGCGCAGAGAAGGGAGAGGCCCTCGTCACCTTGTCGCCCGTCGGCCGGCGCGTCGTCACCGCGTACCCCGAGAGGTCGCGCTGATACGATCGTGACTGGTCAATCCCCGCTTGCCCCGGATCCTGCGGCACGCTGATACGAACGTCTCGGCCGTCGAGTTCCGCGGTCGCCTTGACCAGCGCGCGGACCTCGTGGGGCGCGGCCTTTACGTGCGCCACGTCGAGCACGACCCACCGCGGGATCACGTCCGGGCCGCGGTCACCGAGTAGCACGCCTGCACTAGCGTCACCGTCCTCGGTGCCACCGAAGTCCCACGCGCGTATCAGTCGCCTGCACGGCGGTCGTGCGTCGAGCACGGTCCACCACGTCCTGTGAAAGAGCTTGCCCTCGCCGTAGGACGCATCCCAATCGCCATCGACAAGCTGCGCGCGGCGCACGGCGTCGAGGTCGTCGAGGACTGCGAGGTACTCATCGGTGACGTGCGGGTTGTCCGTAAGCCTCGCCGGGATGAAGGTCCGGGAGAGCGCGAGGGGGCTCCCCGCGGGCACCTCGCTGTCACGTCTGTACCAGCGGACCTCACCGGGCTTCGCGGGGCTCTTGTGGGTCTTGTCGAGCCACGCGCCGAAGCGCCGCTTGACCCACTCGTGACCTTCGCCGCCTGGGTTCGTTGTCGCCCGCGTCCAGCGCGGGAGCGTGCGGTCGGTGCCGCGGATGCGTGCGCGGATCGCACGGTACTGGCGCTCCGTGAAGTGCGTCAGTTCGTCGAAGATCACGAGCTGAAACGCAAAGCCGTCAAAGCGCTTGACGTCCTTCTCGTGTTCGCAGTGCGTGAACCAGACCGTCGCCCCAGAGGGGAACGTCCACGTCAGGGTCGTCGCGTTGAAGTCAGCGCCGAGGGCGCCGTAGTAGCGCTCTGCTTCGCCGATCAGGTCGCGAAGCTGCGTCGTCTCCCGGCGCAGCACCAGGCCCCGGAAGCCCGGGTTGCCTACCCACCGAAGGGGCGAGACGACCGCCGCGACGCTCTTGCCGCCGCCGGCTGCGCCGCCGTAGAGGGCCTCACTCGCCGTCGTCCCCAAGAACCTCGTCTGAGGCCCCGGGTTCGCTCGAAAAAGCTCCTGCATCGCCTTCCAGTGGGGGGAGCACGATCACCCGCGCGACGGCCGAGACCTCGTGCTTCTCCGCGGGCAGCGTGCCCTTGACCTTCGCCCGCGCGACCTCGGCCTCCCAGCGTGACTTACGGGCGTCGTGGAGGGCCTTCGGGTTCCCTCGCCGGTGCTCAAGCAGGAACGCTGCCGCGCGCCAGTCCTTCGAGCTCGCGAGGCGCACCTGCGCGGTGATCGCGCTCGTGGCCTTCGCATAGGTCTCGCGGGCCGCGCGCACGAGGGCCTCGACGTCCGGGTCGGTGCAGCGGTCCTCGCGCACGTAGCGGCACCAATCGCGCCAGGTGCTCCACGGGATGCCCGCGGAGCCCACCGCATCGCGGTAGGTGCTCCCCGCTGCGAGGGCCTGAAGCACCGCGTCGCGCATCGGGGGGCGGAAGGCTACGGGGCGCGGCACGTCAGCGTCCGATGATGCCGCGGACGTGCAGCGCAATGGAGCGCATCAGGAGCGGCGGAACGCTGTTGCCAACCCTGCGAACTCCCTCGGCAGGGTCGGTGAACGAGAACAAATCAGGGAACGAGCCGCACCGCGCCAATTCCCTCATCGTCAGCCACCTCGGGCAGCTCCAGTGCATCTGCCCGTTTCCCGATGTCTGCTCCTTGCGGATCGTTGGCAGAGGGCGGTCGGGGCTGACCTTGTGAATGCTGAAGTCCTTGCCGGGCGTGTGAACATCTCCGTCTTGCCCCGGCTTCAGAGTCGGCCAGATCGATAGGGCACGCGCCGACATCTTCCGTGATGCCGACGCTGGGACACCAAGACACGCATTGCCGGCCGTTACCGGTACCGACCACCCCGCTGGGTGCGACGGCTCGCGGCCGATGTCCTCGCGGATGCCGACGAAGATCATGCGCTCACGCGACTGCGGAACACCGAAGAACATTGCATTGAGCAGCCGCGCTTTGACGCGATAGCCGCAGCCCTTGAGCGTGCGGAGGATCTCGGCAAAGACGATCTTGAAGTCGCCCTTCACCATGCCCGAGACGTTCTCCATCACAAAGGCGCGCGGGCGCAGACCTTCGAGGAGGCGGCAGTACTCGCGGAATAGCTGGTTCCGCGCGTCGCCGATCTCGCGCTTGCCCGCCGTGCTGAAGCCCTGACAGGGCGGCGACCCGTCGAACACGTCGAGCTCACCCGGCGCGATGTTCGCGAGGCGCAAGCACTCCTCGACGGAGAGCTTCGCAATGTCGCCGTGGTACAGCGGGACGTGCGGGAAGTTGAGGCGAAAGGTGTCCGCGGCGTTCTGTTCCCACTCGACCGCGAGCAGTTCGCGGAAGCCCGCCATGTGGTAGCCGAGCGAGGATCCGCCGCAGCCCGCAAAGGTCGAGATGACGGTGGGCGCGTTGGGTTCGCGAGGCGCGTGGGCCTGCGCCCACGCCTCGTTGAGCAGCGCGGGGTAGTCCGCAATGCGCTGGAGACGCGGCGCCGATCCGTCAGCCACGCGGCACCAGCTTTCCGCAGTGCGGGCACGTCAGCGCGTCAACCTCACCCTCGACGCTCTCGTCGTACTCTCGTCCGTCCGTGTCGCCCTTGTAGGTCGGTGCGTCGCCGCCGACCCCGTGCTGCAGCACCGCGTCACCCGCGCGCCTCACGAGCGCGTCGAGGGCCGCGGCGTCGAAACCGGCGTCGGCCATAAGCGCGGACTCTCGCCCGAACTGCGCGGCCATCTCCACGATCGCCGTGGGGTCGTCGGTGCCCTGGAGCGCCCGCGCGTTGTCCGCGAGGGTCATGGCGTCGGCCTCGGCGTCGGAGACGTCCACGAGGCGCACGGGGACCATGCCAGGCCCGGGGGCGCCTGCGTCGAAGAGGTGCTCTGCGCCCCCGCGGAGCTCGCCGTCTACCTCGATGCCCGCAAGGATCTCCCGCGCGGCCTCGAGGCGTCCGTGCCCGCCGATGATGCGCTTGGAGCGCGCCTGGGCGATGATCGGGGCGCCCCACGCGGTGCGAAGGATCGTCCGCGCGAGGCGCAAGACCTCCTGCCCGTGGGCGCGGGGGTTGCGCGGGTTCGGGCGCAGCTCCGAGACGTGGAGCCACACCGCCGCCGCGCGCGCGTTGGGAGCGGATTCCGTCGAGGCGGTCCTCTTCGCAGCGCTCACGCGACCACCAACATCTGCACCGCGCGGACGAGCTGTCGCCCCGAACGGCCGCGCGGTCGCTCCGCGTAGGTGGCGTGGTTGCTCCCGGTGCGGTGGGCGTCGCGGACCATCCTCTGCGCGGTGCTCAGGGACACACCGAGGGCCTCGGCGAGCTCGCTGCTGGTGAGCGTGCGGAGCATGGGAGAGGGTGACGGGGCTCGGGGCCAGGGAGGAGCGGACGCACCTATCCCCCGTCAGGACGGAGGGTGACACCCTGTCGGCGGTCGCGTCAAGTCCCCTGCGATGCCCTCGGACGACACCCGTGCGAACGGTGGCACAATCGCACGGAAACACCTGTCCCGTAGAGATTCTCTGATAATCGTACGTTTTGGTATTGACGTTTCGATGGGGATACCTAGAATGGTTGGTGTCAGCGCAACGGAGCGCCGACGAGGAGCACCGACCATGACCACGATCATCACCACCCACGAACTGCTCGGGCGCCGCATCGAATTCATCTCCGGCTACGGCGGAGTCATCTCCGTGACCGGGACCGTGGTTGAGGTTCGCGCTGGGCGCTTCGGGGCGCAGGCCCGGTGCGCCCTCGATGGCGGCGGCGAGGAGTGGGCCTCGGTCGGCTCCATCGGCCCGCGCGGAGGACTTGGCCACGGGTACCGCTTCGCTGACTGACCCCCACACACCAGCCCCGCGCAGCCCCGCACCCCTCACGGGGCCGGGGCTTGGGGCGTTGGAGGTACCCACCATGACCAACAGCACCATCACCGTCCCCGGGCCCATCTGGCTGCGCGTCACCCGCCGGGGCCGCAAGGGCTCCCTCGGCGTGGGCACCTACAAGGGCACCGTGCACGTCGTCGAGGAGCACGACGGCGTGCCCGTGGCGACCTGCACGGTCATCGACCCGCACACCGGGCGGGAGAGCACCGCGTGGGTGCACGTCTCCTGTCTCTCGCCGCGCTGACCCACCCACCGACCCCGAAGGAGCCCGCCGCCATGACCCTCGCCCCGACCACCCGCGCCGCCAACGACAACGCTCGCAAGCCCACCCGCCCGGAGCGCCTCGGGGCCTTCGTGCGCCTCCTGCGGGTCGGGGTCGCCGCGGGCCTGGCCGCTCGAGCGTTGGCCGAGGTCGCCCGGGACCCGAAGGCCCACGACCACCAGGGCGGCTACTCCGTGGACGTGCGCCCGGGCGTGCGCCTCACACCGGCGGAGGCCCTCGAGGTCTCGCGCGCCCTCGGGGTGCGGGCGGACCTCGAGCGGGGCGAGCTGCGGGTGTACCTCGGGGGCGAGGGCTCGCCGGCCTGCGCCGGAGCCCGGGCGTGCGCCGAGGTGCTCCGGGACCTGGGGCTCGTCTGCGCCGTCGGATCGTGGGGCCTCGACTGACGAAAAGTGCCTACGCCATAGGCATTGTCTGATAATCAACACGAAGGGTATTGACGGCTCGCCCAGGAAACCTTAGAGTCACTTCACCGGCGCAAGAGAGCGCCGAAAGGAGCCCCGCCGATGATCACCGCCGACACCGCCCTCCGCACCGCCCGCGCCGCCTGGTCCAAGCTCATCAGCGCCTCCGAGACCGACGGGGCCTTCGGCGTCGAGGTCGTGCTCCAGACCACGGGCTTTGAGCTCGCGCCGGTGATCCTGGCGATCTCGGGCGACGCGGTGAAGCTGGGCGAGGTGCTCCGCGCCTTCGACACCATCTCCTCCGTCTGGACCCACAACGAAGCCCTCTCGGTGCTGCGGACCTCGCACAAGGCCCTCGGCGCCGACGCCCTCCGCGTGCTCGTCCGCTACACGGGCTCGAAGGGCCCGGAGAAGCTCGTCACCGTGTCCAGGGGCCGCAAGGTCTGGACCGCCACCGGGGAGACCTGGCGCCTTTCCTGAAAGCCAAACCCCAGGCCCCGCAGGGGGCCGAGACCGGTCCGGTAGGACCCCGCAAGGGGAGCCCCGGGCTTCGGGCGTTGCGGGGCACCCTACGCCCCGCAGGAGCCATCCCGTGATCATCGAGCGCCCCTATCGCATCGCCCCTGCCACCCTGCGCCGTGCGTACCGCGTGCGGTGCTCCGTGCCCGGGTGCTGGCACCAGCTTGAGCGCGACACGCGCGCCGCCCTCGTGGCCGCCATCCTGGAGCTCGGCTGGAGCCCCGCCGAGGAGGGCGACGGGGTGCGGTGCCCCGAGTGCGGACCCGACGGGGCCCGGGCTTCGGGCGTTGCGGGGCACCCTACGCCCCGCAGGAGCCATCCCGTGAT
>ERZ869929.395-NODE-395-length-28014-cov-4.484388_pt1 | contig 28014 bp, 40 predicted proteins | sample MGYA00579312_ERZ869929 | MGnify/ENA primary metagenome ERZ869929 (study PRJEB32216, sample SAMN09231818) | wastewater metagenome | place: USA: Maryland | collected 2016-08-09 | study: EMG produced TPA metagenomics assembly of the PRJNA472060 data set (Reclaimed... | reverse complement strand
ATCTAATGAGGACGTGTTGGGTTTTGAGTTGGTGTTGAATTTCCCTGCATTTTTCTGTTCCATATCTCTTTACTAAAAAATAAAGTGGATGGAAAAGGTTCAATTCTAGCGGGTTTAGCTGTCCTTTTTTGATGGTGGAGCGGGCTTTAGCTTTGACAAAAAGAACGGGACCGCATGGCTGAATCCATTCGTAGGAATGTTGCGCTTAGGGAGTATGACATTAAGGAAACTCCCGGGGGAAAGCAGACAGAGTTTTCCATAAAGTTCTTGAAGAAGAATGGGGAGCTGGTGTTTTTATCAAAGGCCGTGGCATGCGGGCTACCTTTTAACATGAAGGACAATCGAATGCGTGGAGTAGTTGCTATCGATGCCAGGGGCGACAAGATCGGCCATCCTTATCCTGTTAACATTGACCTTATTATTGAATGGAACGGTAAAAAGATCGTGCTATGAGTGAACTGATATTTGATGGCAATAATAACCCACGAATGGGATTCGGGAGAAAGGGCATGATGATGACCTCTGTAGGCGTGGCAGCAGCTGCGGCTCTCTCCGGAACTAAAACGGTTACGCCACTAACCACCGCTCCAACTGTTGGTAATTACAAGATATCGCGATGGGGGGCGGATAACAAGTTTCCACAAACTGCAGACGAGATAATAGGACAGATAGGCGTGCTAAACACTGGCTTGCGCTACATTCGCAATGTTATCCTTGGACAGGGGATATTCCCCTGCAAGGTTACCGGGTATGATAGCGATGGTAACGAAATACTGCAGATTATAGAGGACTCTAAACTACGAGCTTTCTGTGCCTCGAGGATGGTTCGCATCTACATGGAAAAGGCGACAAGGGATTTCCTGAAGTTCGGGATCCCGTTCCCGGAGTTGATACCGAGTGCTGACAAGAAGTCGATAGCTGGCATTAATGTTATTAATGCTTATTACGGACGCTACACGGTAGCTAATGATTTCGGGGAGAGCGAGAATCTCGTAGTCTCCGGGAAGTGGCCCGCAAACCCAGCCGAAAATGAGTACAAGGTTATACCGGTATTGAGCGAGTATGATCCGGACGAGGACCTTGACAGGAGGAGACTTGACAGATCCTTTGGCGATGCCAACCTTATATATCCACTGAAAGATAGCTGGAGCAACAAGGATTATTACAGCGCCCCGGCATGGTGGCCAACGAAGGAAGCCGGCTGGCTCGACATAGCAGTACATGTGCCCAAGTTCGTGAAGAAGGCTTTCGAGAACCAGATAAGCTGGAAGTGGCACGTTAAGATCCCCTATGCTTTCTGGGACAAGAAATTTCCGGAAAGCCAATACCCCAAGAAGGACGAGCGCAAGGCTGCCATTCAGGAATACATGGACAAACTGGAAGACAACCAATGCTCGCCAGAGAATGCTAACAAGGCTCTCTTCACCTTTTTCGAAATTGGACCCGGAGGGAAGGCTGAAGAGGAATGGAAGATTGAGGCCCTGGATAACAAGGTTAAGGAGGGAGAGAATCTTGTTACGTCTGCAGCTGCTAACTCGGAGATCCTTTTCTCGTTGATGATTAATCCTAACGTGCTGGGTGCCGGGATGCCGGGCGGAACCTATGCCGGCAACCAGGGAGGTAGTAACATAAGGGAAGCCTTCCTGGTAAACATTGCAAACTCGTGGCCGGAGAGACAAACACTTCTGGATCCGCTCGAGACGATGTTAAGATTTAACGGGGTGAAGGATGTTGAATTGAGATTCAGGAACACGATACTAACAACGCTGGACACTGGCGCCGGCACTAAAAAAGTAACAAGCTGATGTTCTTATCCGGAGAAGATCTAATATTCAAGAACGAGCTGAAAGATGTAATCCCGGCTTCGGTATCTACATCGAGAAGCAAGTTATGGCCTTTCGTTGATAGGGCTGAAAAGACATTCATTTTACCCATCCTGGAGAAGCCGCTGTATGATTCTCTTACATCATACTACCAGGATCGTGATGGTTGGACCTCGGGAACCGACGAGGACAAGGCAATGTATGATGGTCTTATCAAGCTGGTACAGATATCTCTGATTAACCTGGCATATTATCTTGGCTTTGATGTATTGAACGTGAAGCTATCTGACGCTGGATTCCAGAGGGCGGAAGGAGAGAGCTTCAAGGGTCTGTACAAATACCAGGAAGAAAACCTCAGGACTTATTTCCGGGAAACAGGGTTTAACGGGATAGAAGACATCCTGACCTATCTTGAGACTAACATAGAGTACTTTTCTGAATGGGAAGACTCGAGCATTTATACCACACGGAAGACTTCATTAATAAAAGACGTGGCAACTTTTGATGCTATTTGCTCGATCAGTAATAGCCGGTTGATTTTCCTAAGACTGCAGAGATACATGCGCGAGGTTATTGACTTCGAAATTAAACCTCTCCTGGGTGACGAGTACGCAACTTTGATTTCAGAAATAGCTAAAGCTTCTCCTGTGCCGAAATATTCAGCTCTACTGGTGGAGGTTCAGAAACCTATTGCATACCTGAGCTGTGCCCGACTGATTGAAAACACAGGAAATATAACTGACAAGGGATTGTTTTTCGAGGGCAAAAACTCATTATTTCCTGACGATACCACAAGGAGAAGTGCTAATAGTGACGAGATCGCAGGCCTAAGATCTCTATACAACGTGAATGGGTACAAGTATATTGAAGCCTTGCGCCAGTACCTTATAAATAACTCCTTTACCGAGCAGGGATCTGTAGAGGGAAATGTTTTTAACAGGGATAATACTGACAAGAAGACTTTCATTGCATGATACCCGTGATTATTGAATACAAGCCAGTCCCTTTTCTTAGCTGGAAAAGCAAGATAGAAGCACAGATGCCAGCGAGATGGAACGATTTATCTCAAAGGCAGCTAGAGCTCGCACCTTATCTTAAAGATGATGAAGCTGACGAGAAGAAGGTACTGCAGATCTTCCTGGACATACCCAGGCGAGTGGCCAAGAGACTGGACTCATACCAGGCGTTCTGTATAACGAGGAACCTGCGGTTTTTACACAGGGCGGAACCTGTAAGCCGTTTCGTTATACGCAAGATAGCCGGGTATAAAGGGCCTGGCGACAAGCTACACGGGGTTACCTTCGGTGCTTTTATATTCGGTGATACTTATTTTCAGGAATACATCGCGGGTAAGAAGGAATATCTCGATTTGTTTATCGCTTGCTATTACCTAGGTGACGGCAAGTTTGACGAAAAAGATGTTGGTAGGCGAGCAAGAGCGATATCGAGAAAGGGGATAAAGACCAGAGAAGCGATTGCTCTTAATTACCTGATGATAAGGGAATGGCTCGGCCGGGTATACCCGAACGTGTTCGAGAAAAGAGAGATAACCGATGGGAAGAGAGACGCCGGGTGGCTGGCCGTACACGACAGGCTCGTTGGTGATGATCTCACGAAACAGGATGCATGGGCTACGTTGCCAGTATCGACGGTGCTAAGGCATCTTAACAGAAAGATAAAGGAGGTACAGAAGTATGGCAGCTAAATACAAGGACCTTGTTTCATATTTTGAAAACTTATCGAGGCGGCATGTTGAGATCGGACACAATGATGCCGAACAACATTTCTACAGGTTCGAGCTTGATGAAGTAATTACCGGGATGTGTGGTGAAATGAATTACCCTGCATTAACGCTGGAGGGGTATGATGTTAACTACCGCGAAAGTGAAAGCGATAATATAAGGAAGGCGAGAACTGGAGCATTCATACTTATTGACGAGATAGGAGACTCGAAGGATTTCAACGCGATTGCCGACGGGTATGATAAACTAGAGCAGATAGGAGAGGATATACTGATAAAGATGAAGGCTGACAAGGAAAGCAGACAGTACCCCGTTTTACGTGAATTCGATATAACACAATGCGAGGGGGTTCCTTTCGCACCGCCACAAAAGGGGCAGGTGGCTTTTCGCTTTACGTTTAATCTTGTATCGGCTGTTAACTCGGAGGTAGATAGTGAAAAATGGCAGTAGAACCAAGGGAGATATCAAGCGAGGAGTATAACAAGAACGTTGCTGGATGGGCTTCGCAGACAGGCGTTGGTATAAGAAACTCGATACAGATGCTGACTCACGCGGGCAAGGGAGAATTGCTCAGGAACCTGAGGACGAAGACGAGGCAAACGTATGGCGAGATAAGCGCAATAAGCTACCAGTTCCCCAGGCACGGGGTTTTCTTCCACAAGGGAGTTGGAAGGGGATACAAGATGGTAGGCGGGAAGGTGATGAGGGTGAGCGGATCGGTGCAGAGCGAGTTTATAAAACAGTATGCAAAGCTGCAGAACAGAACGCTAGCCCCGAGGGTATTAACGGGCGTGGCAATGAAGAGGGATCCGAAGGAATGGTTTAACCCTATAATTGAAAGCAGAATTGACATGCTCGCTAACATGATAGTTGAAATGCGGGCCAACCAGGTTATTAACGCTACCAAGATATTCATAAAGTAATGGGCAAGAACGAAACATATAACCGTAATGTAAATATCTGGATTAACGGCAAGGAGGTTAAGAATGATATTGCATCTATCAGAGGGGAATGGTTCAAGCTCAATAATGAATTAAAGCGGACCACCATTGGTACCGAAGAATACAAGCAAAAGGCCGAGGAACTAAAGAGGGTAGACGGCATACTGAGGAAGCACCAGGAAGAAATAAAGAGCACGGGTAGCGCATGGAACAAGGTGAAGGGATTTTTCTCGAGCGCCCAGGGGATTGTTCTGGCAGGTGCCGGGGTTATTTACACGGCGTTTCAATCTATAAAGAATTTAATGACGAGCACTGGAGATTTAAGCGACAGGCTTGATGTTACGCTTGCTGGATGGAGAGGGGGTATTGACGCGATAAGAAGATCGATGGCAGATCTGGATTTCAAGGAATTCGGAAGGAAAATAAAGGAAGCCATTGATGAAGGACGCAGATACGCTGAAAATCTGGATGACATTGACGACAAGACGAGAGCGCTAAGAATAGCCGAAGCGGAAGCCAGGAATGAACTGATAGATCAGAAAAAAATCCAGAACGACGTTAATAAATCGCTTACCGAGAGAAGTAACGCGGGCAAGAGGGTTATAGAGATAGAAGAGAACCTGGCAAGGATCAGGACAGGTATAGCACAGCAGGCTTACGAGAATGAACTTGACAACATTACCAGTATCGCGTTCAATACGAACAAGGTTAATGACTCGATGCGGGAACAGGTTTTGCTCTATTTAAAGAGAGACAAGGATATTATTGCCAGGGTTGAAAACGGGAAAAAATACGCTGAAATCCAGAAGCAGATAACCGAGGAGCAGGCCAAGCAGTTTGACCTGGAGATGAGCCCGGAGGGGGTAGCCATTAAAAAAGAGAACATGGCTATTACTAAAAAGCTGGGGGAATTGAACAAGGAGATACTTAAATACAAGCGCGAGGATTACGAGCTGTATAAAACTCTTACTATACCTACTGACGAGAAGTACAGCGAGCTTACGCAGAAGATTGTCGACCTGGAAGGAGCAAAGGCGTCAGCAAAAGAAGATACACTTAGAATCAGTTCTAAAGATGCCAAGATAACCAAGGAGCTCACGGAAGAGAACAAGAAGTACTACGAGATGGTACTGAAGATGCGCGAGAACGTGAGGGACGTGGAGATAGAGCTGGCGAATTATTTCCAGGAACTGAAAGAGAAGCGTAGCGATAGTTACAAGCAGGAGATAAAGGATCTGGACGACATTGTAGCAACGCAACGTGAAAAACACCTGACGGATCTGCAGAACAGGACCGAGATAGAAAGCACTAATGCCCTGGCACAAATTGAACTCGAGAAGCAGATAAACGAGATAAGGAGAAGGAACGAGATTTCGGAGGCTGAAAAAACCGGAGCTGACATTTCCCTGATAAACCAGAAGTACGCCAAGCTTGACGCGGATCTGGAATTCAAGAAAAACCAGACTAAATTACAGATGGCGGCAGGGTTCTTCGCTAACATGTCGACTATATTCGGCAAGCAAACGGCACTGGGCAAAGCAGCTGCCGCTGTTGAAACTACAATTAATACTTACGCTTCCGCTACCGCGGCGTACAAGGCAATGGCCGGTATACCTGTTGTAGGGCCGGCACTTGGTATAGCAGCAGCTGCAGCTGCTGTTGCAGCAGGTCTCCAGAACGTGAAGCAGATTCTTGCCGTAAACACGAAAAAACTTTATACCGGTGGTTACTCCGGGGGCGGGGGGAAATATGCCATAGCGGGTGTGACGCATGGAGGTGAATGGACGGCGAGCTCGGAGATGGTAACGAGCCCGGTTACCGGACCTATTATAGCCGCCCTGGAGGAAGAAAGAAGAAGGAGTTTTGCAGGATACGCAAACTCGGGCCAGCCCGGGAGCAACGGACCCGGCGGTGCCGGATCTGCAGGGTTAAGCCCGCTGATGCAAACGGACCCGGAGCTGAAAGCTCTATTAAGACAGAACGCCAAGCTTTACGCGATACTGATAAGGGATGGGGTTAGCACCAGGTTTGGTTACAAGGATATCGATAATATAAGGGAGGGGATGAACAAACTGGAACAGATAGAGGGTGATGCCAGCATGGGTTAGCTGTCCTTTTTTGGGCATGATTACAGGAATAATTTTGGTTAACTATTAATATAGCAGAAAATGACACTCGACAAAAATTATTATCCCGTACCGTTCCCCGGGGGAACATCACTTGTAGCATGTACCGCTAGCGGAACCGGCACGATAGAAACTCACGAGTTTTATGATGGTGACGGGAAGGTCGTGTTCTGGTGGAAAGTGAAAAAGGATGCAAACGGTACCGTGATTGATTTCAGGATCAAGATTCCAAAGAAGCCACAGACCCCGGCGCAGACTTACAAGACTTTCGACACATTAAGCTAACCATGAGGGAAAAGGACTCGCGTCATATAAACAGGCCGGTGAAGGTCCCAAACACGATCTTTTATATAAAGAGCGGAAGAGTAGTTCCAAACGGGGCTCCCTCGGGACTTTCTACCCTCGCAATTTCGGCATCGAGGATAGACCTGAGTTGGACAAACGGGAGTAGCAACGAGGATGGAATAACAATAGAGCGGAGTGCTGATGGTATATCTTTCAGCCAGATAGCAACCGTCGCCAAGGGGGTAACAAGCTACTCGAACACGGGATTAAGTGAAGCCAGTCGATACTATTACAGGGTAGCGGCATACAAGGGAGCTGTCTTATCGTCTTACTCGCTGATAACTATTGGCGTTACATTTGCCACGGTATTCAGCGATTCTAATCACGTAGCAGTTCTTGATAAGTCGCGTAGTGTTACCAAGGATAGCAGTAACAGGGTTTCTGACTGGGCAGATATAATGGGTAGCGGGAGAAGCGTAGCACAGGCCGGCGCTGATAACCTTAAACCTATATGGGATGCGGAGGGAATAACAGCAGACGGGATAAGACAGTACATGCAAAGCGCCGCCTGGACATGGAATCAACCAATGGTAATTTATGCCGTGATGAAGGCAATCTCGTGGACTGCCAACGATGTTCTTTTTGACGGGAGAACAGATATACGAATGTATTGTTACCAATCGCCTACATCACAGAAAATTACACTAGGATCTGCAGGATTCGAGAGCGCGGCTCTTGATATGACCACAAATACAATGGTTATTATCAGGGCAATTATTAACGGAAGCTCGAGTAACCTCAGGGTAAACACTACAAGTACAGCAAATTTTAACGGAGGATCCGGAACTGCAGGTGGATTAACTCTTTTCTCGCGGGGAACCCCGGGCCAATACGCTAACGCAAAGGCAGCAAGTATTGTCTGCAGGAAATCGGTGCCCTCTGCAGGAGATGATACAAGCATAATGAACTTTTTAAAATATAGCAACGGACTTAGTTAATGGGGAGCTATTTTGAAATAACGCATATCACGCAAAAGAAATACCGTGTAAGCCCTCATGATGGGACCAGGTTTGATGGTAATATTCTTTTGAAAGATACTTGTATAGGCAATACCATTAATGAATCAATATGGGATATCTATAACCCAGATGCCGATGTTGCCGCATTTGCACTGGAGGGGGGAGAAATACGACTAAAGTCTTTAACCGGGGGACCAACCACAAGCTTTTATAGAAATTTTATAGCCACCAAACTTGGCTTTGAAAATGGAATATGGAGATTCAGCTCGAATCAAATTATTCCTATCAATACGGCAGGATATATCTGGTACGGATTGAGAAATTTTGCCGCAGGAAACAATGTTGATATTTTTCAAAAATCAGGCACGGTCAAATTATCTTACAGGGTAATGGTAGGTAACGTGGTGGTTTACCAGGTAGACAACATAACAGCTGATTTCTTGATTGTTAAATTCGTGATTGACTCCTCAGGAATATCAGCATACAGATGGTCGGGACTAAGCTGGAGTCAGATAGGTGTTACCCAGAATCTTGATCTAGGGGAACTGAAGCTTTTTGCCGCCGTGAGGGGAGGAGTCTTAATGGAGGGATCTATCAGGGACATTTATATTACAGACAAGGATTACGCGACATCAAAACCAGAATAATGGCACTTGACGTAAGAGAATTTGGAGCGGTTGGTGATGGAGTATCTGATTGCACCCTAGCATTCCAGATGGCGCTTGATTATGGTGATATTATAATAAAGGAAGGCGTTTACCTGACGTCGGCCTCTTTGAAATCGCCATCATACAGATATATCTACGGGCAAGATGCCTCGTGGAAAAAGGCAAATAGCAGCTTTGATAATTTTTTAAGGAACGATGATTTTGATAATGGTAATACAGATATCAGATTGGTCGGACTTGGAAATTTTATTCTTGACGGGAACTCGGTTAATAATTCGGACGCTTACGCGCTCTATGGCAAAAATGGAGCAGAAAGCCATAAATACGCCTCGTTAATGTTTTCCGGAGTCAAAAATTTCTCCGTGATGAACATAAAGCTGGTAGATCATCCACACTGGGGAATTTATTTTCACAAGTGCAGGGGGGGAATTATAAGTGACATTTATTTAAATTACTATACCCTGATAGTTAACCAGGATGGTTTAGACTTCGCGTGGGGGAATAGTTTTATCGAGATATCTAACGTGAGGGGTTACACGGCAGACGACTTCACAATACTAGCTGCTGGAAGCGTTTGTGACGCATGTCCCCTGACGGTTAATTATAATATTGGAGACATTCATCATATCTCGTACAGTAAAATAAGAATTTACAACTCTGCCAACGGGGGACTTCTACCGCTTATCGGGGGTAATGGAAACAGGATTTATTCCATAACAATGGATGATGCCATTACTTACCGGGCAGGATCTGTAATTTTCATGAATTATGATGGATACTGGAGCGAGGACCCGGCAAAGGAAGATATAACTGACATCAGGTTGAGTAACATAACAGTTTACAATAACACGAATAATTACCTTTTCGTGATTGGACAGAGCTGCAGTAACATATCAATAACCAACCTGGTAAACCACAGTGGAAAATCATTATTCTGGAGCGCGACGGGGATAGAGATAGAAAATTTTAGTATCAACGGGGTTGAATATTCAACAAGCTAAACAGATGGCAGATACCTTATACTTCATAGAGAAAAAGTCAAGCACTATCGTGGTAACCAGCGGGAATTCCATCGACGAGCGCTTTACCGTTAAACTAAACAGCAAGTTCGAAAACCTTACCGGCACGTTAAGAATGATAATTCGAAAGCCCAACGGTTCTATTTTGATGGACCTAAGAAGCACTGGAGAAAGCCCATCCCTTAGCATTACAGGACATACTTTCAGAATTGTGATTGCCAAGCCCGGGTTTGAATCGCGTGGAGAATTTCCATTCGAATTAAAATACTCGAGTGATGAAACGGAAGTTACTATCTGGGACGGAAAATTTATAGCACGATGATATTATCTGTAAATGAAGGATTCGTGACGTTCGCGTTACAAGATGGTGAGACTGGCTGCCTGAGTGTAGAAGAGTATAATGTATTCGCAATAAAAAATAACATGGAGACGGTAGAGCAATGAAGCTTCAAACTATAATGGGAAGGCTTAGCATGTACTGGAGTTACATAGTGCTGGTGGTCGCGATCGGTACGGCGGGACTTGGCGTGGTTGCCAAGGTTAAGGCCAAGGCGGTAATGGAATACAGGAAGGAGCAGGGGGATATTGAAATGGAGCGGAAGGTTGACCGGCTTATATTATCGGACTCGCTTGAAGCAACCAGGCAGGTGGAATTGAAACTATCTATAAGTACCCTGAGTGATGCCGTTGAAAAGTATACCGAGACGACGGAGGCACTGAAATCGAGTTTCTCGAAACACCTGGAAAAGGAAAAGATGTACCTGGACCTGCTCGAATTCCAGAAGGACCTGCTAAACGAGTTTAAAAAAAAAGAGCAGATGACTCCGTATCCAGGAAGCAACTGAAGGATATGAATTTTATAATGCGAAAAATAAAATGAACTACGAGCTTTTGAACACTATCGTTATACTGGCAGGGGTTGCCATGGTTGTATATTTTTTCAACAGGATAACCAGGGCCCAGCTTAATCCCAAGCCTGAACCGAAAGAAAAAAAGCTTTTCCAGATGAAGGAGTCGGCAGTGTACGACGTGATGATTGACCGCGAGATTTGCGAGATAAAGAAAACGGTGCAGGCCGACAAGGTTATACTAGGGAGATTTCATAACGGGGGCTATTTCGCCAATGGCATGGACATGAAGAAGTTCTCTATTACACACGAGACTCCCCTGGGAAGCATAGAGCCAATGATGGACAGGAACCAGGCGGTACTGAACAGCAGGTACCCTGTTGCCTTCCTGGAGCTGGTGACTCTCGATTACTACATGGTAAGCGAGGTTAACGATTGCACTGATCCAAACTTCAAGAGGGACATGTGCAAGTACGGGTTCTGCAGTGGTTACCTCTTCATGATAAAACAATTTGACGGATCGGACGAGGGCTTTATCGGGGTCTTCTTCAAGACTACAAAGGTAATGATGCAAGAACAAAGGGAGAATGTAACTGACAGCATCCCGACTTTGCTCGGGCTGGTAAACATGGTTAACAAGCAATGATACACGAGATAATTAATTTCGACCTGCACGAGCTTATATGCCCGCATCTTTTCCTGAAATACGGAGCGATGAGCCGCGGTTTCCTGGATGACAAGCAGCTGCAGAATATGGACTGGGTAAGGAACTTCACGAACAAGCCGGTATATGTTAATAACTGGGACATGTTCATGAAATCGGATTACATTATTGCCCTGCAGGAATTGATAAAAAGCGGTAAGCCCATTGATGAATCGAAGCTACCGGCACCCCCGAAGGGTATGCAGGCACAGAGCGGGATCCGCTGCAATATCTGCAGCATAAGCCTGGAGAAAACGAGGCAGGGCGTTATTTACTCGTCGGCACACCACAGGGGACAGGCAGATGATTACAGCATTGAGGGAATGCTGGCCGAGGAGGTAAGACAGATGCTTGTAAAATACCAGATAAAGGTTCCAAATCCTTTCAGGCTGGAGAATGGCGTGAGCTGGGTGCACATGGACAGCGTGGACACTGGAAAAAAAGTTACACTATTTAATTCATAAATTATGAACTGGATACTAAACTTGATCGGGATTATTATCTTCTTCGTGAACAGGTATTTCGGGAGGGAGGTAAAGACTACCGGCTTTAGCTGGAGCTACTGGTGGAGGGATAACTGGCAGGAGGTTATTACCATACTGCTGATAAACCTGGCATTGATGATTATAATGCACATGAAGGAAACGAGGCTGGCAATTGACCAGTTAATGGCGCAGCTGCCGGCATGGGTGAAGATACTTGGCGTGCCAGGCATTTGCCTGGGGCTCGGGCTCGGCCTGAGCTGGCTGATATATCAACTATTCGTGAAGAAGGTAGAGGAGGCGAAGAAATGAACTCGACTGACAAGATTATAATTAGCCTGATTGTAGCATTCGGCGTGATGCTCGGCTTATGGCTGAATGCAGCTGACAAGGTTGAGAAGCAGAAGCGAGAGATAACCAGGGTGAAGCATAACTACGATGTTGCCCAGGACTCTGTAAGGCTTGTAAAAGGAGAGAACGGGCTGCTCGCCGCACGGATAAGGCAACAGGACCTGACGGTGGAAGAGATAAGGAAATACCAGTCGGACATAGTGGAGAGCCTGAAGGAAATGAAGATTCAACTGAAGAAGGTGAGTTCCATAACTGCTTTTAACACGGAGACAACGAATAACTTTCACACGTTCTTCAGGGATTCGACGCTTAACGACACTGTAAAAATTGAGACGCTTACCTACAAATCGAGATGGCTGGACCTGGACATAGTAAAGAAAGGGCAGGAGGCTCTTGTTAAATCGGTTAGCAGGGATAGCCTTATACAGGTGGTGCACTGGGACTACAAGGGGAAATTCTGGCCAACGAGATGGATGACCAGGAAGGAGTACTGGCAGGATATAAAGAGCAATAACCCGGGAAGCGTGATCAAGTTCAGTAAATGGATTGTTCCATATAAAAAGAAACGTTAATGGCACTTGGAGCAACAGTAGCGCTAAACAACACTATACCGGCCCTGGTACTAGCCGGCAACAAGGTGCCCCTGAAGTTCACGGCATCGACTAACCTGGTTGAAACTGCCGGGGTTAAATCGTCGATAACGCTGACATGGACAGCAGTGGCGCTGGCAAACGAGTATTTTGACTGGTTGCTGGCAGGCGAGACTGTAAGTTTCACGAGGTTTACCTGCAAGGCATCGCCGGATAACTCGGGGGTACAATTTCATGATAACTCCGGATCGCTGAGCCTTAATGACTGGGTGGCGCTGCTGGCAACAGATCTCCAGAAGAATTACATTTTGAGCAGGTACTATAATATAACTGTATCGGGCGCCTCGATAACTGTAGAGGCTAAGGAAACCGGATCGGAGTACAGCCAGGATTTCACGGCCGGACCCGGTATTGACGTGACTGCAAACGAGACAGCAAAGACGGGTGTTAGCCAGGTTCTGAGATCGTTCTATCACGTGGTGGTTCTTTTATATTGCAATGGCAGCCTGGTAACAGAGCTGCAGCTTAATGTTGACGAGAACGGGGAGGCCGAGACGGATGTTAGTGAATTGCTGAGAAAGTATATATCGCAGGATTTCCTGTGGCCAGAGGACTCGTCGGACTTCATAAGGGAAAAGAGTGGAGCGGTGATGAGCTGGTACTTCAAGTACGGGGAGAGATGGGGTGAAGGATCGTACCAGGCGCTTGCCACGAGCAGTACTTATCGTGCCGCGGGAGGTGGCCTGAGCTGGATGCAGCTGGGCAAGATGAATAACGATGGCACGAGCTGGTGGGCACGCCTGGCAGTTAACAAGTGGTTCATGAGCTGGGCACCGCTGACGAGGGTAGTGATACCTGCAGAGCCCGTGAAGCTTTATTACCTGAATTACAGTGGAGCGACAACTATCAAGATGCTTGCCAGGCTTCGTCATCTGAACATTATAACAAGCTGGATAAATACATCGTGGGATACGCTAGTGTCGAGCGGATCGACAATTTTACACATAGGTGGATCGACAGGCGCGATTGCTCACACCAACGAGTTCGAGGTAAAATCTGGAGAGACACTGGTATTTGATATAAATGTAGGGGAGCTGGCTGAGATGAGCCCAGACTTATACCTGGTGGCTGGTGGTATAGCGCGAAGCATGGGTGTATCGTTAAGCGAGGGAGCGAACACCGTTTCGCTTGTATCTACATACACGGGCAGGGTGAGCCTGAGGATGGAGCTGAGCGATGATGTTTGCAACATCTATAACATGACTTGCTCGTGCACATCGAGAACATTAACGATGAACACGCAGGCGGCGACTGATAAAATGATGTACGAGATTATTGCCTCGCCAGGGAAACTGGGACTTACGGGCCTGGCTGACGAGATACCGACAGGTTATGATATATGGCTAACGAACCAGGCTGATGCCGTTATAAGCGAGATACGCCAGTTCGTGCTGGACTATACTTATTATGAATGGCCAAGATTTTTCGTTTTCAAGAACTCGCTGGGCTGTTTCGAAATTTTCAGGACAACGGGCCAGGCCCAAAGAAAGCAGAAGCTGGAGAGGGAGGTGATGATTAGTGACACGGAAAGTGACTACACATCTCTTGACCGGGAAGAACAGACCGTGACTAACCTGGAGAAACAGGAATTCAGCGCGGCGAGCGGATGGTTAAATAACCTGGGCGATGGTGAAGAGTTCAGGAACTGGTGCAGGGATTTTTGCCTGAGCAAGGAGATTTACCAGCTAAGTGGTAACACGATTAAGCCGGTAAGGATAACATCGCAAAACCTTGACAGTTGGACAGACAAGGATAATCTATTCCAACTGATAATAGAATATACCAACGCTTTCTCAGATGAATTCTTCACGAAAGAACTGACAAGAAATAACGAGGATAAGAGCTGGGCAACTGAATTCGAAAGGGCACTATAGCCATAACCAGGCATGGAAATAATCGTTAATAATATAAAGGTACCGACGGACGAGACCATAAGGATCCGTTTTTATAACCCGCTATTCAATGATACAGGAACTTACTCTTTTCCTGTTACATTTAATGGCAAGCTTGACCTCGTGAAGGAAGCATTCGGGTACCCAGCCAGGGAAGATCTAGAACTACCGGCAAATATTGATGGTTCCATCAAAACAAAATACATGGAGCTTAAAGGGACCTGGACAATAACTGAAGCTTCAGTTGACAGAATAGAGGCTTATTTCAAGGCAGGTGATGGTGATTTCTACTCGCAGTTGAAGGATAAGCTTTTAACGGCAGTTGACTACGGGGGTGTGAAATACCCGGCGGGAGCCTTCCCGACAGGAACACAGGTGTTCGCGCACATGAACACGAAGATGAGCGCCTATTACCCGCATGACGAGTACGCGGCTTTTTGTGCCTATACTCCTAACGCTGACGGGGAAACTACTACTGATGCCAGGAAAATTGTTAACGAGATAAACGAGAGCTGCGAATTATTGCCAACGTTTAAAGTGAAGGTGGCCGGCAATGATACTGTTTACCTGCTGGTGGGCGCAGTGCTGAATTACATTTACGCGGAGCAGGGGTACAGGATAACCAAGAATATTTTCGAGGAGAATTATGACCTTGCCAGGCTGGTTATTTTTAACGCTTATAACAGGAAGGCGAACGGGGCTTTCGACTACTCGAAGTTACTTCCCGCGGGCGTGAAAGTGACTGATTTTATAAGGTCGCTAAGCCAGAAATTTAACATAGCCTTTATACCAAGCTCGAGAACGAGAGAGGTGAAGATAGTGTCGTTTGACATGATTACAGGAGGGGCTATAACGAGTTGCGAGAACAAGAGTTATAATGCCGTTGTTGACCGGGGTAGAATAAACGGCTTCAGGATGGGTATGGCGTTCGGTGATGACTTCGCAAGGAACGATTACGCGGGCATAGAAGTATTTGACGCCATGACTTATACCACCATTGACATGGCCAGGGATATTCCCGCGAGCGTTCTTACCCTGGATGACGTGTATTATGTTACCAGCGAGAGTGCTTTTTACATGGTGGTGGCCGAGGGAACCGGTTACGTGGCCCAAAGGCTGTGCCCAGATCTGTTTCCTTATACTGAAGGGAGCGGCTTCAAACAAGTTGACCAGACAGCGGCCGTGGTGGCCAACGGTACCTGGCAAAGGGTTTATCCTGAAGTAGAGGACCCGGATCCACACGAGCCACCGATATCGACAGAGACTACCGTTGATTATATTCTGCCAAGATACGATGGTGAAGTAGCTGCCCTTAACAAAATCGGTATTACTTTTCCTCTCATGTTTACTTTTGCCAGGGGGATCCAGCCGGCATTTATAGAGGCAACTGTTAGTCCTGCCGTTGATGACGAGTATTATCCTCTTGGCTCGTATGATGTTGTTAATGCCCTGTCTGACAAGATAAGTACAGCCAACTTGTCGCTGAAGTGGCACGGCACATATGGTCTGGTCGAGAAGCTGTGGAAGAACCGTTTTTACTGGGAGATGTACCTGAAGAAACGTGTTACCAGGGATATTACCCCGGAAGATATAGATTGCCTGATTGATTTTAGCGGGGCAAAAAGTATTGGCAACAATAATTACCTGGTTAACCAGATAGAGATAGAACTATCGAGCAAATCGGAAAGGATCTCGGAGCTGGAGCTGTACCGGCTATAGATCGGGAAAGCTGGTCCGGATCTTGTCACATACCGCTACTTTCTTATTTCTAAAATAAATGTCGGTTGTTTTTATGGATGTATGCCCAAGGTGCATGCTTATGTCTTTAAATGGTATACCGGCATGATCGGCATCGATGGCGCCGGTATGTTTCCAGGAATAGAACTTGTACTCGATCGGCATGTGAAGTCGCTCGCGGATCTTCCGGAACTTGTAGCCCATTTTGTTCTTCCCGACAGGAATTGGTCCAGGGTGACCACCCCTGCCGAACACGTAGTATTCGCGATCGTATTCCTGCAGCTTGTAAAAGGTGGTTAACTGAACTAGCAGCTGTGATGGTATGGTGACGACACGATCGGTTACTGTCTTGGCCCTGACGCGATCGACATGTATGGTGCCGGCAATGAAATCGATGTTCTTGATTTTCATCTCGCGGATCTCGTGCCCGGGACGCATGCCGCAATAATACTCGAGCTGCACGGCTAGCCAGAGCTCGGGATCTTTGCGGATCTCTTTTTTGAAGATATCGATATCGGACCGCATGATTGGCCTGGGCGCCTGGTCGTTGACCCGGTTACATGCCGGCAGGTCGTGTACCGGGTTATAAAGCACGTACTTCTTCTTCTTGAAGCTCTCGAATACTCCATACAAAAGCTCGGTGTACTTGCGGATCGATACGCGTGATAGTTTACGCGTGGCGATAAGGTAATTAAAGAAGGAAACTATTACCTGGTTATCGAAGGTGGCGATATCGTTATCGCCAAGGGCAAGGTTTTCGAGGAAGAGAACGAAGATGCGAAGCTTGGATTTATATGTTAGCCAGGTGGCGTGCCTGACGCCCGGTCGGATCTCGTCGAGGTAGGCTGACACCAGTACCCGTATATTACGGTTAGTGGAGCGTCGGCTGCCGTAGATCTCGGCCACGCTTTTATACTCGAGCTGATCGCTATATATTATAGTTGTATCGTCGGTAAGTGGAGACCAACCTGATCTTAACCTGGTGGTGAACATGTCGATCAGTTGCCTGGCATGCTCAATGCGGGCGGGAACGGGCAGGTCCTTGAAGCCGTCGTAGTGACGAAAGCGGACCATCTTTCCGGAGCGAGGATCGCGGACGGAATAATAGACGAACCACTGGCGGGAGATATCGCCATGGCAGTTATTAAGTTTCGGGAGGATGATAAGTTTTTGCCTGTTCATTGGATGAATTTGTCTGTGGCTTGTCTGCCGGCAGACAAAATCCGCCAACAGACAAATATAAATACTTGTCTACCAAGCGGATTAGATAATTTGGGTGGAAGATGGGATTCTTCCCCATTCTACAACTGGTTTATTCATTGGTGATTATTGCTTGTCTGTTTTGTCTGCATGGCTATTATTGCTGGCGGGAGTTTATTTTTTTCTCTTTATGGCAAAGCCGGATATACTATAGCCCAGGATTACAACCGGATTTTTTATGTTAGTGTACTCGTCGCGGATAACCTCGTTCTGAAAGTTTATCATGGCATCGGCTCCCATCGATACACAGATATCATACACGTTGCGAAGCGCGTCCGAAAACTTCATTGAATCGACAACCCACTCGTAAACACTTATCACACCTGGCTCGGATCCACCCGGGCGATAGTAGGGGTTAGGCTTGGCCCCAGACCGGAGGTACTTGGCTCCTGGCATGGTAGTGTATGTTATCATGCCTATTGATTCGTACTGGCCGTCGTACTTCTCGGGGGTAAATAGAAATCCCTTGCTGGTGTAAGGGGTGAAATCGATACCATATATTGTCTCTTTCGGATAAATTGTTTTTAACTCGACGAGACAAGAGGTGGTAAACACCATTAACAAAAAGAATGTCAGGTACTTCATGATGAAAATATTTATTGGTTAGCTCATGCACCATGGTTACGCGATAATGATCGCGGTTTTCGCCAGGCAACGGTAATGATGCCTCTTAATTTTGTTATCCGACCTGGCCCCGCTTTAAACGTCCATCACAATCCTTCTGCAGTAATTCTATTTTTCTATCTCTCGCTGCAAGCTCGTCGTGTAAATGAGCGATTACAATGTCTTTTCGTATACATTCCTTGCAGTGACCATACTCCAAAACCGGATCCTCGAGTATTGATTCTTCTCCTCCAAGAATTAACCACCTGGCATTAAGATCTGGAAATGCTAACAGGATATCTCTCAAAATTTCATAGCTCGGGTTATTATTCTCGTCACGCTTTAGTCTTCTCAATTTTTCGGCAGAGTCATAGCCCAACCTTCGGCCCAACTCTGCCGGAGTGATATCAAATCTTGTTAGCAACTGCAAATATCTGGTCTTAAAGCTCATACAAATTTTCTTAAAAATAAATGCAAAAATGTTTGCATAATACAAACGAGTTTGTATATTTGTGTCATATTACTGTCAGAAAGATATCATATTAAATAACACGACGCAATACCTTTTTAAGATGACAAACAGGGATTTGGAAAAGCTGAAGGCGAAATTACCGAGGGGATACAGGATTATGCTGTGGAAAAAGCTTGGAAACGTTAGTCTTTCTGCCATCTCGGCTGTAATGAGGGGTGATTATAATAACGAGAGGATTATTGATGCAGCCATCGAGCTCGCCAGGGAGTACCAGAACGGGATAAAAGAGCGCAAGGAAACCATCAATTCTTTATAGCATGAGACCTGTTAACCTGCCGGCTGGACTAGAGGACAAGGGAGTGGAGATCTACATTCACAAGGGTGAATTGAGGTGTATCTACAACCAGATGATAGTGCCTTTCGAACTGCTACCCGACTCGATAAGGGAGGTGTTCGTTACCAGGCTGATGCAGGACAAGCCCGCTCTGGTGTCGCTGCAGAGGGATTTCGGGTTGAGCGAGGCGAGGCAGATGCTGGTACAATACATAAAGTGCAACTTCGGGAATTTTGACGGGACCGCTGATATTGACGAGGATGGGCTGGTGGTGAACGAGTGCTGGGACTGCGGGCACAGGGGTGAATGCCCGGGCGAGGGAAAGGTATGCAGCCGGCTGCAGGGACCGAACGGGCTACTTACCAGGAGGGAGACGGAGGTGTTCTTCTTGTTAATATCGGGCCTGGCTCACAAGCAAATAGCCGACCATCTTCAATCGACCGAGGCCACGGTTGCCACCCAGGTAAAGATGCTGAGGGAAAAGCTCGGCTGCCACAGCAGTATAGAGGTAATGAACTTCGCACTTAAACGTAAAATGCTCCTTATATGATTAAGTACACCGAGATCTGCCGGGAGAAATGCCCGCTTGTTGAAATTATAAAGTGGACCCTGATCAGCCTGGCTGCATGGTTACTGGCTTACGCGATACTATGACAATGGGAACTTTCGTGAACGATACAAAACAATGGCTGAGGAGCGTGATACGCCAGCGGAAGGTGCTGATAACGATCAACCGCAGCAGGATAGATAACGGATCTGCCCTGGTAGCCATTAACACGCTGGAGACTTTACTGAATTGCTACCCGTACGAGAACGAGATATACCTGGCGAGATTCGTGAGGCAACAACAGGGAAACATAGAGTTGCTGTTGCCTGGAACTGGATCGACGATGAAGGAGAAGAGGGAGCTGGAGTGGAAAGAAATCAGGACACGGGCGACGGGGATACTTGAGAAAGACAGAACCAAAATAACCATACTATGATAACTAAACATGATTTTGATGCGGCTGATTTTGACCAGGACACGACCGACGTTCTGGCACAGATAAGACGAAACGAGCGCAAGGCCGTGTTGAAGGCGGCCGTGCTGGTACTGCTCTTCCTGGGTGCAATGTCGTACATAATACTAACGTCATGGTAATAGAGGGAGAAAAGAACCTGCAGCTGATGAAGAGGGCTTTCCTCTCGCACCTGACGGTAATGTCGCAAAAGTATTTAAGCAGCAGCGATGCTGAATGCAGGGAGAAACATGATCCGGAACTTGCTGAAATAAACAAGATGCTGGATGCCATAGAGATTAACCTGGCACGGGTAAAGAAACTGGAGGATCCCGCGAGCAGCGTTCTTTCGGTAGCCGCCACTGGCGGATTGGAGATAGCGGCGGCAAAATAGCTCCGGGCGGGGGCCGGCAGGCCCCTGGCTCCTTCACAATCATTAATACTATTAAAGATGTACAACCCTTTTAAAAGGATAAGACTCGTCGCCTCCCTGTACAAGGAAAACAGGCGGCTGAAGCGCGAGAACCAGAGACAAAAGGAAGAGCTTGGCCTGCTGAGGACGAAGCTCGAGATTATTAAACTGAAGAAAAGGATGAGGGCCGCCGGGGCGACGAGCGTCAAGGAGCTTGTAGAAATGGAAATGGAGAAAGCACTCAAGGATATCTTCTGGCCATGACTATAAACGACGTGATAACCAAGCTAAGCGTGGAGATGGCGGAGACAACCGGTGATTACGGATCGATGTCGACGTACAGGAGGTACATAAGCATGGCGCTATCGATAGGGATAGAACACTTCAGGAAGGACATGCACGAGATTGTGGCCATGAAGGGCAGGTACGGCACGATACACGGGAGATACAGGAGCGTACAGGAAGCCTCTACGAAACTCGGGATAAGCAGGAAAAATATAAGCCTGGTACTGAGCGGAGATCGCCCATCGGCGGGAGGATACTTGTTCGCTTACAGCAGACCAGAAGAAATACTGAAAGAAAAGAAAACAGCATAATAAGACTAACCATGAAAAAAACATCTGATTACTCGATTTTCAAGGATTTTAATAGCAATCGCGAAGTAGATCCCAAGCATGTGGCCAGGCTAGTAAGATCAATACAAAAAAGGAATTTGCTTCATGTTAATCCAATAGTGGTTGACGAATCGATGAGGGTAATTGACGGGCAGCACAGGCTTGCCGCTGCAAAAGAATTGAAGCTCCCGATCTTCTACATCCAGGAGAACATAGAGAGAAAAGACATCTCGATGTTGAACAGCAACCAGAAAAACTGGTCGGCAATGGATTATATCAATTTCTATACAGTTGAGAAAGTAGGATCTTTCGTGCAGCTCAGCCACCTGATAAATAAATATCCCGAAATGCCGGTTAGCGTTTTGATCACGCTAAGTAACTGTGAAAAGAGGAGGGAAATAATGGCGCTGAAGGAGGGAATACTTGACGTGCTTGACATAAAAATAGCGGAGCAGATCTGCGAGATATGTACTTCTCTTAACAAGAGATTCACTTTTGATTTCGTCTTTGACAGCAGGTTTCCCCTGGCACTAGGGAAATGCCTGGCACATCAAAATTTTAGCATGAACCTGCTTATAGAGAAGATCTCGCAGAATCAAAGAGCTTTCGTGAGATGTCATACCGTGCGGCAATATCTCGAGATGATAGAGGAGATATACAACAGAAACCTCTCTAAAAACAAGATAGATCTTACCTGAAAGGATCTGGTTTCACTAGTTATATATCACAATCCTAACACGATAACAATCTTCCCATGAGTGACGCGAGAGAGAAAGTACTGGAGCTTGACATAGTAGAGGTGATAGGTGGCTACATGCAGCTGAAGCGGGCCGGGGTAAATTACACGGGGCTTTGCCCGATACACAAGGAGAAAACTCCAAGTCTAGTGGTAAGCCCGGGGAAAGGCATCTGGAAATGCTTCGGCTGCGGGAGGGGTGGCAACCTGATAGATTTCGTGATGGAAGCTGACGGGCTCGGGTTCAGGGAGGCGCTGGAGAAGATAGCCAAACAACATCATATTGAACTGCCCAGGAGAGAGGAGCCAACTGACGAGGAGAGGGAGAAGGAGAGGAAGATGGAGTCGCTGCTGGTGGTAAATAGCGTGGCAGCGAACTACTTCGAGGAGAACCTGCACAAGCCGGAAAATAAACCGGTACTGGATTACGCGCTTGGAAGGTGGAGCGAGGAAACATTGAAGCTGCAGGGGATCGGTTACGCGGCCGACTCGTGGAACGACCTGGTGAACTATTGCAGGATGGCGGGGGTGAACAGCGAGATCGCGATAGAAGCAGGCTTGTTGAAGGAGAAGGATGGCAGGTTGTATGATTTCTTCAGGAACAGGCTGATGTTCCCGGTGAAGGACAAGATGGGAAGAGTGATCGCTTTCTCCGGGAGGATACTCCCGGGGGGCGACCACAAGAAAGAAGCGAAGTACATTAACACGCCAGAGACGCTGGTATATAACAAGAGCAAGACGCTTTACGGGCTTCACATTGCCAGGAAGGCGCTAAAGGAAAAAAAGTTCGGGTACCTGGTAGAAGGAAACCCCGACGTCATTAGATTACACGAGATAGGGATTAACCACGCCGTTGGGACCTGTGGCACGGCCCTGACTAATGACCAGGTAGAGATACTAAAGAGCCTTGTGAACACTGTTAACATTATTGGCGACACGGACAAGGCCGGCCAGGCAGCCGTGAAGAGAAGCGCCGAGCTGCTGATAAACGCGGGGATAACCGTGGGGGTTGTGATGCTTCCAAACGAAGATGGCGAAAAGCACGACCCTGACAGTTATTTCAAGACAGAGGAGCAGTTCAAGGATTACGTTAATAACAACATACCAGATTACATAATTACCAGGGCGAGGCAACTGGAGAAGAAGGCGCACAACCCGGATTTCAAGGCGAAGGCCGTTGACGAGATAAGCGCCCTGGTTTGCAAGCTCGATTCGAGCACGCACGAGTTTTACATTGACCAGCTGAGCAAGATAGTAGGTCCGAAGAAGGCATGGACCGACAAGATAAAAGCGATACTGAGGGAGATGGATCCGAGGGAGGTGAAGGAGATCGTCCCCTCGCATGTTAATGCCAATGACTTCGAGAGGTACGGGTTTTATGCAGACGCGGATGGTTACCACTTCAGGACGAAGAATGGCATAGCGAGGGGATGTAACTTCACCATGAAACCCCTGTTTCACATACAGAGCGTGCTGAATGCCAAGAGGCTATACGAGATAAAGAACGAGCACGGCCACACGGAGGTTATCGAACTACTGCAGAAGGACCTGGTTGCCCTGGCAAGTTTCAAACTGAGAGTGGAAAGCCTGGGAAACTTCTTGTGGGAGGCAGGCGAATCGGAACTTAACAAGCTGAAAAGATTCCTTTACGAGAAGACAGAGAGCTGTATAGAGATAACGCAGCTGGGCTGGCAGAAAAACGGATTCTACGCCTGGGCGAATGGCCTGTACAACGGAGAATTCAAGAAGGTTGACGAGAACGGTATCGTGAGGCACGACGATAAGAACTATTACCTGCCTGCCTTCTCGTCGATATACAAGGGGGAGGACGGGCTTTTCATGAGCGAGAGGAGATTCATTCACCGTGACAGTAACAAGATTACCCTGAGGGAATACAGCAAGAGGCTGATTGACGTGTACGGCGATAATGCCATAGTGGCACTTTGCTTCTACTTTGCAACGCTCTTCAGGGATTTCCTGGTTCAGATTTTTAACTTCTTCCCCATACTTAATCTTTTTGGACCAAAGGGGGCAGGCAAGACGGAACTGGCCGTGTCGCTGCTGCACTTTTTCGGGAAGGGAGGAAAGGGGCCTAATATAAATAACACTACCAAGGCAGCACTGGCCGACCATGTAGCGCAAATTGCGAACGGCTGCGTTCACATAGACGAGTACAAGAACAACATCGACTTCGAGAAGATAGAGTTTCTGAAGGGACTGTGGGACGGGACCGGCCGCACCAGGATGAACATGGACAAGGACAAGAAAAAGGAAACTACAGCTGTAGACTGCGGCGTGATTCTATCGGGACAGGAGATGCCTACGGCCGACATAGCGCTGTTCAGCAGGCTGGTTTACCTGAGTTTTTTCAAGACTGAATACTCTGACCAGGAGAAAAGAAATTTCAGCGAGCTGAAGGAGATAGAGAAGAAGGGACTGACACACATCACTCACGAGATATTAGCTCTCCGCATAATGTTCAGGGAAGATTATTTGAAGTACTACGACGAGACCCAGGCAGAACTGATGGAGGCCCTGCAGGGAGAAGTGATAGAGGACCGGCAGTTTAAAAACTGGTGCATGATAATAAGCGCTTTTACCACGCTGGAGAAAGGGATAGAGACCTCGTTTAGCAGGGAGAAGGTAATAAAGGTTGCAGCCTTGCAGATGAAGGTTCAGCAGAAAGAGACGAGAACGAGCAACGAGATTTCGACGTTCTGGAACCTGGTGCAGTTCATGTACGCCGACGGGCTTATCCAAGAGGGGGTTGACTTCAAGGTTGATTTCGGGGTAGACCAGGTGAAGACTGATATAGTTGATGCCAGGTTCCCGGAACCGAAGAACATAATCTTCATACAATACAGCAGGATCATTCCTTTATACAGGAAGATAGGAAAGCAGAACAACGAGAAGATACTGCCAGCTGACAGTATTGATTACTACTTGAAACATGACAAGAGGTACCTGGGAAAAAAATACGTGAGGTTCAAGGCTGTTGATCCGGTAACCGGAATAGAGATATCTGATAATTCTGGATCTAAAAAGGGAAAGGTTACTCCCGCTTACGGGTTTTTATACAACGAACTAGGGGTAATACTGCATAACGAGGAGGAAGAAGTGGATGATCCTTTCGCACCTGCTCCACTTAACAAGAGGAAGGACAAGGACGAAAATTACCGGTATTAATTCATTTTAAAATTTTTGGCGCTAAAAAGGCCACAACACCCACAACAAACCACAACAAACACTTATAATAATGAAAATCAATACAATACAATACAAAAAAGGACTAATGAAAAATACAACAACCCACAACAACCGACAACAAGCCACAACAACCGATAACAAAAAAGGGGGCTTTTACAACAACATTTTTTTATTAATAGATTCAATTTCAACTTATTAAGCATTTGTTGTGGGTGTTGTGGCTGTTGTGGCCAAAATGTATACCCTGCCGGAGAAAAAAAATTTTAGAGAAATGGAAGTGCCAAGAGAGATACAAGGATTTAACGAGCTGATGACCCAGGAGCAGCTGCAGAAATACTTTGACGAGGTTATTTCTCTACTTGAAATGATGAAGCCGGGTCAGCGCCTGGAGATAGCCAGATCGGTAAGGCCTGAAAACAGGGTACTGTTTACCGAGATAGTGAAGTGGTATATGAGAAATAATGAATGGAGCGGAGGAATAGGATTCTGCAGGGGGATGGAGGTAGTGAGGAAAGAGGACATGGAGTTTATAAAAGGCACGTTGCACAGGGCACGGGGCGGGGTGAAAGAAAGGATATCTAATAAATAAGTATATGAACGAGAATAATAACAGAGAGCAGCTCGAGCACGGCGATGAAACCGCGAGGTCCAAAACTTTCAGAAGAAAAGAACCTACGATTAATAACAATGATCCTTGTTACTGCGGATCGAAGCTGAAATACAAGAGATGTCACGGACTGAAAAAGAGATTTGCAATGCAGGATCACGTCATTGATTTCAGACGCAAGGCAGCTGAAGCGAATAAAAACAACAACAAATGAGACTGTTGCTGATATTGATATTACTAGTGACAATGGCTTCCAGGGTAATGGGCCCTGGGGCGACTTGCATGGATATACTGGTTGAGGAACCGGCCAGTCCATACGACAACCTGATACATGCTATCGGCATGGTGGAGACCCGCCTGGACACTACCGCGGTGAACCTGACGGAAGAGGCCTTCGGGTTCTTCCAGGTAAGACCGATAAGACTGGAGGATTACCAGGCAAGAACGGGGATCCGCTACCAGGTAGAAGACATGCTCGACTTTGAAAAGGCCAGGGAGGTTTTTATCTATTACGCCGAGCTGGTAGGACCGAGGGACATGGAAACGATTGCCAGGAGATGGAATGGATCGGGACCTAAAACGACGGAGTACTGGCAGAAGGTAAAAGCAAACTTGTAACTAACCAAAATAATTGAACATGAAACTGTACATGAGTATTTTGACAGCTGACCACTGGTCGGCAAAGAATAACCTGGAGAAGGAAGCTCACCAGCTTGCCAGGGAGATGAACCACAAACTCTTCACTGCAGAACAGAAGCCAGACTTCATGAGGGAGTTTGATACCAGGATAAAGGCATTACATGACAAGTACCCAAGATGCAAGAAACTGGACTTCAATCATCATGCCGCCATGGACAAGAGCGGCGAGACATGGATCTATTGCAACGGTGTTTTTCATATGAGCCTGGTGCCGGTTAATGAAGATCGTTACACGGCATCGGTTATAGAGACACTCGACAGGATGAAGGATATTACCAAGGGGATACCCGGGTGCACGTATGGTGATACTGAATACGAGAGTGTATCGGTGGTACATGGCATGAAGGAGGCTCTCGATAACGTGATTGCTTTTTTGAAAAAGTAAATAATAAACTTGAGCATCATGGGAAAAATGAAAGAGCTGGCAATAGACCGGCAGAACGAACTGAACGAGACAGGCATCGCCCTGAGGGAGCTGATTGCCGAGAAGATTGAAGAAAATGGGATTGGCGAACCGGTACTGGCTTCGGAGATAAAGCCGACAGACAAGCTGAAGAATGATCTCTTCCTGGACAGCCTCGACTTTGTTGAGCTGGTGATGAAGATTGAAGAGAAGTTTGATATCGCTATCACGAGCGAAGAAGCAGAGCTTCTTGTAAATGGTACTGTTGACGAGCTGATAGAGACAGTGGTAAAGAAGAAACACGAGGGCAGCTGCCCGGACGGGTGCTGCGGGATATACTAACAAGATAAACAGCCCTGGACGGGCTTTATAAAATCCGATAACAAAATGGTACGTGCCAAATTTAAAGTTGATGAAACTGCAAAGAACACATGGGCTGAAAGGGTAACCCTTACTCCTGTTGTTTCTGGTTCACCGGAAAATGAAGCATTTTTCAAAACTACTCCTTCGGGGAAAATTGAGATGCAGATCATGAATCCGGAGGCAATGAAGCAGTTTGAACCAGGGAAAGAGTTCTATGTTGACTTTATCCCTGTCTCGTAAGAACACAACCATTGCACTTTGCATTCTTGCGGGTGCAGTGGTTTGTTTGCTATCCCGGTTTTGAAAAAACCGTTGCGGGAGCGCATGCAGGGACGGTTTCACGTCTTGGATTAACCAGAAATAACTAATCAACACTAATTTTTATATGTCACTAACAATTAACCCAACAACAGCAAAAAGACTCTATGACGAGTCGCCAGACTGGTTTAAAGCAGAACTTGAAATCGAGTTTGGAAAGGACCACTTCATTAATGAAGATTTTGAAAACATCAAGACCTTCGAGGACGCTTGCGCCAAGCTTTCCATGGTGCCAGGAGATGTCCTGAAGGGTGTAGAACAACCCGACGAGATTGCCTACAGGAAACTGAAGGTTATCGTGAAGGCAATACGTGGAGACTGGAAACCTGACTGGACAAATTCTGACCAGCGCAAGTGGTTCCCCTATTTTAAAGTCTCTTCGTCGGGGTTCGGTTTTTCGGGTTCGTATTGCGACTACGGTTACGCGAATGCGTATGTCGGCTCGCGCCTTTGCTTCCCGACGAGTGCCATGGCTGAATATGCCGGGAGTCAATTCAAGGATATTTATGAACACTTCATACTATAATCAAAATGGCAAAGAAAATTCAATCAAAACAATCTCCTGCATCGTTTAATTACAAAACGATCAAGAGTTTCGAGGACGCTTGCGCCAAGGTTGGCGTGGATCCATCCTCTGTTCCTTCCGGCGACAATCTCCTGAAGGATCTTGCTGCTCCCATCGTGGCTGCTTACAAGCTCATG
>ERZ869929.394-NODE-394-length-28040-cov-6.364695_pt1 | contig 28040 bp, 36 predicted proteins | sample MGYA00579312_ERZ869929 | MGnify/ENA primary metagenome ERZ869929 (study PRJEB32216, sample SAMN09231818) | wastewater metagenome | place: USA: Maryland | collected 2016-08-09 | study: EMG produced TPA metagenomics assembly of the PRJNA472060 data set (Reclaimed... | reverse complement strand
GTTAACGTACCACCGGCCAAAGGCAAGTAGTTCGCTAGTGCGGATGAATTAGCTTTTAAATCTAGTGCCGCCTGAGTAGCGCTACTAATAGGCTTATTTAGGTCACTAGTATTATCAACATTATCGAGCCCAATTAAACTACGAAAGGTGCTAGCGTATGTTAATACGTCTGTTTTTATTTGTGATAAATCTAAGCTAGTAGCACCCATTTAGCCCCCTACAACCCTAATTGAGAATTAAATTTAGTTATTATAATATATATCTCAATACACTTATTTAACAACTAATATTATCTTACAACATATGTAATGTGCCCAGAAACTATACCCGAACCAGAAGGCAATAATCTTAGGGCGTGTCCTGACTGAGTTTCCATCAATCCTTGATCACTAGATTGAATCATATTATCATTAGCATTTAACGACATTGATCCAGTTAAATCAGTTGTATTCGATTGCCATTTGATCGATTGAGCAATTCCGGTTGATAAAGTATAACTAAGTAAACGAATAGAATGACCCGGAATAGCCGCCACAACAGTAGGGGCCCCCGAAGTCGCTATAATATCCTCATATTTAGGATTATCATAACCAAAAATATATTGGTCTGGGGCGTCTACGGCCTTAGCGACCTGTACAGATCCCTTTGAAATCAGGCCCGTTCTAGTAGCTAAAACTACAGAGCCGCCCTCATTATAATTATTTGCATTTTTAATTTTTTGTGTTGACATATTTACCTCTATAAATTATTGTCTCTATGGCTGCCGCGATAATATGATAAAAAGTCGCTTCCGGGCGAATATGGCCCCAAAATAGCCTTGCCGCCTTCTGCGCCCTGATCAATAGCTACATCTAGGGACATATCACTATATTTCTTACATAAATCATCATAAAGGGCCTTAGTAGCTTGGGCGGCCCCAGAAAGGTCTAGTGAATTAGGTCCCTCTCTATAAGAAACGGCCTGATTTGAAAGATTTTTAACTTCGCCCCCGACTATAATACAAGCGGCCTTATAAGCCACCAAATTACAAAAATCCTTGTCTAGATCGACAACAGGATCGGGAGATATGGTCATGGCCCCAATATCTACAACATAAGAGTTGCTAAAATTAGACGAGTTTATCTGAAAAGCCGATACCGCAATAACCTGCTTTATTCTGTCGTTATTATATTTTGTGGCGTCCAAGTCCCCAATAAGAGACCTAACGAATAATACTAAGTCTGTAGTCCAAGCCATAAAGCACCCCCCATTATGAAATACCTAAAAAGATATACACAATTGGGCTAAATTCCGAATCTACCGCGAGTGGCGTTGAAGTTTTGAACTACTTCTGTAGGAGATAAGGCTCTATTATATATTTTAGCTATAGAAATATTACCATTATATTGGGTTTGTGTAGCTCCACCATTTCTAGGTAAAGGTGAATTACCAATAGTCCAGATCCTACTAGTGTTGTTTGGTAAAGAAATAGTATTATTAGCACTAGCAGCCAAAGATCCATTTATGAATAAATTTAAAACACTTTGATTATAAGTTGCAGCTACACAATTCCAAGAATTAATAGGACCAAGAGACGCAGAAATACTAGATCCTTCTGATGGATTAGTTATAAAAAAAGAAGTTCCAGATGTTATTGTTAAAAAAACACTAGTACCAGAATCATTAATAGTCATGGATACTGGCCAATCATTTATTGTTGTAGCAAAAAATGAATTTTTAGAAAAAATACATCTTGCTGTTCTACTAGACGTTGGATTGGTAAACCAAGCAAACAACGTAAAGTTTTGATATGTTGTAGTTAATGGGGTGTTTACATGATAACTACTATTAAAAACTATATTACCAGCGTTACTTTGAGAAAAAATTGGACTACTAGTTATAGTGGAATTACTTCCATTCCCACTTAAATCAAACCATGTCATACCAGACCCGGGGTAACTTCTTCTATTAGCGGCATCTAGATATAAAACGAGCCCGTTTGTAATTATGGAGGGTGAATGAGTCAACATTTTATAACTCCTTATAATAATTAAGTTTTTCTAATTTCTTTTCTTCGCTAGGTTCATAGCCGAATCTACTAATATGAAACTTAATATATTTTTCTAATTTTTGTTCTGGAGTTTTGTTTTGTATATTTTTTTTTATTTTGTCTATAGATTCCTGCGTATGTTTTTTTCCAGCAAACGCATTTCCTCTCTCTTCATATTTTTTTCTTCTTTCTTCACTCCACTTTTTTCCTTTTTGGTTTGCAGTTCTTTTTTCAACCATTTCTTTTTTAAAATTTTCTATGCCGTATTTTTCAATAGCTCTATTGAGTAATAATCCAGATCCTAAATAGTTCGGATCATTTTTACTATCTTGTCCTATATAAAATTTACCATTTATTATATTTGTTGTTTTGTATATAATCATTTTATATTCCATATCTCCCGCGAGTAGCATTAAAATTATTAATAATTTCTTGATGTGTTAAAGCTCTATTATAAATAGAAATATTGCTAATTTGACCGGGAAAATACTGACCATTAAAAGATCCAGCTCTACCTATAGAAACTAAATTATTACTAGCAGGATTAATGTTTGTATTAATATTAAAAACAATATTACTATTAATATAAAATTTAGTATTCCAATTGCCTATAGAGCCACTACGAACAACACATAAATAATACCAAGTATTTAAAATAATTAAATCTGACGCTTGTGGACGAAAATATGGATTAGTACCCCATAAAATACCCCATTTTGGTCCAATAGTCCAAGCTTCTAAATGAAATCCTATAGAAGTACCAAGAACATCACAATTAGATAATATAACACCCGGACTAAAAAGAGATCCTTGCAATCTAGCAAAACAAGAAACAGATAAAGAAGAATCTAAAGACATAGATGGATGTGCAGAATAATCATTTATACCATCGAAAGATATAACTCCACCATTAGAAGAATTAAACACAGCGCCAGTCAATATACCATTATTTCCATTTCCGCTTAAATCAAACAAAGTAGAACCAGCCCCCGGATAAGAGCGGGGGTTAGAAGGATCAATATGTAGGACTAGTCCATTTTGTATAGTATTGGGGCCGGAATAGACGCTCATAGGCCATATCTCGCTTTTTGAGTGTTGAACAATTGATTAATTTCTAAATTAGATAAAGATCTGTTATATACTCTCACATTATCATAAGTACAAGTATTAGAAGAATGTGATGAGCTAGAATCTAATTGATTTATATAAGTTTCTCCCGAAAGAGAAAAAGCAGACATGCGTATAGAATTTCTAATATAAGAAATAGTAGATCCATTTCTTTGAACAATTAAATGAAACCAATTATTTAATGACACAGTAGGAAAACTAAAACCATTAAAGCCAGCAGTTGTTCTAACATATAAATCCTGATTTAATCGCATCAAAGAATAACCAAATGGCAAAGACCCAGTAGAAAAAAAATATTGATGATTATTTGGGCCAGTATCAATATAAGAAGAAAAATTAAGCCACATAGAAAAACAAAAATCTGACGATAAAACTATTTGAGAACTAAAACTCCCATTAGCCCCAGCACCAAAAGTAAAGCCATTACCTAAACCAGTATTAAAAACAGGGTTATTATTTAGTGTCAATCGATTATTGAGACCACTAATATCAAACCAAGTATTCCCAGACCCCGGATAACTCCTACGATTAGCCGTATCTAAACAAAGAATAAGCCCATCTACTGGTGTAGCCGGATTATAATTAACCGACATAAGGATCAGTAATCTCCACTTGAGTAGCTTCTAGGGCGGCTTTTCGGGCAGCTTCTGCGGCAACTTGGGCCTGATAAGCCTTAACATTGTCCGCGATCCAGCCCCTAACAATGCGATTAACAAATTGATAAGGATTTTCTGGGTTTGCTATAATAGCGGGCGGATTCCAATCGGGATTTAAAATAAATTCGGGCTCTAAAGCCATAAGCTCTTCCATAGTAAGCTCCACGCCTTCTGCGGGAGCCACATAATTTGGATTAGGTAAAAATTGAGGAATGGACCTTAGATTATCGGGGCCCTCTTCCGCAAATGGATTAAAGTCCGGATTGGGATGATTATTAGGGTCCGGATTATTTATTAGAGGAACATAATTATATAAGGCACAAATAGAATTTATAACTAATTGAATTTGTTCGTCTGGTATATTTACGCAAAATTGGGCCATTTAAAAACTCCTATGGAGGTGGCGGTATATCTAAAATTATAATAATAACAGTAATTACTCTACTAGTCACACTACTACAAGCATTTGATATATTGCATCTATATTGAGTACCGTCTTGATCTAATCCAAGACCAGCGGGCTCGGTATATGTATTACTATTTGCGCCCAATATATCTTGCCAACTACCGCCCTCTGGATATTTAACCTGCCATTGATATGTTATGGGCGTGCTACCAGTTAATACACCAGCATTAAGAGTAAATGATTCATATTCTGTTTTGCTTATTATTTCATCGGGACCGCTTACTGTAATAACAACACAAGCAGAAGGTCTTATATTGTGTCTAATTAAACCAATAAACATTATACGGTGTCTCCGGCAAGCACGAAATTATTTGTAGTATCTTGTAATACTGTTCCCATTGCCCAACGGCCCGCAAGTCTGGTGTGACTTTGTCTATTATTTAATACGGCCCCGCCCGAAGTAGCAAATGAAACAACGCCCGTAGCAGCCGCCAATACACCAACCGAAAACCCAATAGGAAGACCCGTAGGTAATGTCAAAGTGGCCCCGCTAGTATTAGTACATCTAATAATGCCCCCATTATCGGCGGCTTGTAGGGTTCTAGATGTAGTAGATTCTGTTATAATTATATTTTGATTACCTACAACACGGCCCGTTGTTACACCACTAGCCGTTAGTACGTCTGTATTAGGATTATAAGTAAGGCCCATATCTATAGACGCCGCAAAAGCACCACCAGCCCCACTTGATAAGACAGGATAGAACGTGGCATTATTTGAAACCGCCGATGTATTAAGAGCAGTAGCCGTACCGCTGGTAGGAACGGGCGTAGTCCAAGCTAAATTATTAATACCATCAGTTCTTAAAAATTGACCAGAGGCCCCATCTGTGGGTGGTAAAATATAATTAGTATTAGAGGATAATGCTGGCGATGAAAAAGATATAAAATTAGTATTATTAGAAGATAAAAATCTGATTTGTCTAATATTGCCAGTGCCGCCAAGACTAAACTGAGTACCCGTTAAAGATAGGCCAGATCCGGCGGTATAATTAATCCCAGAACCGCCCCCTGTTATATTACTATTTCTCCATAAACCAGAAGAGCTATCATATATAAGGGCCTGACCACTAGCGGGAGAAGTTATTAAGACATCATGTAAATATTCTAAATGGTCGCCGTTTTGAAGTCTAATAAACAAACTACCAGAATTAGAATGTTCTCTCTGTATAAAACCTAACGAAATAGCGTGGTTAGGGGCCGATGGGCGAACAGTTGTCCAAGCTCCGGGCGTTGTCGGAGATAAAAATATTTCATCTCCCTCTGAAAGACCATCTATATATGTATTTAAATTTCTAACAGTACCAAAGACAGTAACAAAACCAGCTTGTCCCGCTGGTATATTTTCGGTAGCAACACCTAAGGCATGAGAAGCAGAATATGGGCCAGAAGCTATCGCCTTAACAATAGATACTCTTTGGCCCTGAGCCCCATCAATAGAAACCACTTCTCCATCATTAATCTGAGATACTCCATTATTAAAAGCCCGAACTATTAATTCTTGGCCAATTTGAAGAGTAGAGTTTCCGCCCAATAGTCCTAAATCTAATGTTCCATCGTCAGGATTCCAAGATAATCTACCTACCGTACCAGTGTTTCCACTTCCTATATTAAGATTGTTTATATTTAGATAGGGTAAATTAGAAGACCACGAAACCCTAGAACCGTCAGTATTTAAAACCTGACCAGATTTACCAACTTGAGAAGGTAATATATTATTATTATTTATAGAAGACCAGACAACTCGCCCGTCTTCATTTGTTGCTATAACATAACCATATCTTGGATTGGGCATTAATAGTTTCTCCTGTAGATACCATTAATTACACCAAAGTATATTTTTGTTGGCCACAATCCCAGATTTTAAAGAGTCCTTTTGTGTATGCGGCTTTACTATCAAACCTAAGTCTATGATAAACATTAATACCATCCGTCCAGCCAAAACTCGGATAACAAGTTTTTTGAACAAAAGAAAGAGATGGTAAATATGAGCCCGTGCCATATCTTAAATCTATAAAAGTACTAAGTTGATCGCATGTATAAGTCTTTTGAAAGGCCGACAATAACCTAGAGAAACCCCCAACCACTGTAACGCCGCCCTTGTTACAGAAGCGAGCAATATCATAATCTTGATTTTTAGTTCTTTTTAATTGTATAACAGAAACAAGGTCGCCCCCATTAAATAAACCAAAAGAACAAGACACACTCCCAGTAGGCCCCATTAAATGATGACTAGATACAAATTCCTTGGATTGGGCGAAATCTATTTCTTTTACTTTTAATTTACGGGCAAAGTATTTTTCGGTATTCATATTAAGGGCGTTTTTAATAACAGAAAAAATAATACGGGGCTTGTTCTTAATTTCATTTTCTCTAAAGAATAAGCTTCTATATCCGGCCCCCTCATATAATTTTCTTTTATTATAATGATAATTTTTATCTAAAAACAATTCAGAGTGCCAGTATAGGCCGTCACACTCAATCAAAACATTTCCTATTTTTATATCGGCGATTTTACCACCTATTCTAAATTGATGCTCATAGCTTATATTGTTTTCGTCGAGCCAATTCATCACAATCTTTTCTATAGAAGACACATTCTTTTCATGTAAACAGGCTTCTTCAAAACCGTATTTTTTAACCAACTTACCAAAATGAGACCTTGAAAAACCTAGTTGTTTAGCGTGCTCTGGAAGAGTTTTGCCATCTATTTGTTGTATGACGCCCCTATCTATTTTTGTTTGAATAGATTTTTTTGAGGCCGCCACAGCAACACCGCCTTTTTTCATTATATTATCTACGCCGTATTTTTCTACAATAGATTCTTTTAATTTATTTTTTAATTCATCGGACTGCATAGGATTAATAACGCCATATTTTTCCAACATTGTTTCTTTTCTTTTGAGGTTGAACTCTTCAGACTGAATCCAGCCCGCATCAGATATTTTCTTTCTTACATCGCTTCTTTGGGCGGAATTCTTAACTCCATCTCTAGCCAAAGAGACATCTTCTCTTTTTTTATAGCGACAATCATTACAAGCGTCTTTAAGGCAATACTCATTAGACTTTTTTCTTTTTTTCTTAGTGGACTCATAAAGCTTATCGCAATAATCACAATTTAAAACAATCGGCTGATTAGAGCCATCTGTTAATTTTTCTGAAAAATAGCCAAATTTTATATTTGTTTCTTGTTCGTTAATCATATACCTTCCTTATCTAAACCGATCACCCGTAAACACCTTTTATAATAACAAAAAAAACGGGGTTTTTCAACCCCGCTTCTTTTTTTTACTAGTAAGAACCAGCAATAATTTGACGGTTATCCAAGCAGGCGAATCCTATTTCAGCCCAGCCGTAGTAACCTTGTCTTTGTTGTCTGTGGAAGGTTGGGTCTTCAAAAACGTCAACGTTTTCACGCACAGGCATGATGAAGTTGTTTGGACCAGCTCGGTTCATACCGATAACTAGTTCAACGTCAGAAGAAGCCAAAGCACCGCCCAAGTCTGTCAAGAAATAATCTTGATATTCTTGGCCGTCACCGAACTCTAGCAATTCGTGCAAGTATACACCAAAGATACGGGTCAAAGGAGAACCGTCATCTGCGGATTGATAAACTTCGCGACGAGATACTTCGTCCAATTGGTCAACGCCCCAGTTGCGGATATCTTCGATACCTTCTGGTGACATATAAATGTCGGTCAACTTGCCCTTAGCTGTAACGCTGTTACCACCGCCGTTACGACGCATGGTTGTCTTCATAAGAGAAATCAATCTCTTGGTGAATTGACCAGCAGCAGCATCGGCATCATAAACCAAAATGTTACGGTCAACAGCAGCCGCCAACAATGTGTGGAAACCGTCGTCGTTCATTTTCTTTACGAAACCAGCTTCCATAACTTGCATAGCACGTTGCATAACTGGCCATTGTGCTTCGCGAGCATACTTCAACAAGAAGTCAACAGAAGAACCAATACGATAAGTATTCAAACGAATTTCATCGCTTTCTACTGATCGTTCTGGAATACGACCGTGATTAGGAATTGTGTAAGCAACGTGTTCTAGTTCTGTACCCGGAGCCAACAAGTCTGTTGGGAAGGTTTGGCTAGAGCCCGGTTCTAGAGGCATTGATTGATAAATGCCACTTACTACGTCACCAAACAAAACACCTTCACGTAGAGGGGTTTCGATGGCCTTAGCAATATAAGCTTGAGCTTCAATAGCTTCAGACTTATTGTTGCTACCTGATTTCTTAAACATTTCTAATAGTTCGTCACTTGGACGTTCTAATTTATCAGTCATTTATATAATCTCCTTTGTTAATTATTGTTTGCGTGTTACTGGCAGATTAATTTCTACCTTGGCATAACCATCTTGATCTGGGCTTGACATCCAAGTACCAACAACCGGCTGAGTGCCATGACCAACCAAGTCAGTCTTAGACAAATTACCAGAGTGTGCTACATAGACCGGATCACCAGCCGCAGGAGCAGCACCTTGAATATTATTTGTTACAACGTAGCCCTTGCGTAGCAAAGTAACCTTGCCACCTTTTTGAACTTCGTTCTTGTATGGATTTAGCGGAGTACGAGTTAGGTCGTAGTTAACCATGTCGCAAAGCAAAATACCAAGAGGAACTTTACCAGAACCAGTAGCAGCATATGTACACAAAGCTTGGCTTTGATCCATTGCCGCGCCAGACCCGCCGGTGCTTAGAGAAGCCATACCACCACGCACTGCAACTTCATTCATGAAGAATGAAATATCTGTTTGAAATTCGTATCTGTCACCTTTTAGTGCCATATTTAATATCTCCTATTTATTTCTTTTGTTGTTTGTTCTTCAAAGTTGAGAAACAATTACTGAACCACGCAGAAGCTTGGCTACGGAATTCTTGTTCCTTTCCTTCGCTGTCTGAATCTTCGTTAATAGAAGAAGCAGTACCTTTATTAACTTCAGAAGCATCATCTAGAATATCTGTTGCAGAGCTATCGCCAGCATAAGAATCTTCCTTCTTGTCTTCTTTCTTATCTTCTTTCTTCATTTTCTTTTTCATCATAGCAACGATCTTATCAAAAGCTTCGTCGCCCAAACCATCTACAGAAGCCAAAGTTTCTTCAACTTCAGCAGTTTCCAAGCCAGCTTCGGCCAATTGAGCTTTGCGTTTTTCGTGCTTAGCTTTCTTTTCCATGTCTTTAACCTTAGCTTCTGCTGCTTCTTTTTCACCCTTTAGGGATTCAACAGCGGCCTTGGTTTCATCGAGTTGCTTTGATAATTCGTCGATTTTTTCTTGCAAAGAAGACATAGCCTGATCTTTTTGAGCAACAGAATTTTTCAATTCTTCTAGCTCAGAAGCGGTCGCTTTAGCAGCTTCCTTTTCTTTGTCTTCTAGGCTCTTCTTCAATTGCGAATTTAAATCTTGGGCCTTGCTTAACTCAGTTTTCAATTGAGCCAATTCGGCCTTTAGTTGTTCTAATTCCATTTGTTTCTCCTTTATATTTTTTTCTTCAGAAACAGTTTTTTCATTTAAGATAACACTACGAGGGTTAGCAGGTTTTGTTACCAATCCAATTCCACTAAATGTTAAATTTCTTAATACACGGCCCAGTTTGTAATTTTCATACTCGCCGCTGCCACCATATGCTCTCAAGTGTTTTGTTAAAAATGCAGTAGCTTCTTCTCTTTTGACAATTTTAATATCCCCGGAAGAATCCTGTAGGGCATAATCAAATGTAGGAAAAAGACATTCCATAGAGACATACCACTTATTTTCTTCTATCTCTGCTATAATTTTTTTCATTCTATCTCGAAGCTCTGGAGAACTCCAAGATTTATATAAAACAGAAGAAGTGGCAATATTAAAATTTTCCGGTATTAATGATTCATCTAAATCATCGGAAATCAAAGAGCCATCAAAATCTACAGCGTAATTACCGGTAATATGACCAATGATATCTGTTTCATTGTGCATATAATTAAATTGTTTATCTTTCGGTGTTTTCCGGGACGCCCAAAGTTCTTCTCTGGTAAAAATATCATCATTTTTATTCCAGCCCGTACTAGCCAAAATTGAATTAAGTGGAAATAAATCTATTTGATTTAAGTCGGCATTGGAAGCTTCGGAATATTGCAATATTTTAGCAATAGATTTTTCATTTAAGATAGAATGATTATTAATAGACATAGCGGGCGAAATACACGCTACAGAAACCTGCGAAGCTATAGCTTCTTGCAGGCCGTCTACTATCTCTTGTTTAAAAATAATCATTTATCACCCCTATTTAAAAATTTATGTACAATCTTTAATACACAAAAAAAATAAAAATATATTATTTTTCATATAATTCTGCGTAACAAGCCGCATAAATATGTTTTAATTGCTCAAGATTAGGCTTAAAATTATTTTCGGAAATAAAGTTATCGACCTTTTTTACAACCAATTCACTAAATTCTTTTGAATAGGTTTTATTAGATTGAATGGCTTCAAACACAGATTCGGCAGTAACTTTTTGATGAGGGGTTAAACTAGCCAAAACAGAAAGTTTAAATTTTTCAGACATTTCAACTTCTTCATTGGTTAAACTTCTCATATTTTTCTTTTGAAATTTATCTAAAAAGAATGGGGTCAATATTTCAGCAATAGACTTTTGAGCCTCTACCGCCCATAAAGCAACTTCGGCCTTTGTTTTTGGCCTTACTGTTTTTGTAGCCCTCTTTGTGGAATCTTTAGCGTTTTTGGGGCGACCGCCCGTTGGAGATGGATTTTTTTTAGGTTTAGCTTTACTACCAACGCCGCCCGGAGCAGCAACAGGGGGCTCCTTATAGGGAATTTCCATTTCTTCGTAATATGGCTTATCTAATGCGCCCCTTTGAGCAGAAATTTCGATAATCTTATTACGATGTTCTGGGCTATGGAATGGACTAGCCTTATCTGGGAAATTAATATCCTTTCTTTCTTTCTCTTCTCTTTTAACACGAATTTTTTCAATATCTGGGATTTCTCTAATTCTCTCTAATAAAGTTTCGTTGCTAATAATGTTTCTATCAGCTAAGTCAATTAGCAACTTCTTCATAGAAGCTTCATCGGATAATATAATAGAGTCAAAGTGTATTTTGGCGGGAGTTTTAAAACCCATAGCTTTTTGAACTAACGCCAATTCCTTTTGCCAAAAACTAAGCAAAACAGATCGACCATATTCAAGTCTTTCTATAAGAGTTTTTAAGGAAACATAATTATTAGTATATCCACCACTGGCCCCAGAAGCCCCCGTCAATGTGGGAGGAATACCTAAACCGGCATAAATACTTGTTAGTACGGGTTGATATTTTTCAACACCAAGCCATTTATAGATTTGAGAATTACTTTCGGAAAATTTAAGTTCTGGGCCCCAAACTAAATCTATTGTGCCGCCCCCTGTGTTACTAGCCAAAATATCTCTAAGTTTATCAATAACAGCTTTTTTAGGGGCGATTTTATGCTCTAAGTCACCAAGGGTCCATAATCTAACATTTGATATAGCCCCATCCAAAGCGGCCAAATCAGCCAATTTCATTTTCTCCAACATGAAAATATCATCTAAAATAGCATAAATCATAGGATTGGCCCATAATAGCCAATCATCTTTTTTATAATGAAAGATAGATACATCATTAGGATCTAAAACTATATACTTTTGCCCCTGATCTATTTTGGCTTTTAAGTCAGGAGATAAATTATAGTTCGATCCGTTATTTTTTAAATCTTGAAAGGTGTTAGAAGTAAGATGCATAATGAATTCATATCTACCAACGGCGATCTTTTTAAAGTCGCAAGCTAGAGGATTTAAAAACTCATATCGCCAAGGAAGCTCTCTTTTTTTAATAGAAACTTGTTCGGGCGACATATCGTTAGCAGCAACAGCCTTAAATTGCTTTTCTTGTTTAGCTGTTATTTTGGCTGTGTGTCGGCGAACAATAGGATTGCCATGTCTAAAAAGATAATTACAGAATCTTTCAGATCTTTCTACTCCATTAATTTCTTGAAACCAGCGTCTATAAAAACGCTCTACGGCCTTATTTTGATGAACTATAGTTATACCCTGACAAGCAAAATCGCCCATCAAATCAATAACATTTCTTACTATACCGACTCTATCATAAGCTTCCATAGATTGCTTAATGATTCTTTTTTGTTCGGTAGGAACTGCTTCTGATTGACGAAAAGAATAATAATCAGATTTATTAAAAGTAGGACGAACACTTCGACTAGGCTCAATGTCAATATATGTTCTATCTCTATATGCAAAAGCCTTGTCTCTTGGAATAGAGCCATAACTATTGATGTTGTCGTCTGACGCTAAGCTTTTTTGAAATTCTCTATCTAATGTCATAATTGAATTAATTCCCCTTTTAATAGTATTAATAATTCTATTATGATTATACACAAAAAATTAGTATACATTTTCCATTGCGTCAGTCCACCATCCGGGCCCATGATACATGTCTTTGCCAGAAACAGCTTCTCTACTTGTGTCGCTTTGAGCGGCAAAACCACCTATACAAGTATAAGACTCAATATAATTTACCGGGGGCTTAGTTCTACCAGCCATATTAGCCATTAATAAAGCAGAATAACGGTCTTTTCTAAGTTTAAGCTTTTTATTGACGCCCACTTTAGTTTCTGGCGTATCCCATCTTTCTCTACCACTTTGGGTTTGTGTTATAACGATCATAGATAATTCGTTTTTAAGCTCTTCTATTTCTAATATACAATCTTCTCTTGTATCATATAGGCGATTTTCTAAGTTATCTAATTCCGATGATAGGCCCAAACTAACAGCATCAAAATATGGAAACAATATAATTTTATCTTCCATGTCTTTTCTCAAGCCGTGGTTGGCTTCGCTTAACCAATCGGCTTTCGCAAAGTTGCACATTCTCAAAATATGCAATCCCGCATTATCGTCCGTATCCTTAGGATCATCTGGGTCGATAACGGGCCATATTGCGACTTCGCCCTCTTTTATTTTATCCTTGTCGTGTAAAGCCTCCATAACAGCAATACCACCACCCTGAGAGTCCATAGCTATTTCTTGACACGGAAAAATTTTCATTAAATTACGTATTTTTCTAGCACAATAAGAATAAAAATCATCTTCTTCGGCTAGGCCCGTCTTAACACGATTCTTGTGTTCCTGTCTGTTGGTAGTCCAGCAATGAACTATCCTTCTATGATCTTCATTTATTTCTAATACAACAATAGAGAAATTATCTACTTCAGAAGCCGGGTCCACCCCATAAACATATTTCTTCTTCTGGTCTCCCGTTAATAAGGGCTCAAAAAATACAGTTCCACTAGGTAACTTAATCTGATTATCATGAGATACCACGCAAGACTCTATCAAACTACGTTTAAAGAAGCCCTGACTATCAGAAGTGAAAACAGAACCATATTCCATTTGGAAAATACCGGAGTGAACAGTGGCCCTAGCTCGCTCTATCTGGGCCTCGTCCATAAAACCTTCCGGTAAATAATTAACCGGTATTCTTAAAATAGAATAATCTTTCCAGTCGAATCCTTCGCTAGGCAAAGCTCCTAATAATTCAGTAAGCTTCTTTTTATCGCCCTTGGTCTCTATAATATTCTTATATCTTTTCCAATATTGGGCGAAGTGATTGAACTCATAATAGGCCGTACCAGACAGTATAATCTGGTTTGTGGCATGAACAGTGCCAGCCTCTTGTAAATGGTCTTCCCATATAATGCCCAATTCTTTGGCTTTTTTCTTAGAAGCCTTGATTTTTATATTTTCAATAGGAGAGGCAGAAACCGAAGCAAAACCCGCGACAACGTTTTCAAAAATATCTCTGGGAATAGAGGCAAATTCGTCAGCGATAATATCATTAGCACGTTGACCTCTAATTTTTTCTCCATTACCAAGAGGTAAACAGGTTATAGTGCCCCCGTTAATTCTTAAAACACAGCGGTCGATGTCTCTTGATGGGCCACTATCTTTATCACATAAATCCCGTAATATAGGGGCATTGCGCCATATTGTTTCCATATACTCAAAAATAACTTTTGATTGACGGAAAGCCGCCCCCACAACAATAATTTTCCGGCGTGGCATTAATAAACAACGCAATATACAATATACAGCCATAGTAAAAGACTTAGACATACCACGACTACCAATAAGCATAGGGAACTTTTTATTCCACATTTCTTGTAAAACTACATACTGAAATGGTGCAAGTTCAATATTGAGAATATATTTGGTTACAAGGGCAAAATATTCAGGTTGACCCATTAACCAAGTAAATCGCTCTATATATTCTTCGGTGTCCTCGACATTATCAAGTATAGATAAGGGGTTAAAAAGATGGTCTTCATTAACATCAATATTTAACCAAGCATCTTTAAGTCTTTTTTCTATTTGTGTATGATTCATTTTCTACCATCTCATGTAATCTTTTCATTAAACTACGGGCATAAAGTGCGGCATTTTCAGCATTTCCACAAAAAATTACCTGAACCCCATAATTTAGTTGATATTCTATTAGGCATTTAAGCACATATTTATTACTAATAATTATTTTTTCACGGCGCTCTTTTGGTATTCTAGAATTCTTGGGATAATCTATAATGTCTTGTAAACTAAATTCACAAATAATAAAAGAATATTTAAATACTCGCATTCTTTCCATTTCTGCATCAAATCGTTTTTTATGTTTACCAAAATTAGTAGCTATTTCGGCCACTTCTTTTTTTCTTTCTATACATATAAGATTTTCATGATCTTTTAGGGTGTAGTCGCCCGTTTTTAAATGGGCATCTTCCACTCCTAAACAAACCATATCCCTAGGAAAGTCCCATCCTTGTTTTTCTTTTGTGTCTCTTAATACTATATACTCACCCACTATTTATAATCCTCATAAAATAACTTTCGTAATGATGTTCTTTACCTCTGATTGACTTATGACACGGAATACAAAGAGTAATACAGTTATCTATTTCGAACCTTAAAGAAGCGGCCCGCGACCACATCCTTATGTGGTGTATCTGTAGCCAACGGGCCCTTTTCCTTTTATTGCACAACTTACAAACATGCTTATCTCTAGATAAAACTTGTTTGCGAAGTTCCGTATCTTCTTTTCTCTTCTTCATGTATGTCGTACTCAACCATTTCTTCTACTAAAGTATGAAAATCATATTCCGGGGCCCAATGTAAAACGGTTTTAGCCTTAGTACAATCCCCCAATAAAAAGTCAACCTCGGACGGCCTGTACAAATTTTTGTCTATAAGGATAAAATTATTATAATCAGGGAGGCCCGCCACTTTAAAAGCTAAATCTAAAAACTCCCTAACTGTATGGGTCTCGCCCGTAGATACAACGTAATCATCGGGCTTTTCTTGTTGTAACATTAAATACATAGCTCGGCAGTAATCTTTAGCATGGCCCCAGTCTCTTTTGGCATCTAAATTACCCAACCTTAATTTAGGATAAGAAACACCACAGGCATGAATTTTATCTGGGGTAAAGTTAAAATCATTAATATATTTGAATGTTGTTTTTAGGCCCCCGATCCATTTAGTTATTTTACGGGTAACAAAGTTAGCCCCTCTCATGGGTGACTCATGATTCATGAGCACCCCCGAACATGCAAATATTCCATAAGAGTCCCTATAGTTTCTTACTAAATGATGGGCCGCCAATTTAGCTATAGCATAGGGCGATTGGGGCAACATGGGCGTATCTTCATTTTGATACTTGCGACCATCTAGATCTATTGTGTAGCTCTTACCAAACATTTCACTAGAAGATGCCTGATAAAACTTAATAGGGAGCCCCGAATTTCGGATTGCTTCTAATAGATTGAGACAACCACCCGCCGTAATTTCCCAAGTAAGGGCCGGTTGACTAAAAGAAGTCGCAACGTGAGAATTATGAACCACTATATTTCCAACGCCTACGGTAAAATTATGAACTTCATCAACAGTTATGTCATAAACATATCCATCGTAATCCAACCAAGTAATTTTTTTACCATCTTCGCCCTTATTAAGTTGATAAAAAGAACATGATCTAAAATGCCAATAACTATGATTATTTTCTTCTTCGTTTACAGTATAATCATATCCTAAATAAGTCACCAACCAAGAAAATTGACAAGCTAATTTATAAGAAGATGTAGTATATCTCCAAGAACCATCTTCATTAAAACACCCATCCCCTTCTATCATCTTATTAAATAATATAGAAGCATGATTTTTGCTTAATTTAGTAAACCACTCTGGAAGCTGTTTATTATGTGAATCTTCGCCACACCAATGTCTCATTAAATCATATAAATATCTTGATTTAATCTCAAGAGTATAAACATCATCGTAGCCCTCTTTTTTGTGTCTTGTTATACAAGATTGTCCATCAAAAAAAGTATATAAATCTTTTTGCAAAGACTCTAACCATTCTATATTTTGTTCAGAAATATTAACCGTGTATGTATTATTAGCAATATTAAAACACGTATGACCTTCTGCAATAAAAGCCCCAACAAATCTACAAGCAGCTTCAATATTGTCTATGTATTCTTTTACATACCCAATTCTACCCGATTCTTTTTTAAACAACCAAGGGCTATTTTTACATCCAGACGTTTTAGTAGAAATAGAGTCTATAGGCTTTTTAACAATAGAATTAATTTTTCTTACATTTAACATCCAAGGATTAGTTTCTGGCTGAACAACTTTGCCAAAAATATCTATCAAAGAATGATTAGGGGTTACGCAAACAGAACCAAATTTTTGAGATAATTTAGCCACCTTACCATTCCATTTATGTCTCGATACCTGAGTAATATTATACCAATTACCAGCAGAATTAGCATGTCCCAATGCACATATACTGTTTTGTGTAGGGTCAATATCAATAACCTCTACTTCAGTACCATTAAAATCTTCTATTCTAATATCTTTTTTATTATACTTTATTTGATTATCCCAAAGCTCTTTAAATGTTATATATTTAATATTATTGCCTATTTTAACAGGCAGATAAGATTCTTCAGTGACAGACTGAGCCGCCAAATTATATATTTCTTGGGGGCGGTATTTAATAATTAAATTAGATATTGAAAAGGGGTCCGTTACGTCCCCCTCTTCCAATATAAGATTTTTATTAGGTAAAAAATTAACAAGTCTAGTTGTATTATCGGTGCTAGATCGACGTGTAATACCTATAACCTTATAGTCTCGCTTTAAAAGTTCGCCCGTCAAATAAAAACCGTCTTGACCGGTCACGCCGTATATTATTGCTGTTTTCATTAGCAAGATCCCCCAAATGTAGTTTTAACTAAGGCGTCCTGTACTCCACCCGACCAACCGCCCCAATAATTAGGAGGAGTAGATGTCCAAGGTTTCATGGGCACTATTTTTGGCGTCTCTTTCTTTAATACTAGGGCCAAATGATCCTTAATAATTTGAACTTGTTGTTCATTAATAGTTTTGGGGTCTTGTAGCTCAATATACCCCTGTAGCCAGTATACAAAATCTTGTGGTGTCATTTATTCATCCTTTAAAACAGAGTCTGAATTTAATAGCGGCCTATCTGGCAGCTTATCCTCATAAGTAATTAATTCTGAAAGACGGGCCCTCTCTACTTCCGCAGCCAGCCTCATCTTTTCCATATATATAGACATATCATGCCTATATTTTGGGTCCGTCATAACCTTTGTAATTAAAACAGGAAAGGTTTGTTTATGGTCCTCAATTGCTTTAATACGCTGATCTCTAGTACCCTTTAAATCTTTTAATATAGTAGATTTTTTTGTTTGTAAGTCTTTAAAGTCCCTCGACATTGTTTCTTGAGAGGCCCCCAATGTGGCAATTTGCCTATCTATCATAAGGGCCCTATCTTTATCTTCCGCCGCCTCAGCCGCCGCAAGTTCTAGTTCAAGAGCTTTGATTCTGTCTCTGGCCTCTTGCTGGTTCCTTAATTGACGCCCCATTAATATTTCTAATTTAACAAGGTCCACAATTTGCATTTCTTCCGTATGGAAAACATCATCTTTAAATTGGGTCCACAACTTTTTGAAGTGAAATTCGAACATTTCCAGCTCTTCCGCCGAAAATTGTTTAGTTAATTCTTTATAATAAGGGCGACCCTTGAGTTCATTATGGGCCTCTATTTCTACTTTTTCGCCCGCAGAAATCCCCATATTTTTAATGGCCCAATTATTAACAGAAGCGGGGTCCCTATTAAGATGCTTAGCTATTTGATCTATTGTTTTTCGCTCTATATTGGCCTTAATATAGGCAACTTCGCTAATTGTAAAACGCCCCTTATTCATTCTCCAATATGCCCCTAATAATAGATATTAATTCTTGCTTTTTTTTAGGGGCGACCTTGGCCCCCGCCATTAGTCTCAAGAAATCGGCCCGATACTTAGCCGGAAGGGCCCCCTCTATTTTATTTATTAAATCGCGACTATCTAAAATCGCATCTATGTCAGGCCCCCCTTCATGTAAAACGCCCCCCTCTGATAAGGCCCCCGCATCTAAAATATTTTTTTTACGCCTCTGTATATGGTCAGATGGCCCCGGCCTAAAATATTTATCCCTTTTTAAATTCTTCAACCTATTACTGATATGGGTATAAAGAAAATTTTCAAGGGGGCGACTTGAGTCGTATCGGGGCATTGCTTCGAGCCCCATTAGTATGGCTTCCTGAGTTATGTCGTCGGCGTCGTAACAATCAAAGGTGTATTTTGGTGCTAGGGCCCTTGCTATTTTCGTTATCGTCTGTAGAATCTCTTCGTTGTCCAATTTTTGTACCTGCTGTAAAAAGTTCCGCCACGGACTTTTCCGTGTCTGGCACAAGAATTTCAGCAGCAATTTGTTTGTTTAATTCTTCAGTGCCCTTGACAACAGGATCGCCCGATGTTATAATGTTCTTCATATTTTTCTCCTAAGTTAAAAGTGACTAAGGAGTTATACACAATTTTTATTTTAAAAGAGGCCCCATGAGAACTACCATTCTAAACGTAGACTATTCAGTAATAGCCATTGTTTCTTGGCAGAAAGGAATGACCCTACTCTTTAAGGGGGTTGTTACACCCATTGAATTTTGGGACACCCCTATTTTAGGGGCCTCTGGTGAATATTACCAAGTTCCTAAGGTTATTGTTACAAAAAAATATGTAAAAAAGGCAAAAAGATTAGTTCCTAACAAAAGGAACATTTTCTTGCGCGATAATTACACCTGTCAATACTGTGGCTGTGAAAAGCCCGAATTTTTAACTTTGGACCATGTGCTACCACAAAGTCGTAAGGGGCGTAACACTTGGGAAAATTTGGTAACGGCTTGTAGAGACTGCAACTTTAAGAAAGCAGACCGTACCCCAGAAGAAGCAATGATGCCGCTTTTGAGGGAACCAAAGAGTCCGAGTGGGTTTTAATAAAGATTATATTCTAGATTTAGAGAGTGTGTGACGGTCGATGACAATCTGTGCTTCGGGAGGATTGGGTATATCACTCTATTTTAAGTGACCTTTCTATGCAATACCCACCCTGCCCCCCGGCGGGGGTACTCATTTCGGGGGGAAAGAACGAAAAACCCCCCTACCGGGGGTCTCCCCTCGACCGAGCGTAGTAATAGCTCGAAAGTAGTAAGTGAACAAAGGTCCAGTAGCTGCGTTTGTACACTGAACGGATGAACTAGTTCACGATTGTACTAGTAAACAAAAATATAGTGTAACGCTTGGAATGGGGGAGTCGTCTGCGGGGAGTCGTCTGCGGGGAGTCGTCTGCGGGGAGTCGAGCCGACCGCAACTTAGGGGGCGACTTTATTTTTGATATTTTTTTTGGCATGGTATTTGCTACAGAAAAATCTTTTTTTATTGGCACACCGTTTGCTAGTAGTGTGCGCGGTACAGTATTTGCTATGCACACCCGGATGAGGGGATCGGACCCTTCCGATCCCCTCTTATGGGGGGACTGGACATTTGTTCACTATACTACTTCGGTGGGGCTATACATTTGTTCACTAGTTTACAGGCCAGAGCGACCCCCCTTTCGGAGGGCCGCCCCTGCCCACCCCTTTTGTACTACTTCGCCGCTACTACCTTCTTGATGGATACCGCTTTGTGGGGGTAGAAGCTGCGGTATTCTTTCTTGTCAGGGTCACCCCCCGTTAGAGCGACCTTCCACATTTCGAGCCCCGTCGTTTTGGGGGTAGTTACCTCTTCGATCACGCCTACGTAAGAAGAGGGGGTATCGCGGTCCTTGCCTTGATAGATAATGTTCAGTAGGTCGCCAACCTTGAATTCTTCGCTACTCATTTTTCCGACTCCTAAAGGGGTTTTGTCTTGTCAAGCACCTGCTCGACTCTTGTATTTTACACTATCGTCAAGCTATGTCAACCGAGTTGAGAGAAAAAAAAGAAAAAAACCTAACCCCCTCCGAAGAGGGGGCTCGGCTTCTTGTTAGCTATTGTTCCGTAACTACTTTTAAGAAGTGTTCCTGTATTTGGCTAGTAGCATTCAACTTGTTCTCCAAGAATAACACAATAGCGTTGGACTCCGCCAACTTCTTTGTGTGGTATTCTTTATTCCAATCAGACAGCTCCTCTTGAGACAATTGTTTTGTGTGGTATTCCACACTGCGTTTAGCTTCCTGCAACCAAGACTCAGCTTCTTCAATGATATTCGATACTTGACCAACGATACGAAAAGCAGTTTGTTTCGACATTGCCATTGTTATGGCCTTTCATAAAGGGGTTGTTTGTGTCGAGCGACCTGCCCGACTCTTTCATTATACACTATCGTCAATGGTGGTCAAGCTGGATTAGAAAAAAAATAAAAAATAATTCCTATCCCCCGGAAGTGGGGATCGAAGCGTTATCCTGTAACGGTTTACGTCGACGAAAAAAACTTATTTTTAGAAAATGTAAATCGGACCTGTTAATCGTCTATTATTCTTGCGGTTAGAGTGGCGTAGGACGATTCACCCAATACATTAGGTGCTGTGATGATAACTGAAAACGTCAAGATAATGGTTCTCTCTGATGGTCAAAAGTATGAACGCATTGTCAAGGTTGTATCTGACAGTAGCTATGGCCATGTAACCAAATTGGTTGAAACCTACGCTCGACAACACTTCCACGGAAGAAAAGTTGAAAAAATTTCTTGGATGTATGTTGACAACGATAGCCAAGAGACGATAAGATAATTCAGGCGGGGCCAATGGTGGTCCCCAAGTTAACCCCCTTTTAAGGATGCTACGATGAAAAATTTAGAACTCGCCGGTGGTCATTTTTCCGATGCTATGGACGCTGTAACGAGAGACGATAAACAGCGTCTCATTGAATCGTTGTTCATGGTAGGCTACTATACAGATAGCTTGGATCGATCAGATATCGATGTTGATATGGACAACGTCGACGCACTCCCCAAGGTAACTTGGTTGGAATTCGAACTCCAACCCCATACGGAAGCCTACAACATTGCAATCGACATTGATACCACACGACGCCACCCATAAGTAGGTAGTATGATCCGGGGGGGGTGAAAGCCCCCTCGGTGTTTTCTCTTTAAACCCCTTTTAACGTAGGCAAAAAAATGAACGATCAAAGTTTCAAAGTCGGCAATCATACCCTTTATAATGGCATGTATGACGTTCTACGACGCAATACTAACCGGCCCGATACTATGTTGGGCGTTCTAATCGTCCGATCCAATGGACTAGAATGGACCTTGAAACTCAAAGGTGGGGGATATCATAATTCCGACTTCCATTCAAACGGGTTAACCAATGAGCTACCCTCTATTATGGGGGTCGATGTTAAGGAACTAGTGTTCAGTAGTCTAGGTTGTATCTAATTCAAAGGACGATCCCCCGAAAGGGGGATTGTTTCGTTGGGTCACTGAACAAAAGTATAGTGGGCCGCTCTGTATAGGGGGTCGGACCACTCCGATCCCCTCTCTTGGGGGGTACAGCAAATCCCGTGCCAAAATTCACTAGAGCAAATGCCGTGCCACAAAAAAATAATTTTTTCACTGCAAATACTGTGCCAAAAATAATTCCAAAAATAAAATGAGATCGTAACTCGTTATCTGACAACAACTTACAGCGACGAAAAAAACTTATTTTACAAAAATCTAAATTGGACCTGTTAATCGACTTTGTTTTCTGCGGTTCTACTAGTGGCGGGTGAATGTCACCTACCAAATCCAATCCCCCTTTTTGGAGTATATCCAATGTCAAGCGATTACACTCGGACAATGCTAGCCTGTGCTCTTAAGACTCAGGAAACCCTAGACTTTCTGATCGATTGGAAAGAGAGCGAAGAGCGATCACTAGCCCACTACAATAGCCGATTGGACGGTAGGATGGATAACTTTTATCTGAAACGCATTGAAGACACGAAGGCTGTCATTGCCTCTCTATCGTCTCAAATTGAGACAAAGAAAAATTGGGTCAAGGACTACACAAAACGAGCCCTAGATTCTATCGGCTAATCCGTCCGACCGAGGGCCCTCCGAAAGGGGGGCTCTCCTTGTTCTTATTTATTCCCCTTTGTAAAGAGCATAGCATGCCACAATTCACCGTAGGACAATTGATTGATATTCTGTACCAAGGACAGGATAAAGACGCCCCTAGTCGTTATATGGGCGTTATCGATGATATTAAGACACCTAAGACAACTAACATGCCTCTCCTGATCGTCAAGTTGGACGGAGACAACGGGTACAAGTCGTTCTACCCCCATAAAGCAGTAGAAATCAAAATTCTCTAATCGACCGGGGCCAGACCCCCGGTTGAGGGGGTCAGGCCGGGCCGATCCCCTCTTACGGGTTATATAGAAAAAAAAATAAAGTATTCTCTTGACAGGGCCGATATATAGTATATAATAAAGAAAAGGAGAATAATAATGGCTGCAAAAACAATGGACCACGCAAAGTATCAAGCGGGCCTCAAGAAAAAAACAGAAGTTGAGCTGTACTACATTATTAAGGATGCTAATGCAGCCGCTATTGCTAATCCGGGCGGTGAAAACGTGGGCTATTATCTTGATGAAGTAAACTACGCCCAAATGGAATTGGCCCGAAGAATGAAAAAATAAAGGGGCCCTGAGATCGGGCGGCTTTTAAGGGGGCCGCTCGGTCGAGGGGGTCGGGCTGCGCCGATCCCCTAATTCGGGGTAGATGAAAATAAAAATAAAATAAACTAAAGCCCCTTGACATAAGCCGCCGATACTGTATAATACAGGCATCAATTCAACACCCCTTTTATAAGGCTTACCCTTTATGCCTATTAAACATTTTGAATTAGTTGGAAATTGGAACGGGAAACGAAAGTTGGGATATACCGATGCGGATATTGGTATTCTAACAAATGAACGGGCCGTTGCCAAGATTCATCGGATTTTTTCCAAGACTGAGCACAATTTTAAGTTTTATTTTGTGCGAAAATCGGGAATGAAAAAATTTGAAGAATTGGGCTCTGTTAGTCCTATTAGAATCGATCAAGCGGGGCTTGATATTGAGCACGACGAAAAAGCTATTACAGTCGTTTTCAATGGGAACTTTGGTACGGGCCGAATTCCAATGACGGCGTGGATTATTGCACACCGCTTTTCACACGCTGCTATGTCGGGGGCCTTTGCCCCAACCATGGGAAGTGCTAATGAATATCTAAGAACATTAGAGGGATTTGGCCGCCGTATGATGCGGGCCTATGGTATCCCCTATAATAGTTATATGGAAGAAAGAAATGGACATTTAGCCGTTATTAAAAACGTGGGCACAATGCGTTGTATCCGGCAGAATACCCTAACAAGGCCGGGCGAATTTTGCCACGAAATGGTGGCCCAATACCTACTAACAGGAAGTATTAAATTAAATAATCCGGGCGAACGGCTTGCTACAAAAACAACATACGCTTGGGGCCGAAAAAATGTACGATACGCCCGTACATCGTTTGATCTTGACGACATTACCCAAATTATCAATCAATCAAAAGACGCTTTCGAGTATGCTATCGATTCTATGATCGATGATTGCTACGGCAAGGTATTGTTCCTATAGGGGGCCTCTGGGTCGGGTGGTTTTAAGGGGGCCACCTGACTTAGGGGATCAGGCCGCACCGACCCCCTCTTCTGGATATTTTCTATTTTTTATTTAACTTGCTTGACTTTATTGGCCGATATTGTATAATGTAAGAGTTAAGCCAACCCCCTTATAAGGAACTTCTAATGTCTGATTATCGTCCCGATCCTCAAGAAGGTTTCTCCAATGAAGAATTATTGTCTTATGAACACGGCAACGAATTGGCCAATTATGAAGACGACCCGATCATCTTCGAACAATGGTGGGAGGAAGACTCAGAAGCCATAGAGGAAGATTACGAAAACATGTACGAAGACATCTACGAACATTATTACGAGGAGTAATATTAACCGAAGCCGGGGCAACCCCCCGGCCTAGGGGATCTGGCGGGGCCGACCCCCTCTTTTAAGGTAGAATAAAATAATTCAAGATATTGCTTGACATAGCCGATAAGTATTGTATAATGAAAGAGTGAAGACAGTTACCCTTTTTAAGAAAGTTAATTCTATGTTAGGCGTCAAACCAGCTTACGGTAATGATTACAAGTCTCAAAAGGAAGTCAAGGCCGCTTGGGATGCGGGTAAGGACTTTGTGATTACCGATATTGTGCATCCTAACTGCGGTGCATACACCAACAAGAACGATGCCCCAAAGGGCAAGATTTGCATTCGTTACAAGCAATTGCGAAACGTGTGCGTGATTGACAACAAATAGGGGCGAATATCCCAAACCATCAGGAGCGGGCCTCACAAGTGGGGGTCCGTTCTAGGGGATTGGGCCGGGCCGACCCCCTCTAATGGAATAATGGGAAATTTTATTATAGTCGCTTGACATATTTGGTCGATAGTGTATAATACAAGGGTCAAGACAACGAATCACGATCATGTATCACGATAACAATGTTTTGGCATCTGCGAAAGTTAGTGGTGCGATAAGCAGATTAACAGAAACCACAGGTCCCATAGCCAATATTATGGGTGAGCGTGTTGGGTTGTACACCCCGTTAAGTTTCACGACACGCAAGACAAAAGAGAAACTCCGGTAGGTGAGCTAGCGATTCCGAGCGACTGGGGGCCGCTAGCAATATTAAATCGTTGTGCTGAGCCGTGGGGGCTAACATGTTTACCTAACCCACAGGCAATATATCGGTAACATGAGGGAAGGGGGGTAACACCCCCTCTCTTTATGGGATCGGCCCGCGCCGACCCCCTCTTCTGGGTGATATAAAAAAATAAATTAAAGCTCTTGACAGCCGCCCGCCGATAATGTATATATAAGAAAGAATAAAGGAGTATTCTAATGACAAGTGAAGAGAAAAATTTTCCCGCATCTTTTGTTTATTCTATGGTAAAATCGGGCTTGTGGGATCTTGAAAAGATGCTACAATGGGCGGATCATCAGCGGGCCCTGTCTCAAAATGAGACGAAAAAAATAAAAAAAATAAGCTTGACAAATAGCTCGCCGATGCTAAAATGAAAGAGTCAAGCAAGTCACCCTTTTGAAAGAAAAAAAATGAAAGCTAATCAAATTTTTGCCGAAATCACCGAAGTATTTGAATCGGTTGTCGAAATCACCAACGCATCCTTGCCGAAAGAATTGAAAACAGCGGGCGGAAAGTCTTATAAGAAAAATGGCGACGAGGTATGCCGAAAGTGGGTTCATGTTTCAGGCGATTTGGATAAAATGGAGCAAACGGAAACCGCCGCCGCTAAATTGAAGCGAGAAAAAGCCCGTCGTGTTGCTATCTACACCGAGCAAGCCGTAACGGAAACCATCACCGCCGTTGAAATCGACGAAATTGGCCAATATCAGGCCGAACTACGTTTCGCGTCGATACTGATCAAGTCGGGCATCCTCACAGAGGAAGATTTTGAAGAATAAAAGGGGCCCCAAGGCTGGGGGAGTCGAGAGGCTCCCTCGGTCGAGGGGATCGGCCCGCGCCGACCCCCTAGGAAGTGGGGTAAAGAAAAAATAAAAAATAGTTCAGACCGGGGCTTGCAATTGTCGATATATATTGTACAATGATAGTGTTGAACCTAACCCCTTTCTGGAGAAAAAAATGGATTCCGAAAAAGCGAACGCACACTTCCACGATGCTCTTGACTCCGCTTGCAAAAAAGATAATCGGCGGCTGATGATATCTTTGTTCTTAATGGCCTATGAAATGGGCTGGCTCGATGTTAGCGACCTTGAAACCAGCAGCAGTTCTTGCGACGATTACAAAATCGAGTGGCTGGGCGTCGAACTAGAACACGGTACTAAAGAATACGAAATAGCTAACGAGATGCTGTATATGCATCGCCACCCATAAAAGGGGCCCTAAGATTGGGGGTGTAACAACCCCCTGATCGAGGGGATCGGCCCGGCCCGACCCCTCTACTGGGGAATTCTTAAATAAAAAGAAAAAGAGCCTCAAGACTATTGACATTTGGGGCCGATAATGTATAATGTAAGAGTCAAGCAAGTTACTTTTTAACCCCGTTTTAAGGAATTACAAAATGTCTGGTCCAACCACTGCTATGGCCCGCCGATTCACCAACTTGGTTAACTTAGCTATTTCAATGCAAGGAACCGCTTTGGCAACAAAGGACGAGGGAATTTCAGAAACCGCCGCCGAATTGTTTGGAATCGCGTTTCGTTTGGGCGTTCGCTCCAACTTGATTTCGGGCAGCAGTATCGATGTTACGATCAATAAGTCCCACCTTGCAGAGGGCCCCGCCAAGTATCAATATATTTGGAAGCTCAATTACAAGGGCAATACCCACAACATTTATCTCGCCGGTAGCTGCGTCGATGCTATTTTGAAGAACAGGCCGCTTCTTGAAGCCGCTGTATACAACGCTCGCGTGATGTAATTTGAAACCAAGGCCGGGCTAACCACCCGGCTGAGGGGATCGGGCCGGGCCGACCCCCTAGAATGGGTTATGAAAAAATAAAAATAAAGTTCTTGACTTCTGGGGCCGATATAGTATAATACAAGAGTAACAAGGCCACTAATAAAGGTGAACAATGTCTAAGCTCCCCTATGATTTCGATTTGTTGTTTGATATCAAAGATCAAGAACGATTAGAGAGAGACGTGCATTCTGCCGCCGCTACTCTTAATGATTTGATGCTGTTGTGTAAGCAGCACAATATTAAGCTACCGCCCGGAATTGAAGACGGGCTGGGTCCGATTGAAATTCAGGCATCGGGCAAGAATTTTTTGGCTACCCGAACCCTGATGTATGATAGCTCTATCGATGATCCAAAAGCCAATATCGTTGGCATCGGCGAAACTGAAGAACAAGCAATTTACGATTTGAAGAAAGTCGAGAAACAATTAGGAGTTGTTTTCAAATGAATCTAAAACTAATTAAAATCCTCATTCGTGCGATGGAACTTGACGACGGCAAACATACCGCCCAATTGGCCGCAATTATCGCGGTTGAGTTGGGACACGGCCCCGTTGTTGCTCAATCGGAGTCGATGTGGTGTGAGCCAGACGCTGATGAAGTTTATGCTGGCTTGCATATTAGCAAGCTAGAAGCGGTCAAACGACACAAACATCGTACCAAATGTTCACTCATTGACTCTAAAAGAATGTTGGAAAAATATTTCACCGATAACGGCCTGAAGTTTTTCGGTCACATCTAACAACCCCGCCGGGCTAATCCCCCGGCCTAGGGGATCGGGCCCCA
>ERZ869929.392-NODE-392-length-28236-cov-9.608602_pt1 | contig 28236 bp, 38 predicted proteins | sample MGYA00579312_ERZ869929 | MGnify/ENA primary metagenome ERZ869929 (study PRJEB32216, sample SAMN09231818) | wastewater metagenome | place: USA: Maryland | collected 2016-08-09 | study: EMG produced TPA metagenomics assembly of the PRJNA472060 data set (Reclaimed... | reverse complement strand
TTAAATACCTCGAATAATAGTTTTTCTATAAACTCCCATGATATTTTAGTTTTAGTATCTGCCACTTTTGTTCCGGCTAAAATATCAGATATATAAAGAATGTCAAATGTTGGTACAATTGAAATGTATTTTATTTTATTGACATCATTCGTAACATAGTTAGTTCCAGCTACAAACCCATCCGTATTTCCAACAGGATTCCATTGAAAAAAATCACTTCTTACGTCATCGATGTCTGGACAAATTTCATCTTTAATTGAGTTTATTGCGTTTTGCAACAGAAAGTTTATGTTAAATGTTTCGGAATTATCTTGACAATAATAAAAAGGAGGCTCTCCGTTATATCCACAGTCAGCAATTTGAACCCAATCGCATCCGCAATCAGAGGCATTACGAACAGCAACAATACCCTCCCCTGTACTTCCGTCCCACGTTACTAATATTTTATAAGTACCTTGTCCACTTGTAATTGTTCCACCCTCTACGTACCAAGTGAAAACGCCTGAATCACTATCTGAAATTTCATAATACGTAGCATCTGACTTACATACGCTCGTTGCTCCATATGGCGTTGGTGTTGTTTTTTTTGCCACCACCGTAATAGTAATTCCAGGGGTATTTAAACTATCCCTTGCTGCACCACCATTCCATATTACAGTAACAGTCCCAACAGTTAGCCCAGTTAAAGAAAAATTACCGTGAGTTCCTTGTCCCTGAGTTGCACTTATTGTTGCAGTCCCAGTTCCACCAGATATTATAGCTATTCTTCCTGTTTCTCCGTTTAAGTAATAATCAGCAGTTTCGCCTACGCATATTTCAAGGTTTCCAACAATCTCTACATCATCGTTATATTCAGAGCAACCAGAACCGGCACAGGTAGTAAAGTTTTGCGTTACTGTTGAACTAGCTCCACATGGAGTTGTTTCGGTTACAGTAACAGAACCGCTATTTTGAATAGATACCGTTACCGCTGAAGTAGAACCTCCACTTGAAATTGAGTTTCCAGAACCTGTTATACCCCATAAATAAGTTGCATTGGTCTTAGGGTGTTTAATGTAATAATATTCTGTTGTTGTGCCACTAACCTGAACGATCTCTTTTCCCAAAATTACAGGATCAGGAGTGGAATTAGACTTCGTAACATATATTGGCTTTGCTGGTACTGGCGTTCCGTTATCGCAAAATCCAGGTATTACATCTGGATTTGGATTGTACGTAACAACTGTTTGTGGTATGCGAACCCACCTACTTAACCCTTCAGTTGCACAACTTGGAGGATTTCCCGTATCTTGAACCCATCCTGAGCCAACGGGGGCTACTGCCACTCCGTCTTCACAAGGTATTACAGCTACCTCCCTATAATAGATAGTTGTTGTTGTGCTGCCTGTTGTTTCAGTATGAAAAGGAAGCCATGTGGTTGTTGGGCTTGGATTTGGTCTTGATGCGTTACAATTACCTACCGTGTTTCTACAAACATAGTATTCATATATTGCATCTGGCACGTTCCCACTTGAACTTGTTTGCCCAGAAACATCATTAAAACTTATCTCTGTTTTAAGTCCTTCAATAAAACACCTATACTCATCGTCAGGTTGTACTTCAACTGTAAAAATACACCTATCAATGTCAAATGTTCCATCAGTTGTACTAAAATATCCGTTATAAAAATCCGAATATGTCACCCCTTTATCACACGACTGCGTTATTCTTATTGATATTTCATCACATCTTCCAGTGTCATCATCATCAATCGCCTTAAAATAAGCATAATCGTCATTTATAAATTTTAATTCACCTTCAAGTTTTTCGCGTAAAAAAATACGTCCGTCTTCTACCTCTGCGGTAGTCTTAAGGTTATTAACTCCTAGTGGATAAACCTCCGTTTCAACTGCGTTATATGTTACGTAAAACCTGTATTTCATTTTTTACGTCTTATTATACGTATTACGTTGCCCTTTTTAAATACAGTCCCATTAGGAGTTTCGATTATTTGCTCTTTATTTGTAGATTCTGACCTCCATGCCTTAAGCTCCTTCTCTATGTTCGCCAAACGCTTATCTGATTCACTGCGTATAGTGATCTGTTTTTGATCGTGCAAATCATACGACTTCAATATCTTTGCAGGAACATCAGGATTTAAAGTAACCCCAGTACCTTTAAGTAATGATGCTAAATCAGCGAATCCTAGTTGTTGATCGTTATGTATAGCCTCAAATAAACTACGGTGTTTTGCTGTTTTTTCTTTAGTCATAACAAACTCTCCTTTATGGACAATACCTGCTTCATCATATTTACCTCCGTCTCCAGTATAACCACCTTCAGCAAACTCAACCCCATTTATCTTAGCTACATTTGCAAGACCTGCTGCTGTAGCAATAGCTGCAAAAATTCCTCCCAATATCGGGCCACCTAGACTTGCACCAAAAGCAAATGAGTTTTGAGCAGATAAATAAGTAGCGACTAACGCCTGTGCGCTTGCCCCTGCTTTTGTCTGAGCTCCGAAAGCGGCCTCTAATTGAGCTATATTTTGGAATTGCTGAGATAAGCCTTGTAATTGAGAATTTAACTGAGCCTGTTTTAGCGCAGATATTTTTGTTTCTGTATCTTTTATTATAGCAAACCTTTCTTGCTCTGTAAACGCGACATTTTCAAGTAATAACTTTTGCTCATCCTCAAGTTGCTTTATCTTTATTTCTATTTCAGTCTTTCCAAATGTTTCAAGGAACTGGTTTCTTGCATCTTGATCTCTTTGTAAAATTAGATTTTGCCTAAATATCTTAGCCTCAAATTCAGTTAGTTGGTCATTATTTGATTTTTTTGTAATATCTAATAATATGTTAGCGTCTTCGCTGGCATTTTTTTGTATTAAATCTCTTAAATCATCAGCTAATTTCTGCTCGTAAGCTTTTTGTTTTTTAGCTTCTTCGTTTGCTATTTTATCATTGGCTAATTTAATCTCCTTTTGAGTTAATTCTTCCTGTTTTTTTATAGCATCATCAAATTGTTTTGCTACTTGATTTTCTTTTTCATTTAAACTCTCTAGTTGTTTTATTGATTCTTCACCTTGTTTAGCTTGGTTTTCTAGTTCTTGACTAGCTAAACCATCAAGTAACTTTGCCTTATCTTTTTTTGATTTAACAGCATTTTTTAAAGCATCGTCATGTGACTTTTTTTCCTGTGCGTTTTCAAAACCACGAAGTTTAGCAAGTTCATCTGCCTTAGCTTTTTCTATTTTTGATACCTCTAGGTTACCTTTAAGCCTTAACCTTAATTCAGTTGCCGTTGCTGCACTTATTAACCCAGCTTCTTCTTGTAGGGATATAGATATTTCTGCAAGCTTTTGTATTAAATCATCCCTAAGAGCATTTGCCACCTTTAATGCTTCTGCATTATCAACAAATGCCTTTGTATCTTCTTCTGTGGCAGACGCTGAGTATAAAAATGCAGCTCCAACAGCACCTAATGTTGTTGCTAATAATACATATGGATTTGCTTGAGATACAAGATTGAAAGCTTTTTGTGCTATTTCAGAATTTCTTATTTGCACCTGTAATACCTTAAAAGTATCTCCTAATTCACCTAATGAACTAAGAAACTGACCAAACGCCATTGCAGACTGAAGTTTAACTAGTGTCTTTGTGGAATCTTCGCTCGTTACGCCAAATGCCGCTAATGCTCCTTGTCCTGCCGCAAATCCTGATATTATTGTTTGTGATAAATTTAAAAACGCTTTTGCCTTTACATCTGGGTCTAATAATGCAACAGCCTGCTGCAAGTCATTTAGATCAGCCTTTCTTTTACCAGCTTCTGCAATAGCCTTTGCAAATTCTTTAGTCCCTTCACCTGCTTTTAATGCGGCATTTTGAAAGTCCTTTATTTCTTTTTTTAGTTTTTGTATTTCTGAAATAGGTTTAGCGACAGCCGGAGCCATTTTATCAAATGCAGTCTTTGTTTTTTCTGCTGCATCAGCACTAGCTTTAAATCCCTTGCCTTGCTCTGCTGTTGCCTCCTTAGACTTTTTACTAAGGTCATCATAAGCCTTTCCAACAGAAGCAACACCCTGAATAGCTTCGGTAACCCCCTCGTTTATTATGCGTAAAATTACATCAGCCATTGATCAGTTTTTTATTTGCTTCGAGTACATAAAAAAACTCGAATGTATCCATACTATTTAGTTCACGGTATTGTACTGCATCTCCCTTTGCAACCCTCCATAAAATATTTGTCCATTGCTGATCCATCAATTCCTTTTGTCTGCTTATTATCGTTTCTTTTGGTCTTTTTTTACTTCCGTTTGTGAATGAATTTGGGAAAGTACTTTGTAAGCGAGAGAAAAATCCGGTATAGAATTGATGGCTAATTGAAAAAAAGGGAATATATCATACCCCTCTGCCTCCCAGTCAGCGATCTTTTCGTCTATCATATCCTCCGTTATTACTTTCTCATCTTCACCATCTGCGTTAATAAATAAAGCACAAATTCTTAATGCCGGTATTTGTCTACTTTCAATAGTTTTTATGCCGGCTAAAATGTTGTGTAACTTAACTGCTGTATTAGCAAACTCCGACTTGTTGACCAAATCATAAGCCGCTTTTACATTGTCATAAATTTGCTTAAAGTTTGCACCATAACCAACTTCAATTTGTAACTTTTCGTACATACGGTATCTATCAAAAGACATAGACTTACGTATATGGTAAGTCTTTCCGTTTGCCGTGAACTTCTTTTGTGTTAGGTCGAGTTCTTTTAACGCTCCAGTATTCTTTTCAGGTTGCTTAGTATCCATGTAATTAGTATTGATGAACAGATAAAGAATACATGCATCATAAAATTATAGCACGTATACCAATAGAATAAATAAGTCCACAACGCTAACTGACCCGAAACGCATTTAGAACATCCGATAATGGGCTTGTTGATCCATTCCGGCAGGTTGACCAAAAGCCTGAATAACGGGTTTAGAATTTGTCCGGGTTCAGTTAAAAGTTCAGCGTACACAAACGCTATAATACTGCAAACTACTATGTAATAATGAAACATCATTTAGTATCGCATTCTGTGGGTGTACCTAAATCAAAATCATTTATACATGACTTGGAAATAGTAAACTCAATGGTTAAATCTAAAGCGTAATAATCAAACGGAAACATTAAGTATTGAGTAACCGCTTCATCATAAGTGTATTTTGAGAATATGGCAGAGCTTTTAGGTGCTTCCGAAATACTTGTTATCTGAATGTTTTTATACTCGCCTGAGTTAAAGCGTCCAGACGGCAAAGCGTTTATTAGCTGTAGCACAGCCTGAGCCGAAACAGAGCAATCAGTTTTACCTAACTTCTTTAGGTTGATCCATCCTACTAAACGTAACGAGCTTCTAAACCGCCAATCTCTTTGAGTGGTATTTACAGGCGATACACCTCCATCTTCAAAATAATGAATAGACTTGTAACGTGAATTTGGTACTAAGTCCGTGTGTTTTCCAGTTACGCAGTCCTTATGACTTACTGAGCAATCAATAGGGTAAACTTTTTTAACCGGTTTATCTGCCGTTCCTGTAATAAATGATAAAGGACGTACCACACTTGCCAACCTTTCAACAAAGTTTAGGTTATCAATGTATGATCCTAATATGGTAGCTATTGCGTAGTTCATCCTAAGCCTGATTCTGCTATTAATTTATCTAGTTCTGCATCGTAATCGGAAACTAAAACAGCCTGCTCATCATCTGAAAGGTTTAAAAAATCACCCGCCTCATCTGAATTATAATTTAACTTGTCTTGTGCGTCTTGCGTAGTACCTCCAATAACTACCTGATAACCATTTGATGTATTACCAGCACTTTTTATTCCTGTTTTTCTCCACATATCACCGCTTAATGTTAAATTTCTGAACGAAACCGCGCCTTCGCCCTGCTTTTTGCCCTTATATTTTTTGTAACCTTTTGAATATCCCGGAAACGAAACTAACTCCGCACTCAATCCGCTTTCTTGAATACGCTCCTGTACTAACGCTTTCCCTGTCAATGCTGCCGTTTGTGTAATGTCAGGAATATTCTCAGCTATCAATTTAGCCAAGTTATCTAACGCGTCTGAGGCTTGTTCTGGTGTCATGCGAATATTCCTACTTTCAATAGGTCGTTAAAATCATTACATTCTAAACAGTCGTTTGCACCTAAATTTATATTCTGTGTAATGAAGTCTAATCTCTTTTGGTATTCAGTTACATATGTGTTTTTCTTACCCATCAAACGCTCACGATCAGTCATTGTATAGCGATTTATATTACCACTCGCCAAAATAGAATCAATCAATGAAGCTGCTGCCCTGTATTGTATTGCCGCTGCCATTGTAGCCGCGTTCTCATTGGTGTCGAAGTCGATAGTTTCCTTACACAATAAGTCCTGTATCTTACATTTAAAATCAACGTCAAGAACCAATCCTTGCAAATATTGGGTATTACCCCAGTTTTCTCTATCCGACAAAGTGCTTCCGCTTGTGCCGGTAAGCATAACAAACTCACTCCATCTGTACTTCTCATAAGGAGGAAACGCTCTGAATGTTGGTGCATTGGCATTAAAATAATAAGCGTAATGTCCACCTCCGCAACCGCATGAACCTTTTACGTCTTTTGGTTTAAAAGCTTGTTTAGCATAAAGCAACCAATAACGAGGGCTTTCATTGCCGTAGTTATTCATGTCTAAATTCAAAGGAGATGTTAAATCATACCACGTTAAACGGTTTGCGTTTGCGTGTACATCAAATTGATCTACAACCTCATCACTAAGATTGTCGTAAACATATATAGTGAAGTCCACCGTTGAATCGAAAACTAATCCGATACGCTTAATAGACATGATACCTCCAATAATGTTTTGTGTATAAATCTGTACGCCAGCATAATCTCCATTAATGTCGACTGAATTCTTAAAGTCAGTACCGCCCATTAACCCACTCCATGGCTTACGCTTATGTTTATACTCCATAAGCAATTTAGCCATCATGTCGGTTTTAAACGATAATATAGCGTTGCTACGCGCTTTATCAAGCATGTCCCAAACGCTACCTTGCTCACAATCCGCAGCCATATCGACTACATTCAAACTCAATCCTTCGGTCTCATCTAAATACCTACCAGAGGTGCTTACATCAGACTGAAATGATTTAGGGTCGAAACAATCACAAGCCGTCCGGCTTAATCCTATAATATTATCTAAGCAATGTGGGACTGTTGACATGGATGGTTATTTATAAAAAAGGGAGGAAAGTTTTTATTTTCCCTCCCCTTTTATTGCACAATTAACTAACTAATTAACAAACAAACTTCAAGATGTTTGTGTCGTTGATGTTGCAACCAACTGGGTTACGGAATATACCTCCGTGAAATTGGATTTTCCAGTTGTGTGTAATAACATCAGAAGCACAAGAAATTTTGTAAATTACGTCATAGAATACGCCAGGTAAGTTCTTAGACTCAATTTGGTAGCGATATCCTGTCGAGCTTCCTGAACCACCCCATTTTTCAGCTTGTGAGTCCCCTGCATTCCAGTTGTAATAAGTTTTGCTATGGAAAGCCAAAGCGTTTTTATTTACAAGGAATGTTACTTGATCAGCAAGTGTAGAGTCAATGTTGAAAATGTCATTGTAGATTGGGAACATACCAAACAATGTTGCTGTTCCTTTTCCGTCAGAATTTCCTGCGTTAGCCATTGCATTCAATTTAGCTTCAAATAAGTTTGCTCCTGAAATCAAATAAGGCGCGCTGAATTTATTGTAGTCAGCAACTAATTTAAGATAAGGAAACAAAGAAGCGTTCCAGTATGCAGGGTTAACGGTAGTAGTGAAACCACTAACAGTTCCTTTACCTCCTGTATAAGCATTAACGCCTTTACCTGCTTCAAGTTTATTAACTGCCTGTACTGTGATGTACTCATCAAGTACTTTCATTTTGCGCAACAAACTTACTGCTACTGCTTCTTCAAATGTAGGAGCAATTGTACGGTAAGTTTTTTCTGTTACTGCAAATTCAACCTCACGGCAAATATCAAGGGTGTAATCTTGACAAGATGTTCCCGGTAGTGAACCTGCGGTAGCGCAGTCATTTGAACAAGCTGCTGTGGTTGTATCACATTCAGTTGGCCAATAAATTGTAACTGTTTTATCCTTCATAGGATTAGTCAGTTCTTCAATCATTACTGATTGGTTTTCGCGGATTGCGGTTAGCGTTTGTACGCTTCCGATAAAATCCTTATTTCTTGCAGCATCAGCCCAAAGACCGTCAGCGGCTCTTTGAACGTAAGCAAGGGTTGCACATGTATTTACTCCTGCACTCATGGTTTTTTAGTTTTTAAGATGTTTGTAAAAATTGCTTTTCGTACTTGGCTATGTATTCATTTCTTTCCGCAATTGGAATTGATGAATCCGCAACCGTTTTAAAATACTCCGCAGAGTTTTTTGGAGCTTCTAGGGCAGCAGTTTTTTTACCTGTTTTCTTATCTTCTGAACCGTTTGATGGAGTTGATTTTGGGTCTACTTTATGAAAGTCATAATAACGCTCTGCGGTTTCTTTTACCACTTTATCAAATGGTATGCGGTGTCCGTGACTATCTTCTAAAACTTTCCCATCCTTCAATACGATTATCTGATCTCCTTGCATATCGTACTCAAACGTCTTTAGCTTCTCTGCAAAATCCTGTAATTGGTTCTTTGCTTTAATCGGGTCTTGTGAAAGAACCGGCTTAAGACTGTTGAATATATCCATAGCTTTGGATGAAACAGCTGAAAAAACTTTCTCCTTTTGAATCTCTGTTTGGAACTTAATTAGCTTCTCCGATTCTGCCTTTATAGCATCTTCTTTTTCCTTACTCAAACGATCAACAGTAGAAATGTAAAGAGGGTGTTTTTTTATAGAATCCTCGTTTAATTCTTGTCCGTTAGCCTTTGCCTGAGCAGAAATGATCTCGCTTATAAGCTCTATTCCTTTTTTATCAGACTTAATTTTGAACGCCTCTTGAATGTTTTGCTCATACTTAGTTAAAGTTTCGGATGTAGCTTTTTTATAGCCATCGTCAAAGAACTTTTTAGTGTCCGGTTTTAACTTTGTTACTCGCTCTGCATCGACCTTTTTAAGGGTTTCAAGTGCATCGTCTTTAAGTGATCCATCTTCATTATAAAGTGAAGCAACTCCAGTTTCATCCATTTGGTAAGCTGCGGATAACAGCCCAGTTAATACTTCTTTCTCGTTAAGAGCCATATTATTTTTTTGTTTTTGCTTTTACTGTAATTTCGGGCTGCGCCTCAGCTTTCTTTTGTCTGATAGATTTAACCTCAATCGGTAAATCATCCTGTACAACTTCAAACTTATAAGCGTTACCCTTTGATTCAACACTATTCCAAAACTCCTCACGAGAAGTTTCGTAAATCTCACCTGATTTTAAGTGTTTAACCTTCATTAACCTTAGCTTTTTTAGCCTTTACCTTAACTGGTTCGGCTACTTCTACTTCAGTTTCTGTAACAGTTTCAGCTACCGGTGCTTCTGCAAGCTTTCTGCGAACCTCAATAGCTTCAGGCGGTGTATCTTGTATCAAAATCCATCCGTCTTTATTGTCATTTTCACCGATTGCTTTCCAAACCGTTTTTGGCAACCAATCCTCTATGCCATTTTTAATGACTTTTATGTGTGTGCTTGATCTATCCATGACACAAAATTAATATGTTAATTACTTGTTTGTATATGTATATATACATTCTGTTTATTTTATTATATTTGTCAAACTAAAAACACATGGCTGTGAATAAAGAAGAAGAAAAAATTACATTCATCGCAAAACTTGACGGTGAAGCTGCAAAACTTGTAAATGAAAAAATCAAGGAGAAAAAAGAAAAACTAGGTTTAACTATGTTTGGTAAATCTAGGGCTGTTCAGATACTTCTCTGTGAGTTGTATCACATGAAGAAAAAGGCTACTGCAAAATAGTAGCCAATTCTGGTCTTCTTCTTATAGCTTCACGATTGCTAATAAAGTTAGGAGAATGCCGGCAATTGTGACCTCCCATATCTTCCATTGGATTGTATTCTCCTTCGGCTTCGCTCCACATAACCCCATCATCATCGCCTATTGTGTCCTTCCACTCTTGCGCTTCATCGGTTGTGAATACTTTACCGTTGTTATGCTCACAGAATAGGCGAGACGTTTTAATCAATCCCCCAGCGTATATGAACGCGCGTAAGCCTAGCTTTTGGGCGAATAGGTTTTGATTGGCTCGGTCGTATTGTGAATAAGTATCACGAGCAAATGTATTAAAATGCTTCTTTAGCCCTCCGTCAATATTATCAGTACCGACTATTGTAGTGTTGATACGTTTCAGATAATCGCGCAGAGGTGTACCGCTTGTAACAGCCTTGTACGTATCTTTCTTTATCTTACTTAAAAGGGTATTATCCTTTAGTAGCTTGTCCAGATAACCCTCTTTTATGATGCCACCGTCAGGCTTGATACCTAGTCGCTTGCTCATTATCGACCGGACATCTTTGGTTACTTTGGCTATCTTTTTATTGTCGGATTCTACTATACTAAAGTACCTATCATTGAGGTTTTGAAGTTCGCCCAAGTCCCCTGCAAATTGCCTGATAACCTTAACGTATTCGCCTTGCTGAAATTCTGACCACACCTTGTCAATACGGCTTACAAGCTCTACGTTCTTTACAGATGGGTTTATTTTGCCTTCGGTCTTTTCAAACTCATCTACAATACGGCTAATAACAACGTCAAGCAATTTACGCTCTGCCGCTGATACTCTTTTGCTAAGTAATTCTGATCGTGTCCTTATGAAGTCCTCACGCAGTTGCGCTATTTGTAAAGCTGTCATTTGCCGGAGGTATTATTGTACCACTACTTCATCGTCAACTGTTGTTGTATTAAATCCTTCAGCTATCGGTTGCTCTCCTGATATATTAACTATCATTGCATTAACCTCATCATCCAAAAGTTTCTTTTGAAGTTCTGGTGCGTAATCGTAAAAGTATTGTTTCTTAGCCTCAGCATTGCGCTCTAGTTGTAAGAATATATAGTCAAAGTTTGCGTACAAAACTTTATTATACTTAGTAGTAAGGTCGTTTGCTATAATAAAACTAATCTCACTAAAGTTCTTATCGGGAAATGGGTAGAATTGTTGTTTAGCAATGATACGTTTTAACTCCTCAGGCTTATCTAGGTATTGTTGAACCGCTATATCAGTAGAAAGTTCCTGACGTACATAACCAGGAGCGTTTGAATCATTGGCAAGTTTTAACTCATTCAATAATTCATCAACCGTTTTAAACTTAAAGTCTTTCGGGAATTTATATACTACTACTACATCATTAACATCTACGAACGCGCTCGATACCGTTACGATCTGTTTATAAACATCGCTGTAATGATTTGCATACGGAAATAATGTGTCATAAACTGCCTCGTAAGAGTAATCCATTTCTGTTGCCGTCTTACTTGCTGTTGCTTTGGTGAATATCTCTGAGTTAAATACGGCTTGCTTGGCTTCGTTCTTTAACTCATAAATAAAATCATCTTGAAACTTCAACAGATCAATAGGTGGGTATTCGTAATGAACCATCGACTCAAGGTTTAACATCTCATCTTTGTCATTAGGAATACGCATTACGACAGCATCCTGTGCGCTTGTGTGTATAGATATACCAGTTCCTTTACAAGATTGACATGTACCACCTTCAGTCGTTTGTCCTTTGTTACATCCTAAATCTTTAACACCATTACATTTATTAACGTATTGGAATTTCTGAGGAAATGCATGTAGTGCCATTGTCAAATCAAACTCCGATACCGTTTTGATTGACTTCATAAAATAGCACATAGCATCGTGCATAGGACTTACCATTGTTTTGCCGTTGGTAACCTTATCGAGTTTATATCCAACTCTTACAGCCGGTACTTGCCCTGCATTATATTCAAACTCCTCTACTTCAAAGAATGTTTTATCATCGGTACGGAAATACTTTTTTGCTCCGTCTTCTGTATCAATTTCAACTAACTCACCTTTGCGTATTCTAGTATTCTCTAATGATAGCTGTGTGAATTTAATAGCTACATCAGGAAAGTAAATTGTATATGAATACCCGGAATGACCCATATCTTTATTGTCGTAATATATAATATCATTACGAACTATGAGCCACTTAAGGATATTGTTTTTATAATGGTAGTTAATCGCTTCCTTACTCGAAACCTCATAAGGTCTAGGGCTTGGCAGCTCCAACATTTCACCAAGCGCACCGCGTGGCACGTTATCAAATTCGGTTACTATAAAAGCGTTTGGGTCTGAAAAGTTTAAATCCACTAAACGAGTGTCTAAATATTCGTTCAGAGAATTAGTCCCGTTATACCCTTCAATAACACCGTGAACACGCTTTAACTTTTCCTCTGTGGGTTCGTTATCTTTAAAGTATATCTTATTATTTATATTGTTTGTCCTTCCTACTCTGTAAAACGGGTTCATAATCATTGCAGAAACGGCCGGAGTAATAAGATTAGTTAGTTCAACACGTTGGTTAAACTGAATATCATCCTCTCTACGTGCGAACTTCTTTAAAAGCGATCGTATATCTTCTCCGGTAATTAACTGTGTATAAAGTTTGGCAAGTTCAGTAACTCTGGCATAATTACTATGCGTTAAATTTCCTATAATAGTTTCGATAATTATAGGGTACGCCTGCTCTAATTGCTCTTCAGGCGTTAGTTGCTGTGCCATTTCTTTTAGGTTTACACAAAATTACTGTATAAATACCAACAAACAGGTTGTATATATACAGTTTATTCAGGCTTAAAGTAATCCTTGAAAGCCGACAAAACAAAGTACCGTAAACTATCTGAGGTATGTCCCCACTTTTCATAAGTTGCGCCAGTAACAGCATCCTTCGCCTTTTCGATTAGCTTACCTCCGTCCGGAGCTTCCTTCATAAACTCTAAATCAGCTATCAGGTGTTTACATTTAGCATCTACTGTTATTTCAATCGGTAAACCGTTAGCAAATATCTTATTAACAAAGTCGCGCGAACCAACTACCGAAGGATTTTTCTTCATTACTCGCTTACTATTATCGTTTAGGTATTTTCTTAACACCCTTTCAAGTATATCAAAGTTGTGTTCTTTGCTTACTGTTGATTGATTAGAACCTGAAGCGTCACCGTAATAAAATAAAGGTACTTTACGAGTGTATAGATACTTTTGCTCAAACTCTTTACACAAAGCCTCTGTATTGTTCTTTGGGCTTGGCAAACAAAACTCATCAAAGCAGTTAGCCTTAAACTTCTCGCCGTCACGTATGATCTGCCAGCAGGTCATGGTTATGTAAGGCGACACGTTAAAGTCAAGCGAAATATGTATTGGCTGACCTTCAACAAATGGTACATCCTTAACATGATCCATACGGCTAAACTGACTAAAAAACTCACCACCCGACTTGGCAATAGGTGAGCCGTATATAAGCATATCAATAAGGTGAGGGCTTCCTTTTAAGTCGTTAATACGCTGTTCAATGAAGTTTGCCGGTAGGTTTTGCTCATTGTGGTACGTGGAATAAATAACAACCTTTTTGTTAGCCGTGTCGAGCGAGTAATAATCTTCTTTGCTGAATATATGTCGGCTTATTTCATCGTACTTATCATCAAGTTCAAACCATTCATTGATCCATCTAACCTTAGCTGGTGAAGTAAGTACATATAATGGATTCCATGATTCGCCCCCTTCAATCTCATGCCCATATACCTCTCCGTCTTTTACCCATAAAGTCCTCTGCCTTAAACGACCGGTGATAACTTCTTTAACCGCTTCTTCTTTAGTATCTTTGGTTTCATCGAGAATAGCCCAAGTAAACTGAGTACCGTCAATCGACTTATAGTTATCCAATGAAGCAGTAAAAATAACTGCACCATTATCAAAGCAGATAGTCTTATCATAGCTTTCAAGTTTTTGCCCGTACTTAATCCACGAAGGGTCTGGCATAATATTAACCACGTAATGCTTGTCGCGTTTCCATCCAAACATATCACCCCATACCTCAAAGATACGGTCTAGGGTAGATTTACTTAGCTGATTGTATGTGTTAGCCCCGATGAACCCGCGAGCCTGTGGAAAGTTAATTACAAGTTCAGCAGAAATAAGTCCGCCAGTATGTGACTTACCTCCGGCTTGCCCAGCGAGAGCCAAAATACGTTGCTTAGTCGAGCGTAGTATTTCCTCCTGCGGTTTAGATAAAATGATGTGTTTCTCATTCATTAATTAAGATGAATAACAATTGCCATGTTATTTATTACACACTTTTCTATTATATACCAATCAATCATATAGCTTCAAGATTATAGTATTGGTGAGTTTTCATAAAGTCAGGCAGCTCGTTCTTGTCAAACGGTTTCGGAATCCACACCCCTGCACACGCTGGATGAGTTGCGTCACCTTTTGGTGGGAATGGTTTGTACTTTGAATCAAACCAATCCTGCTTACTTTGTAGCCATTCCGAGCTATGTCCGTGGCAGCTTATTTTATACTGTACGTCTGCTAAAGTACGTGCATATCCAAAGTGAAATACTTGGTTTTCTGGTTGCGGTGCGTAAATCAAATCGCCTTTGTCAGCACCTAAATAGTAAATTCGTTCCTGCCTCATTTGGTCATCACAAATCCAGTTGAAAGACCTCCATAAATGACGCATCCATATTAGACACTTACTTGCCTTTCTCTCGTATGTTAGTTTAAGTAGTTCAGGTAAAAATCCCGGTCGCCAAATCTCGTCAAAGTCTGCATTAAACAGCAAATCAAACCCTTTAGATCGTGCGTAATCATGCGCGAAGTTACGCTGTTGGTTTTCTTGTTGCCAGTCTCCTTTGTGCCATATAATCTTATTGTCGTTGTCAATCGAGGCACAAATGTCAATTAACTCCTGCTCTGAATCGGGACACGCCATATTTGACGGATGTCCGTGACTTGGTTTAGGTGAATAGCAAATTAATATCTGATCTACGTCATCGTAGTAAGACATTATCGAATATGCTATGTAGTCTTTTCCATATAATAACGGAAGGTATGCAAGTGTTTTCATATTATTCGTATAAATTGTTCAGCCCAGTTAGTCGTACTGTACTTATTTTTTACTAAATTGTAGCCCGCTTTTGCAATCCTATTGCGTACATCCGGGTTTAACTTAAGATACGTAATTATATCTAATAGTTCATACTTGTGCTTGTAATAAACGCAGTTAACCCAGTTAGTAAAATGGTTTTCAATTCCCGGAAACTCTTTCATTACACAACAAGAAGCGGACATACCCTGTAAGTTGCGCGGTGTAAAATAACCCAAAATATCTTGCCAGTTGTTTTCAGCGATAACTATGTAAGAGCTTTGATAAAGGTCAGGCACTTGCTCAACAGGTATTTGCTCTCCATTACCTGAGCCGTGAATCTCGTATGAGTTAATATGGTTCTTAATAAACTCTGATAACTCTATTCTACTCTCTCCACCCGGAACACAGTTGTAAACATTACCAACAAATGATACCTTTCCGTCTGTCATGTCAACTGGTTGCCTTAATCTATGATCTGGGAAGTACTCCCAAATATATCTACAAGGTTTCCCAAGTAACACAGAATAAGCATCTAATAACTCACCTGCAAATGGCACTAAGAACACATCTGTAAACTCCTTTGCTTCTTGTAGGTGCTGAAGTGGAGCATAACGTACATCTCCAGTCCATGTTACCCATTTAGCTTTTGTGACTTCCTTTATCAGCTTACATTTTTCATCCGTTAGCCCCCCTTGATAGAAAACTATATCAAAGCCATAGTAATGCGAAGCTCCCTTCGATGGCTCAAATAAAACAGCATCATGATTAACATTAAACGCATTAACTAAATCAGTATGCTCGTTAGGCTTTTCCCATCCCAAAGGTATTAATAAGACTCTCATAATTCAGCTATGGATTTAGTCAATATATCACTCACCTGTCCTTTAGGTAGCCATTTATCCATTGCATGACATCCAATAGGTGTCGGATAATACATAGTTTCAACTGAAAACTTCATGCTAATTGGCTTATCCGGCTTACTACCATTCATATTTAAACTAAAATAAACGTCTTCATTGCCGTGCGCAACTTGGTTGTAATGAAACCGCTGTATTGTTTCAAGCATCTTTGATTTATTACGAATACTTAACCCTCCATTACCCCCTAATCTAGGCATAGCCCTATTAGCCCAAGGTGCGCCTATGTAATCATAATTTTCAAACAACTCTAAACCTTTTCGTAAAAGTAAGCTATCTGACTGAAATATTAAAACGGTTTCGTGTGGTATTAAATTCCAAAAATGATTTGATGTTAACAGTTGGTTGTACCTATTTGCGTCCAACTTATCAGAGCCTACTACCATCCAGTTAACCCCTATAATGTCCTTCAATTCCCCCTCAACAAATGATTCATTTTCGTAAGAATGACAAACGGTTAATCCCCAACCTTTTGGTAGGAAGTGTAGGTGGTTTTTAACTATAAGGCCGAAGTTTTCAATCTTTCTAGTCTCAACAATGACCGCGCCTTTCTTCGCGTTGGTCATGACGGAATAAGGGCGGTCGATTGTTGGCTTGATCGCTTGTATGTATTCAGATGTGGTCATAGTTTGATTACGCCAATTCCGCACGTTTTACTTGCGATAAACTCCCAGTTTGTTTTACCTTGCTTTACTTCTTGCCACAACTTCATAATGCCGGGACACGCTGCGCTGTTTATGTCGTGGAATATTATTAACCCTCCCTTATTAATATGTTTTAATGAGTTTTCGTAGTCGCGTTTTGCTCCTTCGTATGAGTGGTCTGCATCAATAAAGATACAGTCGTAACTTAGCCTTGAATCTATTGATTTAAAATAGTCGTCTGTTGATGAGTTTATGAAAAACTTTGAAGCTTTAGTTTCGATAGAGTTTATATAACTAAGTATTTCGGTTTCATTCTGCCCTATTCCCAAGTTTCTGTATGCTAAGTTATCAACAGCCACTGCCGTTTCTAAAGAGTGTTTCATAAAATAGCAGGCTGTAACAAATGAACCACCATTACCTATACCTAATTCAAGGTATGTTTTAATGTCGCTTGCCTTAAGTAGCGTCAACAAGGCGCAATATTCTTCCGGTACTTGTTGTAGCTTCAATCCACCTGTTTTCTTAGCATGGAAATAATCAGGATTAGAGCTTCCTGCTTCGTTCCTTAACCAATCAACTAATTGAGCTTTGTTGTAATCGTAAACTTCTTTTGGTATCATGGTTTATATTTTAATTCGCCAAACGGTTTAATACACACCCCTAATGAATAGTATATTCTAATATTTATATATAAATAAAGCCCATAAGAGCCTGCACAATAATCCTCTGATGATATATTTATTCTAAAACCATACGATGGCTTATTGCAATTAAGCCCGAAAGATGCTTCAAAAGGTTTAAATGCGTATCTCATATCATTTCCATTAACTGTTTAATTCTATTTCTCCACAAGTGGTTTGTATGTACATGTTCGCACCCTTGCTTTGCTATATGTTTACGCTCAATATCGTACTGTAACCAGTAATCAATCTTATTAAGCAAGTCGGGTATGTCATTCCATACGTCCAAATGTTTTCCGGCTTCAAATTCGAGCGCAATATCCTTATAATTATGCGATAAACAAAATACTCCAGTGCCAATTAATCTAAATAACCTGTCTGAACTGTAACGTGAGTAATTAAAATGTGATAGGTTAATAGCAATCTTAGCGCCTCTGTAAATCTTTGCCTCCTCTTCTTGGTTATTTTCAGCATGAAAGCCTTTCCAGTTACCGCCAAACACCTTGAATCTTTTGCCGTATTTTCTTTGTAGTGCATCAACCATTTGATAGCGTAATCCAGACAAAGGGAAACCTCCGTGATTATTACCCATGAAAACTATTTCGGCTTCTTCCCTTACTTCACCTTCTGGCTTAAATATCTTTTCAGGAAAACCTATTTGTAAGTAGTCGGCTCTGATTCCTCTAGCGCGTGCCGTTTCAACGTCTGTCATGTTTGTGAACAGCGTCATGTGAATAACCTTACCTATGTCAATAAACCATTGCGGTAACGGATGACGAACATCTCCAGTCCAATTAACAACCTTACATTTACCAGCAATGTATCGAGCTGTATCAACTCCAATTACTCCCGGTGTTTGTATCTGTAAGAAAACTAAATCGGGATTATGATTTTCGACCAACACCCTCAAATCGGAATTGAATGTACGATTACGCCCAGACCAATCCCAATATACAACGTCTGAAACCCCTGCAAAGGCATCGCGTATATCGAACTGTTGACCGAGCGCCACCTGTAAAACCTTCATATAGTTGGCGTTAATAGTTTATATGGTTGCGGTGCGCGGAAGTTAGGGTTATATGATCTTACTCCTGACTTATGTAAATGGTATGTCTTAATTGTTTTGCTTGGGTTAATGACATTATACCCTGCCCGGCTAAACCTTTCAGCTATTGCGTTATCACAACCAGCAACACCCATATTAAAATTGCCTTGTACGTTCTTCGGCTTTCCCTTAAATATCCAACAGTCTTGTGAATCCCAACGGTTTAGGAAGTGAATAGAATCCTTTTCAACTTCCCAACGTGTTAGCGCAAAGCATAATGGCTTAGTATGCGGATATTCGTAAATCTTTGCTATTGTTTCGTCAAAGTAAATATCTGAGTTTGCTATTATATTCCAGTCTTCATCACTACTGAATGATCGGATAGCCTCGAAGAATGTATTGTAACTTGGTCTGGCTTTGTAAACCAGCTCCATCACCTTGTCGTTTTCAAGTAATGGTGATTCTATTGCACCGTCAGTTAGCGCGTAGATCTTATTAATTGCATCGCAGTTTATGTTCATCAACAAAGTATCGTCTAGCTCCTTTTGACGGGCAGTTGACTTGTCAATGTAGTATGAGATGAATAGGTTGATCATACGTGCTTCCAGATCTTTTTATTAATGATTGCATTAATATTTGATTTACTAATACAAAACTGTTTTGATAAATATTTTAATCCTAAATGAGCTTTTTCTCTAATATTTAACACATCAGATTCGGTTAATTTTGCCTTGTGGTTATTAATTCCGCCAATTTTAGGATTTCCAGTTTTTCTTAATCCAGTTCTATATGCGTGTTTAATATTTTCAGAAGAGCTGCACCACTCTAGATTTATATCCCTATTATCTGTTTTAATTCCATTTACGTGGTTAACCTGTGGCTTGTTATTCAAGTTTTCAAGAAACGCCTCAGCTACTAGCCTATGAACGATTGCTCTTTTTTTTATAGAATCTTTATGCAGGTTAACCTGATAATATCCATAAAAATCATTAACATTTTTTAGTATCCTTTCCTTGATTATTCTTTTGCCACCATTTATATTGTTAGGAACAAGCCTCTCTATGCTTTTAACGTTACCCATATTGGATATTAAATATAATCCTTCATAGTCTTTTATGTCTTTCCAAATTTCCATTACATATCTAGCTTTTGCGGTAAGTGCATAACGTAATATTGCGGAGTCTTTATTTTAACAAAGTTACTGTATCTAAGTAATTGATTAACAAAGTTGCCATCATCTGTTCCGTATTGATTAGCTGCCCCGTTCCACTCAACCGCCAGGTTTCTTTTGTGGCAAATATTTGACGTTCCGTTTTGAAACCTTTGCCTTATCAATATATGTCTTTCTATTTGCTTATTTTCCTTAGTCCATAGCAGGTCATTAAAAAAAACCCAATCTGGATGCTTATGTTCAATAAGTTCATGGTTTATTATACTTAAATGATTCTCTCCCCATTTATCATCAGCATCCAAGTAAACAATATACTCGCCTTTAGATCGCTTAATCCCTTCTTGCCTTGGCTTACCTGACCACAACTTCTGCTTTTGTATAAGAACGCAATCGACTTTTAAATTGTCTTTGTAGAACCTTTCTATTAGTTCGTAGGTCTTTTCACAGCCATCAGCGACTACCATTATCTCGTAATCGTCAAATGTGCCGGCTATAACTGAATCAACTGCACGTATCAGCTTCTTCTCTCTATCCTTTGCTGCGTATTGATACTCACCCAAAAATGAGGGTATAATTACCGAAAACCTCATTTATTAAACATCAGCTTTTTAACAAATCTACTCCACCATGACTTAGTAACTTCTAAACCAAGTATAAGTTGAACCTTATTAATCATTTTCAAATCCTTTGACAGCATCTTTATTGTGTCAGGGCTTGGCGGACTTATCTTATGTTTACGGTGCTTATAGCAGTAGTCAAGCCAAACCTTATTCCACCTCTTCAGTACTTCAATCTTCTTTTTTTTACTTTTGCCATCACATTCATAAACGTATGAGAAAAATATCCGGTTTGCCTCTTTCCCGTGAACATCCATTGATCTCCGAATATTTCTTTGTGTTTTCACGTCTTTGCTTTTATTGTGAACTTGGTAGTGTCTGTAATTGTTTTAACCGAAACCTCACCTGTCATCTCAGTTCGTGCCAGCTTAGGTCTTACAAACTCCTGTAATGAGTTCCAAAGTTTAATGCGCTCTGTTTCGCCTATTGCTTTTATGTCAGCTTCAAGTGTTTCCTCAAGTAACCCTAAAACAAATTCAATTCGCTCCTTGTGGTCTTTGGTTACTTTGTTAATAGTACCCTTTTTCCTTCCACCTGTTTTTATTCCTTTAGCCATTGTCTATAATACTCTACTTTAGATGGTTAGCTTTTTGCTTCCGTTCTCTCAAGCTCTAAGTACTCCGCTGTCATTCTTTGATATTCCTGAATAGCCGACTTCGCGTTGAATGTCTCAGGGGTTAGTCTATGGTGTTTCATGAAATTTACAGCACAATGGTCTAGTGTTGCGTTTGGTATGTTAAACCTTAGTGCGTTCATGTATCCGAAGAAAACAAGTTTTATGTTTTCGCGTGTGTAAAATTTCTTAATATCCAAGTACATGACACAAATTTACTACAATTTGTATTTACTGTATATGTATATATACAACTGGTTTAATAAACCTTAAATGCAAACTCGTTGTCTACTCCATGTTCGGTTGTATTGGGTTTAATTGTGTCGGCCGAAAAGTGGATGGTTTGTCCGTCTACCTCGACCCTTAAGCTCTCCCATATTATATTCCCGTCTTTCATGTCTTTTGTTGAGTCTGATCCGTTTTTAGAAGCTGTTGTATAAATCCACCATTCACCGGGATGTGAATTGAACTCATAAATAATCTCAGTTGAGTCGGATTTTCCAGCAAAATTCATTCGCTTATGGATAGTACCGCCAACCTGTATGCTAACGTATGGGTATTTATAGTTTGAATTGATTGTTACCTTTACCTTACCTGACTTATGCTGTCCTGAATAGTCTGTGATTGGTTCTGAAGACTGTTTTTTACAAGCCATTAGGCTCATTAAAGTTATTAACAAAAGTGCTGTTTTTTTCATGTTGGTCGGTTTAGTTATTATTCAACTTCGAGGTTTTTTATGCGCTCTTCTTTAAGATCTGGCAGTATCTCGAGAATGTCAACACCTGCTTCAACCTTTTTAAATAGAGCCTGAATGTCAATTTCTATTGTTTGTAGGGCGTTACCGAGTATGGTGTTGGCTATGTCCCCCCTGTTCTTTTTTAGTTCATCCTGAAAGACTTGTTCTATAATTAGTTTGCATTTTTTTACGTCAGTCATTTGTTTTGTGTTATGATTGTTTATTTTCTACAAGATAGTTCAATTTGTTTAATAAAATCAAATAATAGGCGTTAAATATCTTTATTTTCAATGCATCCAGCTCTACAAACATTGTCAACGTCTTTTTTACCTATTGCATTTGCGACTCTAACTAATTCATATCCAGCAACACATATACACCTCCACACCCCATCTGATGTTATTTTATTCATCGCTCCGTGATATTTGCAGTGAGGCGTTGGATTACAGTCGTTTGTTGTTTTTACCTCTACTAAGTCAAAATCTGCTAATTCTAGTGGTTTTATTTTCATAATACGTTGTTTATTTAAAAATTTAAAGCATATAACTAATTCTTAAAGCGTCTTTACCAAAAGAATCACCTACTTCTATGTATGATCCTATTGTTTTTTTGGAGTGTATGACCGTGCATCTGTCTAATGACCCAGTTAACGAGGCTATTTCAGAATCGGTTAGTTCGGGGTTTTTCTTAGCTATAAGGTATTGAGCTATTTGGCGGGCTTTAACGTAAGGTCTTTTTCTGCTTTTAGACTTTGTTTTATCAATATCTAAGTTATAGTACTTACATACAGCTTCAAATATTCTATTCGGGTCTGTTGATTTGGCTATCTGATTAATGTTTATTAATCCGGGTATTGCAAAATAGTTCATCATGGTTTTTAGTTTTTATGTTTAATTGCTTATATACACTAGTTATGGTTAATATTGCTTACTTTATCGGTTTAAACCATCTATCACAAGTACCGCAACGACTTAAACTTTTACCAAGTGTTTTATGCTCACAGTCGCAATACTCGGCTTCGCTAACCATAACAGGCGGTTGGCGCAATGCTGCTTCACACTCATTAATAAGCATACTCAATATATTGTGTTGCCCTGTTCCAACTTCGTAAACGTCTCGAAGTCCTTTCATCCTTTTTATGTGTTGTTCAAACTTATCCATTTCAATTTATTTTATCGTTAATAATACGCACTGCGCCAACCGCCCGTCAGTTATTTAATTATAGTTTTAAGTTCAATTTTATTTTTAATTAGGTCAGTAAAGTATTGATTTACAATAAGTTTTTTAGCCTCTGAAATAACCTCATTCTCGTTTAACCCTTCTCGTATTGCAGATATTTCGTCCTTTATTTTTTTAGCGTTTATTCCATCGGATGCACCAAATTTAGCCGACTTTTCTGATATAATTTTATTTTTAGCAACCTGAATGTACTTCTTTTTTTGCTCTGCGCTGAATGGCATCTTCCAGTTTCTGTCTATAAAATTATACACAGCGTTACCTAAGTCATTGAAATACTCTTTCTTACGAACTATCTCAAATGCCTCAAAACAAGCATTAATCATAATAGCCCTTTTTTCTTCGTCTGTGAGAGCTTTAGGTTGGTTTTGGAGGTTTATGTATGCGCCTTGCTTTCTGTTCGCCTCAATGCGTTTCTGTGAGCCTATAAGGTTTTTAAACCAGCCGAAGTATGTTTTGTTATTTAAACCATAGTACTCTCCTAATTCTCCTAAAAGCCCAAGTTTAAATGCAAGTTCAATTTCTTTCAATGTTAACGTACTGAAATACTTTGAGATAGTGTCGATTAAATCAGGCAAAGCAAGCTGTATGTTTGCCTCATCGGGCTTTTGATTACATGAAACATGAGCCTTTCCTATTAAAACCAAGAGAAAGTTTTTAAATTCAGACTCCTTAATTTCTTTAGGATTGTGACCAAACTTAGCTTCTACAAATTGCCTCTCCTCCCTGTCCAATGAAGGAGATATTCGTGCGTCATATTTAGCTATTTCCATCTGATTTTTGCATTAATCGGTTTATTATTTCTATTGTTTCCTCTGTTTTGCTTGGCTTATCTGCTTTAATTTTCGATGCCATTATTTTTTCCTGAACCCATCCAACCAAAGCATGGTAATCTGATTTGTATTTTTTACCTGAACTAAGTTTATAGTTCGAAAGGGTTGATATAGCCACATCATAATTTTCTTTAAATACCATCTTCGCTTTTTCAATCTCATTGTTTTTTAAAAAAACTCCTTCCGCAACCTCTACCTTTTCCTTTACTCCTACTACTTCCTTTACTCCTACTCCTACTATTACTTCTACTATTGGGGTATCTGATACCCTATTTATAGGGTATGGATAGGGTATGCCGTGACTTTCTAAAAGTGATAATATTTTTGTATGTATTGGACTTTTTGATGTTAATTTGCCGTTTTGAAATTGAACAAAATCTATACAGTAAATCTTTCCATTTTCAAGTTTAACAAACTGCTTTCCTGAATCAATAGAAACCAATTCAGATTCAGTAACTGACTCTCCAATGTATATTTCAGCAAGCCTCCAATTTGGATTCCAAACACCGGCAAGGTCACACTTATCCCTGACAAATTTTACTAAACATTTTAGCTTTGGCGATAACTGCATAAACCATTCTTTATCCCAAATGTCTGTATCGGTTAATCTTTTTGCCATGTTACAAAGCACGTACTAAGGAAGTCCCGACCAAACAGCGATGAGAGGAAACGGGACTAACCTTGTACGATTATCTTAAAATGTTTATAGTTGATTTCATTTCGCTGTTTGGTATTTAATAGAACAAATATATGCAATTATTCTATACAATAAATAATATTAGTTGTTTTTTGTTAACAAAATATTGTTAGTAAGTTTACGCAGCTTTTAACTGTCTAAGGTAATTATCTTGTACTAGCACTCCCTGAAGCGGAGTTTTTATCTTGCTTATGTGGTTGTGGCTAATATGCGAATATATTTGAGTCGTTTTAATATTACCGTGTCCGAGTAGCTTTTGAATTATAGACAGGTCGATACCACCCTCATGTAGATGTGTTGCGTAACAATGCCTAATGAGGTGTGGGTAAACCCTTTTGTTTATTCCAGCTAACTTCGAATACTTTTGAAGGAACTGCGCTATACTTCGCTCTGAATATTGAGGGTCGTTTTGACCATTAAATAAGAAAAGCTGTGGTCTGTATTGCCTGAAATATAAACGTAGTAACTGAAGTAAGGTTGGGTCTAGTGATACCTGCCTGTCTTTCCCGCCCTTTGCATCAATAATATTAATAACCATACGTGAACTATCAATATCTTGTATACGCAAGTTTATAACCTCACCAACCCTCATTCCAGTTGAATACATTAAACAAAGGATTGTTTTGTGTTTCAAGTTTGATGCGCAGTGGATAATACGTCCCATTTCTTCTACCGACAAAACAATAGGAAGTCTTCTATTCCGCTTGCAATACTCTATATATCTGAATTTATTTGGTTGCTTTAATGTGTATCTAAAAAAGCATTTTATTGCTGAATGATTAGACCGTTGCGTGTTGTGTTCTTCGAAAGAAGACAAGTACTGTTTAATTTCTTGTTCGTTTATTTTCTTTGGTTCAGTTTTCTTTCCATCGAAATAATAAAGAAATTTAGTAATACATGAAACATAGTTATCTATACTACTTAAACGATAACGCTTAAACTCCAAATCTTTCCTAAACAGTTCTATGTACTTGGTAATTTCCATAATATAAATATTTAGTAATTAAACAGTTAATGTGGTTGCATTATATATTATATGTTATAAGCAAGTGCTACATTCGTGCTAAATTGAAAGTTCATTACTATTAATCCGTTTTAATAATTTTTTCTTCCCAACGCTCTTTGAGTTTTTCAAACTCATTAAGGTTTTTTTCTACCAAAACAACAGTTCTTCCGATTTCAACACCGATTGCAGTTGTACCACTTCCAGCAGTAAAATCTAAAACAACATCATCTTGTTTTGAGTAGGTTTCAATGATGTATCTGCAAAGGTCTTTTGGTTTCTGTGTTTTGTGCCAAGTTTTACCTTCACTTTCAGCAGTCTTAAAATACTGAACGCTTCTTGGGTATCTTAGTCCATCACTTTTTACTTCAACCTGTTCAAAACTACCATACACATCGTTTTCAGTCTGTTGTTTTCTTACACCTTTATTGTAAGCAGTCCCTTCTGTCATTTGTGGATAATAAACAGGTGTTCCTTTACAAAACACAACAATATCTTCGTGAGCAACCAAAGGTCTTTTCTTAGCGTTTAGAAATCCTGTTGCTTTTGATTTTTCCCACACCCAAGTATATTTAAACATTTTTGGGTTGCTCATTATCAAAGCACTTGTAAATGGTTGTTGTGCGTGAAATACTATTGGTGTATTTTGTTTTGCAATCCTAATTACTTGTTCCCACATTTTATCAAAAGGTATCACTTCATCCCAACTGCATTGTGTCGTTCCAAAAGGTAAATCACAATAAATTAGGTCTATACTTTCATTTTCAAGTTTTGGTAAAAAATCAAGTGCATCTTCATTAAAGATGTTTAATTTCCCACCGCTCAAAAAATTATTAAAACTACTATTCTGCATAATTCAAAGTTTATCGTTTTTAATCCGCACCAGCTTATAACAGCGTGTATATGCAAGTGTCGGTTTTGTGTTTTATTCAACATTCGTTCTTTTATAAAACTTTCTGCGTAATTGAAAGGTATGTGCTTCTAATCGCCACCTGACATATACACGCAAAACGTTATGGGCAATTACCGCACTTGCTATCACACAACCAAAGTAACTACCCATAACAAGGCATAAGCAAGAGTTTTAAACGCCACCGCACAAATATTTTTTATAATACTCTATTTTATCAGCATCAGTCATAAGCACAGAGCCAATTCCACAAAAATCATAAAAGTCTATTCTTAAAATTTCTTCGTCAGTCATGTTAATAGTATTTAGGTAATTCATAAAATTGTGATAGGTATTGATACACCTTAATTGTTTTGTTTACATCAACAACATACTTGTGCTTCCCTTCAACGATAGCTTCTAAAAATGATGCACTATCATGTGTTTCGAGTATGTTCATCACTTCCATTTCATGTTCCTGTGAAATGCCATCACCCCAATCATTTAGATTAAGTTTTGGCTTTTGTACTTCTACTTTTTGTGATTCTGATTTTTCCACAACATTTATAATTTAGTATTCGTTTGCTTCACTTCGTTTAAAACCCTCGCTTATGCCCAACCGTTAGCTGTAATACTGCGCCCTACGCATAACGACATTTGCCTTCACATTTTGGGTTACTATCACAATACTTAAATGGACAGCCCATTTTTTCTTGTTCTTTTTCTCGTTGTTCTGCTGCATCTTGACGGATTAACATTCCATCAATATCAAGTTTGAGTAAGGCAAATTCTGCCGTTTCGTGTTCTGTTTTTGCATACATTACAGCATATCCAAGTGCTTGTTGTGCTGTTAATAGTTGTCTTTTTGATAAATCCATCTCTTTATTATTTGAGTTTTAAATCCCTTGTAATTTGACCGTACTACCGCTAACAAGGGTTTGTAGCAATAGGGGCAGAAGTGCTTTAATTAAGCTGTGTACTTCTAATCAGCTTTTGTGGGTGATTGAACAGTAGTGCTATAAATCCCCTACTGCTACAAGCACCATCACGTTATAAGTAACCCTACGGGTCGTTTCACTTACTTATAACATCGGCTAAAATAAATGCTTCGGATAGTATTTCATATTACAGTTTGTGGGTTAATAAAAAATAAAAAGCCTACACGCCTATTCATCTAGCTTTTTAATCCTATTAAACTGCTCAATAGTCATTACTTCTAAAGCGTGTTGAAATAATGCAGGAAAGTCGCCATCATAATCTTCATGGCACATTTCATATATTGCTGTTTCAGCGTTAGCGCAATTCCATTCTTCGGCATTTGTTCCAATGGCCTCTAAACAGATTTTCATAATTTCTTCGTGTTTATTTTCTTCCATCGCTTTTTTATTTTTTAGGTTAGTATTTCAAATTTAGTTAGTGCTTTAAGTCGCACTTCTTTTAGCCGTTCTCCGTTAGGTGCAATAAAAAATAAATTTCCCACCGCACCCAACATTCTACAACATTTCGCCTTCTCCAGCATCTTCTGCCGCTTGTTTAACATCTTCTCCAGCACTTTCAAGTAGTTCTTTTGTTGCATCGGCTTCTTCGCCAGTTGCCACATTTACTACATCTTTTACAATTGCTACTGGTGTAAGTGCTGTTTTTACGACTGCACTAAACATTCCGCTTAAAAATCCCATTTTGTTAATTATTTAAAGTTAAGCCCACGCTAAATTTATTTTTTACAGACACCTAACAGCAGGTAGGCAAAATGCCGCTATTAGCCTGAGTGCTTTGATATTTACATTTGTGGTAAGCGGCACTATCGCCTACCTGCAAAACGTTATAAGCAAGCTGCTACGTTCCTGCTCCGAATGAAAGTTCCCCATTGTTCAGCCATAGCTTTTGCCACACCACTAAAAGTTTTTGAGCTTTCCTTTGAATTTTTTGCAACGCCCCTACTATAACTTTGCCCTCGTTTTTTCCCACCTGTATTGCTTGGCAAATACGGCTTATAGTTGCTCTTAATATCAGTCGGCTTTAATAGTGGCA